>Ga0206685_10000002_pt1 | contig 101710 bp, 122 predicted proteins | sample M220012015metaG_FD_161049 | JGI IMG/M metagenome (GOLD analysis project Ga0206685, IMG submission 161049) | Ammonia-oxidizing marine archaeal communities from Monterey Bay, California, United States - M2 200m 12015 | ecosystem: Environmental > Aquatic > Marine > Intertidal zone | place: USA...
TTTCCATATCTCATCTTTCATCACCATCTCCTTGTAATACATCTCTCCGTTGTCTATCACGGAGTTTGTCTATGTTCTTTGTAGCAATATCATCTAGGTCTAATCCTAAGTCTGATGCTAGGTTTGCTACATACCATAATACATCACCAAGTTCTTTCTCTAGGTCATCCCTAGTTCTCCACATTTCTATCTTATCACCACGAAGCCGCTTCTTTAGTTTATTACAAACCTCTCCGGCTTCACCTGCTAATCCAATTGCTGGATAAGTAATCTTGTGAATCTCAGGATATATTGCTGTCTTTCTTGCTCTCTTTTGATAATCATTCATTTTCATTTTATCTCTTCCTCTTTCTTAAGTCATCTACATATTCTGATATTGCTGCAACTGCTGCACAAAACCAGAAGAAGTCACTATCAATGGACCAATAACCCATTACATTTCCTATACTACCTACAGCAATTGTTAATCCTGCTAGTAGCATCCATTCATGCCCGAAGGCATTTGATTCTGTTACATCTTCTATTGATAACTTACCGTCATTATTCACATCTAACCATGCTTTAATTTTCTTCTTCATTATATCATCTGTCCTATCATCCATGAGGCTAGAACCTTTGGAGTCATGTTAGCACTTCTCCATTCTGCCTCTCCTATTACTCTAAGTAACTTGAATTTCATTCCACTCTCTAATCCCCTCTTTAATACTACATCATGTAGTGATTCACATACAACCTTTATATCTACCGATAGGTATAACATTTCGTGTAATTGGGTGAGTGCGGATTCGTATTGTTTATTGAGAATGCTGTCTAACAATTTATTGTAAGGTTCATGCATTCTTTCTATTTGTATTGATAGCGGAGTATTGCTGTGGACAGATGCCTGTAATTCGGTAATTGCCCTACGCATATCACCCTGCACACTACCTATAAACTCATCGAATGGTTCTTCATCATAGGAGGGAATACCCTCAAGAGTCATGATTCTTTCTAATACCCACTTAATGTTATTATTAGTGAGTCTCTTGAATTGATAGTTTGCACATCTTGATTGCAATGGATAGATTATTTTACTTCTATGATTACAGGTAATAATAAATCTTACATTACCACTATATCTTTCCATAATACGCTTGAGAGCATTTTGTGCATCAGGGGTCATTCCATCCATTTCATCTAACAGAATAATTTTATGAGGCACATCACCCTCTTTCATGGTGGTGGCTATTTCTTTTATTGTTGTTCTAACAACTTCAAGTCTTCTATCATCAGATGCGTTGATTTCAAAGAAGTTCTGCCCCCTTTCTCCCCCAAGAATTAGGTTCGCTACTACTCCCGCAGATGCCGTTTTTCCTACCCCTGCGGGGCCATAGAGCAACAGGTTAGGCATACCCTCCCCCCAATGCCTAGCATCGGAAATAAAGCCTTCCTGCCCTACTATTTCATCTATTTTCTGTGGTCTATATTTTTCAGTCCATAACATCATTAATCACCATGCATCTAATCCCGTTGATTTGGGTTGTTTCTTGGCTTTCTTTTTTTCTCCAAGTTTTAGCGTTCTACGCTCTGTGTTGTTTACTTTGGTTTTAACAAAGTCAGCGAAGTCATTATCTTCTAATAACTGATTTAGAAGATATTCTTCATTTGATTTGAGTCCCACTCTTCTACATATCGAGGGAACCTTTGAATAGGTTTGTCTTGATGGAATCTCTACCTTTCTAGATATAGTTCCATTATGAGCATAAGCCAGAAGTTCATAAAAATAATCTTGCGACCATTTTCTTTTAACCTTAGCATCAATGTATGCTATCTTGTTTGGATGAATATTCATTACCAACCATGACAGAAACTGTTTATCTCTTGGTTTATTCATCTTTAGTTTATTTAATACATCTTCTCTATCTGAGTTCTTTAAATAATCATGTAACATCTCAAATATATTAATATCATAATTAACAGGAGCATCTGCATTGGGGGTCTCAGTGGCATGTAATTTAAGCAAATAGTTAATAGTTCCTGCTCTCTTTAATTTACAAAGATTAAAAATCTTCTTTGGAACATCCTTTTGATTCAAAGAAGTTAACACCACTTGTCCTTTATATTGCAATAGAGTGTCCACTATTAAATCTATGTTTGGTTTATAATGAACTTCTTCAATTAGTATTCCCTTGTCTACAGGGATACTAAAGTTATCCAATATACTATATTCATTAGCATACTGAATAATAGGGTCATCCAATAGGTCAAGAGCCTTAGTGGTCTTTCCTGTTCCTGATTTCCCTACTATTATTATTGGTCTTTTAATTTTTATATCAATCATCTATAGCCCTCATCGCCATAATTTCTTTGTATGTCTCCATACAATCAGGACACTCTACAGATAAAAAGAATACCTTACTGTCCTTCTCTACACTAATTGCTGCTTGAAACACAATTTGTAGGAAACCACACTCTTTACATCCAGACTTCAAAGTTTCGTATGTCCTATTCTCTAATATACGAATGTCTTCTGCATCTGGTATGAGCACTATAATTCCCCTTTCAATTTTAATATCTTATCTAATCCTTCTAGAGTATGATGTTCGCCGTTATCCATTATCTCTATGACCTCTTTGAAATTAGGCCATACATTCTTAGCATCGGGTAATTCATCGGGAACTATTTTACATAGTTTCCATAGATTCACCATTCCACCAACACTTAGTATTGGCCTCGGTCTGCTCTTGTGTTCTTTCTCTTTATACTTGCCGGTAATACCCTGTTGTTCTAGAGTTCTTTGTAAGCCTAAGATGAAATCTTCACTCCCTCTAAAGTTTACCCTTACTCTAACTCTATAACCTATATTGGTATTGTTAGCCCTTGAGACATGAATCTCAGGTTTAGCACAAGATAGTAAGATTCCTGTTAGTTGTCCTTTATTAAACATTTTCTTTACTCCAATGATTATCAATTTGTTCTGCTGATAAAAACCTGTGTTCTACTCTTAATTGTCTTAGTCCAGAAGAAATAAAATCTGTCCAAAAATCGTCGTTGGGCAACCCTTCTGATATAGGGAATGCAAATCGAATCAACCATCCTCTATTTACATTATAGGCTCTAGCCGCTTCTTCATTTATTTCGTCTATTACAATATTGAATGCTAAAGATAACTTCTCATTATCAAGAAGAAGTTTTATTCCGTCTTCTAGAATAGCCATATCTCTAACTCCTGGTTGAGCATAAAACATATAGGAATACATTCTCATAGAGGAATACATTTCTTGTAGTTCGGCCAATGTTTTATGGTAATCCATCACATCATCTCCTTAACTGAATCAATTGTGTCTATATCGGCAGGGTATTTATCCTGTCGAATTCTAACGCATCTAGGAAATCTCAATCCTATATTACCATCAGAATCTGTAGTGACTAAATCACTAGTCACTTCTAGAACAATACGAGGAAGGAAGTAATAAGTTTCTCCTTCATAATAATCCACATTCTTTCTAAGTTCAGTAGTTAACCAATCTAAATCCCAATCAGAAAAGCCTGTGCCTACTTTGCCTACATTAACATACTTATCTTTATCTTTAACTGAGATACCATATGTTCCATAAACATTACTTCTTTTCCCATCACCATACTTAGCAAATGTAATCACTACATCAAGAGAGATACGAGGCGGTTTATACTTTAACCATCCTTTACTTCTCTTTCCAGGTTGATAGGCCATATCAGCATCCTTAATCATAATGCCCTCAAAGCCTCTATCAATTGCTATATTATAGGCTGATTGAATAGTGCTGTCAGCAAAAATTTCTGCTTGGTAATCACCAGGAATATAAGACAAATGTGTTAGTCTATCTTTTAGGTTACTTTCTATAAGTGGAACCTCTTGAATAGACAAGCAATCAAATGCTACCATCTTTACTGGACATTCTCTCATTGCTTCTGCCTTATCCTTTTTATGGACTCTCTTACCTAATAATTTATGAGGCGCAGGGGAACCATCAGGATTAACAGGATAGATTTCAGTATCAAGAATTATATCATTTACTTCAAACTCTTTAACTATATCAACAACATCAGGATATTGGTCTGTTACAACCTTACCCTTTCTATTGAAGATAATTACTGACTTTCCTTCTTTGTGAATCTGATACCTATTACCATCATACTTAATATCAACAATATAATTAGTAGGCCTTTCTTTTCCTTTGCGAGCCTTAGCCAACATTGGATTAACAAATTGACCATGCACTAATCTAGACTCAGGAGTAGTTCCTCTATCTAATGAATCACAAATACTTGATGCAGTATTATATTGATAATATTTCTCTATGTCGTCATTAACATAGTATATCTTCATTGCCTTCAAAGGAACCTTATTATTGACTCCATTTCTAGGCTTACGCACCCAATACCTTATGAACCATTTCTTCTCTCGCGCACTCATTTTGTTTAATGATTCTGCAAATAGAGTATATGAATTACTATTTATTCTACTGCAATCCATACTCAATAATGCTTGAAATTCACCCATACCTATTTCTGAATCTGTATTATTTCCAGAATCTAACTCAAACACTGCTTCACCAATATCTCCCCAAGCATGAACATATTCTACTACTTCTTCATCAAAGATACCCAAAGCATTAGCAATCCAGGTCATTGCCCTTTTATTGCCAATGTTGTTAATAGAAAATTCTAACGCTAGAATCCCTATTAAGTTAGCCTTATCTTCAAAACTTGACATTGATTGTGCTATTGTCTTAGCCTTCAAGGTAGGAGTTTGGTTCTCTAATACTTCACACATTCGTGCAAATCTTGCTAGTGTCATTCAGTCGCCTCCATTAATTTTCTAACTATTTCTTCTGCTTGTGCCTTCTTAAAGTCTTTCAGACACTTAACCACACAGGGAAAACAAATACTCTCATTGAAATTCAATTCTTTATTGTCTACCGTTAGTAGTTGTTCTTTGTCCTTTTCACATCTAAAGCATTTCATTCTTCTTCATCTCCCATTATAGTTTTAGCAAATGCAGCAGTAACATATAATGCCGTCACCTTTCTATGATAACCATTATTGAAATCCTTAGCCATATACATACATAGTTTATCAATGAACCATTCTGTTTGTTTGGCCATCTCATCATAAACATCAGGACTAACAAAAGTCCCCATAGGTAATTGCTCTTTAAGTTTCCTCTTCATCAGATGTTTGCTTATTTTCATTTAATCCACTCACTATTTTTTGCAATGCTCTAGATAGAGTCTTTGCTTCATTTATATTGCACCTAAATCCCTTTTGGGTAGGCTTTCCATTATTATACCAACGAATGTCCACCACATCAGTTCGCCAAAAAGTCAATGTTTTGACTACTGCTTCTGTGTTAGCATCTCTTGGTATTCTTACTACTATTACTTCATTCTTATCTTCCGCCATCTTCAATCCCTCTCTTAAATAACTCTAATTCTTTTGAGGTGTAGAAGTATTTAGGTGGAGCAAAATCATCAAGCCTATTTGCTATCCAAATTGCCCCACCCAAACTACTCACTTGAACAATTTCATATTGTCCAAGTTCGCTATCAACTACCTCTTTAGTTTCTACTTCGGGAACTAGACCAAATAGCCTAGTTAACTCAGAAGAAACAACACTCATATTATTCGCAACATACTTTATTATATGTGCGCGTTGTATGGGTATCTTAGCATCAACTGTTATGTGTATAGCCCCGTCAAAATTACAGGCTACACACCCCTTACCCCTTCTGCCTTCTTCAAACCTGCATATAGGGCAGGGTATTTCAGCAGGCAAAGGAGCAGGAAACTTAACAGTTATCTGCTTATTACTCATCTACCATTCACCAATCTATACTCAACGGTATAGTTTACGGTTATATCATAGGGGAACACAGGGAAATACAATGTTTGTTGACCCATTTCAGGCGAATGCCCAATGTGGATATATCCATCGTTTTCCCAGGTGAAGTTGTTAAATATTACCGTGTTGTTCACAATCTCAAAACTGAGATGTGTCGCGGTATAATTAAAACTATTAACTATCACCCATGTTTCGTTTGTTCCTATTGTTACATCAGTATAGGTTGAATTGTTCTCATCGCCAACCAATACTGTATACTCTCCATTAAGCGTAGTCCATTCGACTACTACTTCTTTTTCACTATTAGGCAAATCGGGGATTGCATCCGCACAACCTGCCATAAAACTTGCTACCATAAGTAGCACCATTACTTTTTTCATCATTTTTCATCCTCTCCTAAATCTACTGTAATAACACGGTTCCAATGAGGAAACCATTTTTTACCACAGGAAATACATGGAACTTCTAAGGGCATTTCATCTAAATCTACCCTTTCAAATTGCATATTATCACAGCAATCAATAAATTCCGTTTCATAGGTCATTCTTCTTCGTCCTCGTCTATCCAATTAAACTGGGAATATTCTTGGAAATGTTGTCCTTCAGGACCAACCCTAAAGAATATAGTCATCTCTTCTTTGTCTCCAAGAACAGTTGCTTTTTCAAGATACCTTTCCCACATACCAATTGTTCTCAAATCTGTGCCACTAAAATAAGCACTACCAAAAGGATGGGTATGAATCCATTCTTTTATTGGTAGTTTCATTCCAGGTAGTTGGTCTTCTTGTCCTTCAAAGGATACAAAGCCTGGGCTTCCAACACTAATGAATAGTTTGTCATTAGCATCAATAACCACCTGCACTTCTCTAGCAATATCAAAAGCCGTTAGAGACATTTCCCAAATCTTGTCATGAAACCATATATTCCAATCTTCTTTTGCTTCATATGCATTCACAATCTGCTCCTTCCAATCTTCAGTTTTAACTTCAAGTTCTACATTCATGATACAAACCACCATGAGAATATAATCGCACCAATAGTCACACAAGTTATAAGTAGCCAATCAACGATAGATTCTTCCTTAGATTCTTCCTTAGATTCTATTGTCTTCTCTTTTAATTCTACAGTTCCATTATCATGTTCATAGGCCCAGGTTTTCTTTATCTTACTTCGCTTATATTCAATAGACTTGTAGGTTCTATCACTACCCTTACTCTCAAAGAGAGTAGTAATTTCTCTCAAAGTCATATTGTCTTCTAGACACTCCATAAGAAGTTCTTCTTCGTCTTCTGTCCATAGCCTAGCCATCAGAGTTGCCCCCTTAGTTTTGCTATCTTAGTCTCTAGTTTGGCTTGCCTTTTAGCAGCCTTTCTTTCAGCCTTAGCAGCCTTCCGTTCCATCCTGTTTTGCTTCCTGAACTTTAGTCCAACATACATCCTATCTAGTAGGGTATACTGTTCGGTTGTTGCAGGTAGCACATTAATCGTGGCTCCCCTATTTATTAGGGCCATATGCAATTCTGGATTATGTCGTCTTAGTCTAGATAGATGGCTTTGACAAGCCTTTACGCTCCTACCCAATTTTTCAGCAACATCTCTTTGCGTTTTCTCACCTGCTGTCCATTGTCCAACAAGCATTTGTTCATCAGCCGTAGTCCAACTACGCCTAGCATTCCTTTGTGTTCCCAATATCTTCTTCCTCTTGGGAACGATTGTTTTTGTTTTTATTTCCATTCTATCACCTTGCGGCTTTTTTGTCTTAGCCAAGCCATGACTTTTCATTATATGGTGTTTCTGAATAGAAACAGCCGTTTTGGTGCGTTTGTTTTGAAACTTCTCATTTAGAAGTTCTACCACATCTTGCACAGACATATCATTATCCAATGCCAATGACATTAGATATTCTTTTTCTTCTTTACTCCATATTACATTACTCATATATTTATCACCATCTTATCTTTTAGTTGGTCCCCACTATTCCATCTCATAACCCATTGTGCTCCTAGTCCTGCTATTGCTGCATGGGTAAAGTGAAGGTCTTTTCCGTCTCTTGTTTCATTAAAGGCTTCCCCTTGACATGAGAATGAACCTTCGGGACCAGCCAAGAAAGTATCACATAATTGAGGGTCAGCCAAATAACTGATTAAGGCTCCATTCCTCCCCTGTGCTCTTAAGTCTAGCCATTGGGTTCTACAATCTGATTGGAAGCCCTGCCTATAAACTAGTCGTCTTACATCTAAGTTATCTGCACAACATATTATCAAATCATATCCTTCCAATTGTTTGTCGGTAAGAATAGGGAAACAAATTGATGTAGAAGAAGGGACTCTTCCATTACCAAAGTTATTTATTGCCTCTGATAATAGACGGGCCTTATTCTTACCAATATCATCTTCCATGTAGTTTTGATAGGAAAGATTCTTTTCTTCCACTGTATCTGGGTCAGCGAGACTAATCTCATATTGACCTGATTGCGCTAGTAATGGGGCTAAATAGCCACCAATTCCGCCTACTCCTATAATCAATATTTTCTTAACCATATCTAACACCCGATATAAATTGTTCTATTTGCATTCTTTTCAAATCCTTTTTGTTTGTATTTAACATAACATATAATCTTCTCATATTATCCCTCAATGATATTTCTGCACACCCACATGAATGACATATCTCTCCTTGTGTATATTCAGGCCAACTTCCTTTAGTTCTTAATAAACAAGTTATCCAAAAACAACAAGCCAAGTGTGATTTAGTAAATGTCATATCTCTTCCCTCTATCTGTTGATAGATATAATCTGATATAACTCTAGCATTGTATAAAAATTCTTGTTTCATCTCTTCATTATAAGAATATCTTGGCCCATGTATATGAACCAATGTATTTCCACATTTTTCTACCCAATTATGGACAGCCATTTGGTTCAAGAGCCAGGGTTTGTTTATCCCTCTAGCAAAGTATCTTGCTGCTTTAGACACCTTATGTCTATTCTCTGCATTTTTCTCGCTTATCTCACTTATTGAGATTGCGATACCATTCTCCTTTAGAACTAGATATACTAATGCTGTAGCCCTAGTTCCTACTGTCCATCTCCAGGTATGTCTGTCCTGAAAGAACCTCTTGTAGTAAGCATGGACTCTATCTTTTAGATTAGAATTTGGTAGCCAGGGTGAAAGAATCATGTTACATTCTAATATTCCCTTCCCCATATTTTGGGTGGCTCTATCTCTTAATCTCTGTTGATTCCTTCTGAGGCTTCTCACTAGTTTAGCATTACCTGCCCCATGTGTTTGATAACCAATATCACTACCTAATATTCCCCTATCTCCTGCGCGAATATCTTCAGTGCCTTCAATTGCTTGAGTTGTAGTGTCCTCATATAAATGAGCAACCATTACATATCCACAATCATCACAAACCCTTTCTCCGAGTCTATCATCAAGAGTGTTGTCTTCACTTGAACAAAGTTCACATATCATATAATTACTCCCCAGGGTGCATTTTCATCTAATGTATCAAAATCATCAAATCTGGATTCTATCTCTCCATCTATTACTGTTTTTGGCAAATATCTAGCAATGGTATACACTAATTTAAGTGTAACATCATCATTCAATAATGCCAATGCTCTCGCAGCATATTGGTCACCAACACTAGAGTTATCATGAATATTATCAATACAAATTGGTCCCTGAAGATTACCATTATAGAACATATTTCGTTGATGTTGCGTAGAAATCCGTCTCATTCTTCCGGCCACTTCTGATTCAAGACCAACCGATGCATCATGAGAAATGAAGGCATAAGTTTTCACCTTCTGAATATTAGTCTTAAATGCAGAATCAATAATTACCCAATCACACAATTTTCCACGAATTAACATGATTGTGTTATTTTCAAAATCGAATAGTTTTATTCTATTAGGATACTTTTTAGTTAGACTATCCATGAGTTTCTTTGCTCTATTTTCAACCAATTCTTGAGTTCTATTTTGAGTTAAGAATTCCATCATTAGTTTTTCTTGAGATGAAGAGGGAGGATTACCCATTAAAATCTCCCAGATTTTTTTGGGAGACTTATAAGCCCATTTTTTAGCCCTAGCGTGTCCATGATAAAAGTAATCAACAAATATATCTAAATCTCTCATTCCAATTGGAGCCCAAATACCATCAGATATTTCCAAAGCACATTCTTTTGGACCAATCAATTTTGTATTTAACCTCACTTCTACCTTTTCCCTTTCGGGTAATTTGAAGAACCAATATGGTGTCTTATTCTCTAGGACATAAGAAACATTTTCAGGAAGAGTAATCATTTTATACAAATAGTCTATAAGAACCATTGAGTCCTCTTCAAAACAAGACCTGTATATTCCTCTAGAAAGAGCAATCATTAGATTTTTCTTGGTCATTCTATTTCGCATCAAATGATAGTATGGTTGCTCCTTTTCTACTATAAATCTAGCAGGGTTTCCTTGACTATCCTTAGTGTTAGTAAACTCAAACACACACTTAAATGTCTTAGGCGCATGATTGTGTCCTCTTGCGCCCCAACCCAAGAATCTCTGTAGGTCGTTTTTAATAGAGAGAATCATTGGTTCGCCCTTAACTCTAGTCCTAGTTAGTCTAATACCTAAAACTTGGGGAGCATCGGCAAACCGATTTCTACCCCTAGAAATAGGATATGTAGAATAGATATTAACAAGAGTAGAATAATACTTGTCTCTTGAGTCATCTGCTGTATAGATTCTAATCTCTAAGGGATACGAATATTCATATTCACCAGTGTTCACTCTTCTTCCCCCGTAATATCAAATCCTAAATGTTCTTTCAAATAGGCTTTTAGATAATCAGGGTTAACTCCATCCATATAAATATGAACAACTACTGCGGCCTTTGGTAGACGATTAAACTGTCTCCAAGCAACAATCTTCCCATCTATTTTTGGTCGCCTCAAGCATGGCCCTTTAGATTTATTGATTCCATATCCATTATTATGGGTTGGAGACAACAATTTCTTTTCTTCTAACATATGTCTATAGACTTTAATCAGGGTGCTCTTAGGCAGGTTAGTATAAATCTCTACATCATTCATTCAAAATTCACCTTCACAAATTCTACTTCTTCGTTTTTCTTACTTTGAAGTCTATCAGTTTTAGTAATATCAAACATTATCAATTCCACTCTTTTCTTTTGGGGGTTAAACTTATACCTCCAATATAGGTGGTGATTATTCCATTTAGTTCCTTGAGTAGGAACTCTCACTTTGGGCCAGACACCATTATAAAACTTCTCTATTTTAGCACAAGAGTCTAACAATTCATCATCCAACATCTTAGGATAATATCTTTCCATTCGCTCTATAAATTTAGGTGTTAACACTACCCAAAAGAAGTGTTTACCATTAGGCTTCATTACTTTATGTTCTTCTGATGAGTAAGTCATATACTTTCTAGTCTTACACGAACTACAAATTAAATTGCCCCACTCTAACAAAAAATTACTATTTCCACATTTACATTTCATCTTTATTCTCTTCCTTATATTTTTCCAATTGATACATTTCTATCATTAATTTATGGAATTCACTATCATCTATACACTTTCCACTAACTATAAAGAGTCTGCGTAGATACCGCAGAAAATCTCTAGTGGAAATTTTCTTATTTATTGCATCAGTCAAAGCCCTTTTTGTAGTAGAAAGGGCAGACACAGCATCATTATAAACATAATCTTCCCAATGAGAAACAGTAGGTAATACTGAATCTATTGTAGCAGTTTCTGTTATAATACTATCATGCATTAATTGTAATTGTTTAGGTTTAGTTATTACAGTATAACTAGATTTCACAACTACCACCTGCACAGGCTAGTTCATTTCCAAAATCGGTATTATCATCATTTTCATATACCTGTGATAAGTCTACACTTTTCAATGCAACCATCATTTTATCGTAAGTCTTCTTGTTTATTGTTTCAAATGGTGCTTGTGCATAATCTTGCATTTCAGGAAAACAAGCCATTCCATTATAGAACCACCTATTACTCCACATCCATTCTCCAACTTCATCCCATTCATTATCTTTAACATAAACAGTAGCCGAAACATTATGGCTATTCTGTCCATCTCTATGTCCAGGGTTTACCCAGTGAATTGTTGCATCTCTTACCCTATTTAAGAACATAAATGAATCTTCGTTTCTATGAGTTTCTTTTGCACTACTTGTTACTGCACCAGCAGGGGATTTTTGAGGTATTTCAATTACTGCACCACTAACTTCATCCCATTCATCATCCACTACTAATTCTGGATGATTGAATTTTAGATAAGAATAAATTGGTTCCATCTTATTTACTCTAACTCTCCTAATATAATATGGAGCATGCCAAGCATGAATACCTGACGATGAACCTAATACACAGGATGCTGTGCCTGATGGTTTAATACAAGTTAATCTTGCTGCCCTATTAATACCTAGAATTTTTGATACGCGCTTATTTTCATATCTAGCCTTATGAACAGCACCTGTCATATCCAAACCATTAACAGAATTAGATGCTAGCCCTGTCATAGATACACCAAGCAGTGCATCTTTTTCTGTAGTTGTATTCCAAATATCCCTTAGATAGTGAAAGTCAGTATAAGACGCTTGAAGCGTTCCCAGAAATGCCGCTGCTTTAACTCTAGCATCAAGGTCTTCTTGATTATTTACAGACGAAGCATTTACCTCAGTGAGATTACAGAATTGATAGGGTCTAAGAGCAATCTCACAACAAGGATTTGTTCCCCAATCTTTATCATTTGAAAAGTAAACCCCAGGTTCACCTGTTCCACTCTTCTGAATTCTATTCCATAGCATATCAAATATAGGCTTCTTAATTTTATGTCTGAGAATTACAGCAGAATTGTTTGCCCTCTGTCTTTGCGGATTTTTGTCCCAAAAAGGACCAATCTTAGAATTAGTCATTTCTAAATCGTCCATACTGAACAGACTAATCAATGCTGCTCTACGGATACCGCCTGCTAATACTGCATCTGCAATATGGCACATAATATCGTGACATTGAATTGGAGTTAGACTTGATGCATCAGACATCTGTTGAAGCATACCCTCTATAATTACAATACACTTCCTTAACGGCTGTGGACCGGGTGCTTTACCCCCACTAGTTTTTAGCCTAGAACCTTTCGGTCTAATATCATCATAGATGAATCTAGGTGTCTGAGTTAATTCTCCTGTATAGGAACGGAATAACTCTTTGATTGCGTCAGCCCAACCCATGATAGAATCTTCAATAACTATCTTTCTAGTTCTGTTAGGATTAGGCTTTCTTATTTCTGGTAGGTTTCTAATATGATGCTTCTGCACCGAGTAGCCTACTCCTGTTCCCCCTAAAAGCAAAAACATTGCTTCATGAAAACAGGCTACTGAATCTATAGGCATATATGCACAATTGTAGATTCTATTGGGTGAAAGTTCTATTGGTTTCCCTGCAAATTGCATTGAGCGCATTGAAGGAAGAACCTTACGAGGCTTAACGAAGTCATCATATATACTTACAATCTCTTCTGCAAATGAAGTTCCATGTTCTTCAAACTTCTCTAAATGCATTTCCATATTTCTGTCGCATACTTCTTCCCATGTTTCTTTTCTATTTTGTTCTGGTAGCCATTTAGCATACTTCATGTATACTGTAATGTCTGACAATATTTTGTTTGATAATTCCATTTTAACATCTCACTTGTTTTCTATACGGCATTTCTGATAGGTTGGAAAATGCCAAAACCCATTCACCATTCTTACGAATAGTCCATTCTTTCTCTATCCTGATATTCCATTCAGGAAATGTAGCGTAGGCTTCTTCACCTACCATATTAAATAGTTCTTCAAAGTCTTCATATTCAACTCCATTATAGTCAAATACTGATATGCCTTCGCACACTATTACTGCTTTCTTGCTTATCGCAAGAACATGACCTACATCATAAAAATCAGCACGAACTAGTGCTAAATTTTCGTAGGTTTTGAATTGTTGTAGTTTCCATCCAAAAATATCGAATACTTTTGGTATGAGCCGTTTATCGGCATAGTTGATTTCGTCTTGTAATTCCATTATTATTCCTCCATTGGTGGAGGGGATAGAGCATTGAGGCTATGCCCTATTCCCCTCAAAATTCCTGTGGTCGTTAAGCGGGCTTAAAAGCCGCCAACGATAGCAGGTGTTAGGTCAACAGCGTCAACTGTCTCCCATTCCACATCAGCGATTAATTCCCTTGCGGTAAGTTCGCCGTCTATAAAGACCCAATGTGTAGGATGGTCGTTGATTTGCTCTATTACCTCTACTTGGGTTACTTCTAGTTCTGTATGTCCTGTTTCATTAATTATTGTCAATAGCATTTTATCATCTCCGTGCTTAGTTGTCCGAGTCGTCGCCGGGTATTAAAGATTGCGTTCGCCCTTCTATCAAACGCGCAGTTAAGAGATTTATTGTCTCTTCATACTTTATTACCAGCATATTCAACTGATTCGCCTGAACAATTGCGCTTTGATAGCCAGCACTTAATTGGTTCAGTTTTTCTATTAAATCTTGATTAACTGCGGTTAATTCTTCCACAGCATTCTCAAGGTCTTTCTTTGTCTTATCTTTCTTTTCTGTCATTTTATCCCCACCTACCTTGTTTTAGTATGGTGATTTGGTTGCTGGCCTCATCTTTAGTTAAATTATCTAAGTCACCTTCGTAACCCAATCTAACCAAATAACTCTTCTGTTTATCTGTGGCTTCAGCAACAACCTTTTCGGTTGTAAATATGGAATTTAACTTGTTGATTTGATTTTCAGTCAGCACAACTCCATTAGTCATCTTTCTCTTTAGGTCTTGTAGGAAGTTTTCTTCCCATGAATCTCTTCCCTGTTCAGGCACAAAGGGTGTTAAGCCATAATACTCACAGGCTTCCTGAAAAGCAGGCTCATGTTGAATATCTTGAACAGTAGCAACAACTTTTTCTCGCCGTTCTACTTGAGCCTTCTTGAGAGACACTTGTTTTTCATCGTGTTTTTTCAACATCTCGACCCTATCGGCAATCTGTTTTTCTTCCATTTTCACCGTCTTCTCAGCCTCTTCTAATTGAAGATAGAATTTCATCAAATCAAGCCATAATGCCTGATTAGGATACCCTCTCCTATCATGCTGTGATTTTGAATTTTCAGGATGATTCCATCTCCAAACAATTGAGGCCATTTTATATCCGGGTTCACCAAAATTACCTGTGGCTCGCTTACGAATGAAGGTCTTATTCCTTCGCATTCTTAACTGTGAGTCCCAATACTGGGTTCCATCAGTTCTAACATTCACCCTTAAATCCATATCTCTAATTGCTTCAAACATCTCTATGAAATGCTCCCCATGAACATTCCACCATGCATTCTTCTTCAATGCTTCAACACGAACTTGAATCCATTCTTCAATCATATCATCAGTGATTTGTTCATCACTCAATCCTGTCTCTTCACGAATAGCGCGAAGGATAAGATAAGAATTAATATGGTCTGAACCAACACACTCTCTAACATCAGTTTCAGTATTATGAATTTCAAAGTGATAAGTAATGGTATGACCACACAAACAATAGTATGGGTGACCGTTAGTATAATCAGGTGGTGTTGAACCAACCTCATCCCACCAAACTTTGCCTGTTGCTATCCATTCATGTTTTGCAGTATCATAATCATCTGCTACTGATAGTTCAATCATACTTTGTTTTAGGCGTCTATCCCAGCGACCATTTGTTAATGCTCTTTTGGGTATTATTTTGTTGTCAACCATCTGTCTCCCCTCTTTATTGTTTTCTTTCTATCTAAAAGAATACAAATTGCATGTCCTTCAGGATACCCTTTTTTTGTTTCTATCCAGAGATTTCTTTCTGAAAAGAAACAAGGGTTCTTTCTATCAACCCATGCTCCCCCTACTCTTTCGTCTTTACGACATAAATAACATATACGATATTGGTTGCCATCTGAGCCTGTATTATATTGTAATTCGGTCATTCTTCTTCCTCCGTAACATCAAAGAAAGTTAATGAATTTACATAAGCAATGATATTATCGTAACCTAATGCTACAACCTTTTTATCAGCAACAAATGTAGGAGTTGCTTTAATATTATAAAAAGTAAACAAGTCCGGTCTAATATGATGATATACTAATTCATATTTTAATGTAGGGTGTTGTGCATTAAGATATGCAATTACTCCCCTACAAGGGGCGCAGTTTTCTGATGTAAATAATCTAAACATCATACTTTCTCATCCTCCAATCTACATTCCTTTAAGTGTGTTCTCCAGGGAATTATTTCATCATGGATACTCATTCTTCCTCATCTCTTATTGAATGGTAACATAGATTAGTGATTACATTATGCAGCCACTCTTCATCATTAACATTGTAAGCCATTAGCAGTTCTAATATCTGCGTCATGCCTTCATCTATACCGTCTTTCTTTATTATTGCTCTAACTATTTCATTATTATTCATTCTTCTTCACCTTTACATTCATCACATATGTCTATACCAAGCAAAACTTTATTATTACAATCAATAGTAATACAGTTAACTGATACTATACCAGCCATTCTAGCCCATCCGTTCAAACATACGCTGTTCGCTTAGATGCGCTGTAAGCAAATCATTAATCTTATCAAAGACTGATTCTGCACAGCCCCCAATCAGTTTTCTATGCAGCCCAAGCCATATTGTGTAGTGGCGATTAATCACCACTTTAGGTAAATCAGTCTCACTTTCAATTGTTATCATAATTGGTGGCATATTCTCATCATCTATTATTTTATATTCTATTTCTGTTTTATTCTTCTCTTCTTGTCTCACTGAACATCATCTCCTTTCGTTTCCTTCAACCTTCTTTCCTGGTCAAATGTGTTCTTTTGAATTTCAATATCGTTTTCTAGTCCTACAATACGCATCTTTGCAGCGTCTGCTACATGGCCTTCCCCCAAAACGGTCCATTTTGGTAGACTATCAAATTCTACTTTTAGCACTAGTTCTCTGGATATAGATATATATCCCTTATCTGTTTCAAGGTTGATATATGATGATGCCATCGGTGTATTCAAATACGCCTGAAATCCTTCAACGACTTCTATTGTCTCTAAATAATTATTGGCTTCTCTATATTTATCCATAGAATACCATACCTTCATTTTCGTTCTGTTTTCTTTTTTCCAATTCTTCATTGTGTTCTCTCCTTAGTTGTCTGTCTCTGGGCAGGGTATTTAACCCCGCCGTTTGATTCCTTCAAACCATTCCACTACAATGCATTCACATTGCTCTGGAATGTATTCAGCAATCGCTATTTGTTTCATTATAATTCCATTAATACATTTTTTGCATTTCATTTTAATCCCCTTGATTTGGTGGCGTGTGTAGGATTTGAACCTACGAAGCACTACGCAAGAGGTCTTAAGCCTCTCCCCTTTGACCTACTTGGGTAACACGCCATAGGTTGAGCCTTTAGCAGGAAAATGGTATGTATAAATACATTGGCATTGTGGCTCTGATTATTTACCATTTTTATTATGCAAACCTGCCTCAGTGGGTCTTCGCCCTTGAGTATTTAATCCTTCATCTGAATCAATAGAAGAATCAAGTAACCTATTAAGTCCTTGATAACATCTTCATCAGTTTCTAGAGTATTCTTGCCTTGCATAAGTCTATTCAACTTATCATCAATCCTGACCTTTATCTGCTCTTGAGCATCAGATTGAGAGAAGATTCTAATTGGCGTAATTGCCGAATCTCCATAGGCTTCATTCTTCTTGGTAAGGAAATGCATAATTTCTTTACACTCATGTTCTATCTTTCTTTGAGTGTCAGTCAATCCTTGCCGCTGTGGGTTATGCACTACAACCTTTGTTGTTGGCATACCTTTCTGCTTCCTATCCTTTAGCATTTTAGCATACTTCTTCTTAGTATAGTCCATATCTGCCCACTCTTTCCCTTTAGGATAAGGGACAGTAAAGGTGTCTTTTATTACCTTCTCCATCTTAGGGTCAATTCCCTTTCTCTTATCCTTGTGCCTGTAGTCTAGTTCTCCTGTCTTTTGCAGAGCATTTATTCTAGCAACGATAGACCCCTGGCTACGCTTCATTTTAAGGGCGATTTCTCTACCCTTAAGTCCTTCATTCCAAAGTTTCTTCAACCTTGTTATATCTCTTTTTGTCCACTTCATTTGTTTTTCCCCTTTGTTATTTTGGAGTAGGAGCGCGGGAAGATTGGAACTTCTCGCAGTTTTCTATCTGGTAAGAATGTATATTCTTGTTAGTTATCGCTTGTTTCTATCAAGATTCTACTCAATTCTTAAGTGATTCTTATTTTCTCAATTTTCTCGCCGCCTTGAGGGGTGAGTGAGTGAGTGAGTGAGTAATAGATAGATAGAATAGTAATAAAACTATAATAATACATATACTATACACTTATTCCCCTTAACTGCCCAACTTCTTATCACTTTGGTTTTCTACCTCAAATGAGAAACTAGAAAGTGGTGAAATTTTGACCATCTCTTCTGACTTATTCATATTGAATATGTAATATAGAATATAGTATATGAATATTCATAGTGATATTACATATAATATTGATATACAGCGACAGTCTTACCTATTAAGGGGAATGTTCTATTAACATTCTTACTTCTTACGCCATTCAGCGTATTTGATTCATATACGGATTAGCAATTATTCGCTTTCAAGAGCCATTGTTCAGAACTGACTCATCTATACTAAGCAGACCGAGTGACACTTATATAGTCACCGCCCTCGGCTGATGCCCCTCTCGCTTAATGCGCCATTACCTACCATATGGTAAGTTATACTTTGTCAGAATTGACCTGATTTGATGGAGAAGCCGAGAATTGATGATTAAACACCAATCCCCGACTTCCCCGAAGAGTTTGCCCGGAAGACTTTAAGGAGGTAAGAACTACTCTTCCTCCGTGTAGTCATACTCAGCGCAATCGCCAAGTCCAGCAAGAGAACCATCCCATTCCCCATCGCGGAATAGTTGTGTTGCTGCGTTTCGGGCCTTCTTAGCAAGACCGTTTGCATAGTCATCTGCATCCACATAAACCGGCGAACCCTTCGATTTACCGTGCTTTCGCAATAGTGGTTGCGAATAAGTTGAAGTTTCTGTAAAGAAGGTATGAGCAGCCGCCCTAATTTCCTCACAGGCTGCATCTACAACAGCCTTAGCAGCCGCAGGGAGAATACCCTGATTGCCGCGCTTCCACGGATAACCGTGATAGGGCTTCAACATGCCCTTAATTGAGGTAGTCAGCGACTCCCTCGTTCCTTCGTTGTTATTGCCTGTCTCAACTAGCATACGCGCTAGAGAAACAACATCACTAGGAATTGCTTGAAGTTCGCTATCGCCGTCAAGCATTCCTGTTACTTTTATTACTACTGAATCCCATTCTATTTGTTCCATAATATTCACCTTGTTGTTCATTCCTAAGCCTTCCGGGGCTTACTCTAAGGGGGCTGCGCGACACCTATAAAGGGGTCTGAGCAAAGTAGAACCATATGGTAATGATGTATTTTTAGGTGGCTTCTTCAATGCATAGAAAAAACAGGCCATTTTCTGTGAGCGTCACGGGTGACGGGAGGGGCTGGTCACAGTAGACGGTGCTATTTAACATCTTGAATACTTGTGCTTTAATGCACAACCATATGGTATAGGGCCGAAATAGCGACGCGTTAGAGAGGATACAATGATAAGCAGTATTATTGGCAAGGAGCCGGGCCTAAACCATAAGGTAAGTTCCAACTCCGTTTATCTCGTAGGTGGCGTTTAGTGCAGCATTACTAATGCTGCTGCACCTTAAACAGCCTACCTTATTACTCGATAAACTACCCGCGTTCTAAAGACGCTATTTTCATTTCCATATGGTTCTACAGCAGCAAACTGCTGATGTAGAAGTGAAGTTAAATGATAATAGAACGAACAGACCCTACCGGTTTCATCGGTGACTATTCCCGGCCCTTAGCCTACATTGTCACCGACACTTCGTTATGACACCATATGGTTTTATAACGAGTCGTGTAACGAATGGTTAAATGTAGAGACAGAATGAATGCAATGATAAGAAGTATGAATGTCCATCTCTACATGTAGCAATGAGTAACGACAGGAGATGCTTTATCTCCGTAGGTTATATTATACCTTACTATTCGCGCGTTAAAACGCTGCGGTTGGAGATGGAATGTGTTCGTTAACTTTACTTAATAGACCGTTCCGAACTCTCGAAGTATACACACTCCAACTCTTATCATCGTCTTCGTGAATATACTCCGAACCGTGCTTTCGTCACTAGTCATGGTATAATTACATTATACACTTACTTCTATTAAGTAATCTTAACTCACACATTCTTTCCCAACCATATGGTGCTATCGCACCCTCTGGGGTATGATTTCAATCAATCACGCTTAACTACGGAAGCAGAGGACAGCCGCCAAAGCCGTAGTTTTGTCGCTATCCTACTCTTCCGATAGTTGCTAAAACCATATGGGTGATAGGCCGGATACAGGTTTTGTTACGAGATAATATTGCCACTCTGCGAGCAAAAGACCCCAAGCCAGCCAACCCATCCTATTTGCCCTTGCTGGCAACATTATCTCTAAAACCATATGGATGACAGAGGGTAAGGGACGCTTGCGTCATCACCCTCTGAATGGTTGCTGGATGATGATAAGAAGACAGCAGAGAATGTTCACTCCTTAAAAAAAATACATCCTGGGGAGAAGATATAAACTATGTAACCTTCGTTGGTTATCTTCACAGATGGAAACCAACGAATATTACTCATGCGCTAAAGCGCCCTCCGTTTATTATAACTCCATATGGTTCAATAAAAAGGTTGGGAAGGTTAGGGTTTATGAGATACCTAACTCGTAAGGAGACAAACGGCTCGCTGCTTTCGCTATCGCTCTTTACGCTTAACTTGACAAGCAAGTCACCCTTAGTTCCATATGGTATTATACTTTGTTAAATATACCTTATTACTGTCTATTGTCTCCCTTAGTATGTCGCGGAGGCATTCGCGGCAGTAGTGGCTGAATAACTCCTTTCACACGGAGTAAGGCACAATCATTGGGGTCGTAGTGGCCCACCGAGTCGGCTCGATTAAAAAGAGAAGGCAGGACAACGCCCTTAGCGGGGTAATGATTGGTATGACGCGGGTTAAACCTATTTCATTGAAAAGGATGAAGTGTGACCCATGCAGATTTATAGGTAATCGAAAGAGAATCCTATCTACACTCCCACTCCCATGAATTGGAGACATTATTAAAAGAAATAATAACAATAACCCACACGCGCAACTCCATGTGATGAGAACATATACAAGAACAGAAAAGGTCCGGTATTTCCTTCTTTTCATCAGGCACACCCTTGTGGTCGTGGATTGATTTAAAGTAAAGACGCATACTCTCACCTTTGTCTGTTAACAGATATATGCATACTTGAGTATAAATTGCGCCTAAGGTTTATAACAAAGTATTACACCATATGGTAGGCTACTTTGTTAAACTACCTTATAGCCATCTATTGTCTTTCTTTATTCGGTGGCGCACCACCACAGAATAACTCGGAGAGTGAAACAATGGCTGATTACAGTATGGAAAATGAGAAATGGAACGGCAGGAAGGATACCTGCATTGCTTGGTTTGAGGCGAACCCAGACCTTGCAATTGAAGAAGATAGGGAGATGCTCGCAATGGGCTTCTTCCGGGTTGGTGACAACCGCCCAGAAAACAGGGTTAAGTATTGGACGGCAATATGCTCGCTATTCGCGGGTCTGCCTAACTCCCCTGTTGGGCCGGGTAGGTCATCCAACATGACTATTGGGCAGAAGTCCCAATTGGACCTATGGATTGCAGGATACGAAGTATCTAGGACAGAGGCGTTTAATGAGGATGAATACCTTCAAACCCTGTCTAACCAGCATGGTAAGTCTGGAGGCAAGCCCTATCGTCTGCTTGTTGATGGTGACGAGATATACGCCAAATACGAGGCAAAGAAGGCTCGCTCTTACTTGGTGAGGGCATTCAATGCCGCATTCAAGGGGGATGATGAGGCTACTCACTATTGGCCTACAATGCTCCATGAGGACGGGGAAACCCAGATTCTGGACTTTAGCCTCTTTGAGAGCAATGAGGGTGCTAACGATGGCTACCCCAATGTCCTGTATAGGGCATCGGAGGAAGAAGAGTAGGTTCTGTGGGTTGGGTGCGCCACCCTCCTTCAGGCCTTTCACAAAGTAAGACCATATGGTGTGTGCTTTGTGAAAACCCGAAATCAAGTGGGTGAAATGGGCCACCCGGAGTGTTAAACTGCACAGTATTCCACCCCTACTTTCGCCCGAAGGCTAGCAATGAGGTGTCGGCGCGTTCTCGACAGGTGGCCCAAATCAGAGCCACTAGGAGGGGAGTAAATGATGGCTATTAAGGTATTTGAGCAAAGTATCATACCATATGGATGGCGTAGACATATGCCTTTCGAAGGAAGGAAGGAGTAAATGTATGTCAGAAAAAGCGTTTACGCGTCGTATGAGGTGTGAACGCCAATAGACATATATTTCCGAGTTCTTCTTCTTTCGAAAGTATAGTTCCTCAATTTCTCAGGTTCGGCTATCGCCACCACCATATGGTCCAATAAATCAAGGAGCGAAGCGACGGGGTGATTGATTTATGGTATCCCCATTAGGGAAGTTTCTCCGTAAAGAGGAAGGAACTCGTTACTATCGTCACTAGGCTTCGCCTTTCCTTCATCTTTACTATCGTAACTACCATATGGTATTAAACTCTGCATCAGTTCTGGTGCGTGAGACGAGGAGAGAAACGACGGGGTGTCTCTGCACCTACTGTTGCATAGGTTAGCAGGCTTTAGCCAAGAGATACCTGAGTTGAGGACTATCATCCATATGGTTCGGGCATTAATGCCCATGTGGCACAGTCTTTTGAATACTTGGAGGAAGACTTGCCACAATACAGGCAGTATGTCCGGATAATGAAATGTAAACCGGATGTCGGGTGTTATCCCACCATATGGTAATAGATAAACAAAGTTTACTTGATACCCTATCTGGTTGCCTCATTGCCTGAAAATGCTTCCTTATCAGTCGCTGACGATACTACTTTAATTACATTAAAGAACCTATTTTGCAGGCACCCCGGCATCCATATGGTCCTACATAAATATGTTTAGTAGGTATACCCTATATGGAGAGTTTATATTTACTGACACCCTACAGCCAAATCAAATCTTCTATCGAACATTCGATGTGTCTATCTACCAATCGTCATCAATTTCCCCCTAATCTTTTCTTTACCTCATTGATGTATAAACTTCCATATGGTTGTGATAACGATTTTAGTTACACTATACCCCTAATCAGGAACTACGCTAACGGTAAAGATTACGCTACTATCGTGACTTGACGATATTATGTAATTTCATTAACATATCTAATCTTTACCAACGCCTCCGTCTCCATATGGTAGGCATTAAATGGAATGTGCCTACCATAAGGTATACGGAGGTGTAGAACACATGGATGAGTAATTAAACTAACACCAGTGTTTGTGTCCTACCCTCCTAACCATATGGAAGTGGTAAATGTAAAACAAATGAAACTTGCAACCATAGCGTTGCAGGTGTAACCCTTGAGTTTCATTCCGAAAGGCTGGTGTTTTGCATTTAATTCGCTATCTCGCTGGAGATAGGGGATAATCCCCCATAAGGACTATCATCCATATGGTATTATACTTTGTCATTGATGCCTCAACCGAGGACTTATCTCATTATGGGAGGGCGATTGAAATACCCACACCGAGGACATTTCCCGATGTCTGGCCACTTGTGGCTACATTGTGTGCATTTAGTCATACTCCTCAATTCATCACCAAATCTATAGTTTCAGGGTCACACTTGGCAGAGGTTTCACTCCTTGTATATGATACACAGTCAATATCCATATCCAACTGATAGCCGTTGCATGTGTATGATTTCAATGCAGACTCAAGCGTGTTAATGATGCACTTCATATCATCCAATGGCCTCTCAACCAACTCAGCCTTAATCTGCTTCTTGTTCTTGACGCTAGAAGGAGTATAGGAGTTAGTGAATTGAAGAGTGTAGCCGCCAGCCGTAGGGCTAATCATACCGATAACCGTAAGGTCATCACCATAATGCAGGCTAGGTGCAGGGTGATTCTTCTGCTCACCTATCATATCATCAAAGTGGCAGTGAAGGTATTCACCCGAAGGATGAACCCAATCCTCATATTCATGAGTTGTAGTTACCTTCCTCATTTCAGCATCAATGCCGTTCTCAACCATTTGCTTAACTGCCGATTTTGATTCGGAATAGTAATCCCCCGTGAATGCAAGGCTACCATCAATCATTACATCATAGGTGTTCTTCTTGTCATTTGTGATTTGCCATCCATAGGACTCATCATCAGGAATATCATTTTGCCACCTGTATTTACCCACGATACTTATACCATGAGCATGAAGCCATTGGGCCATCTTCTCATAGGTATGGAGTTCCCATTCATCCGAAGTATAGGTTATGGTCATTATTCTCTCATGCGTAGCCATATCACTCATCCTCCGTTTGACCGAGGTATTGACTCAATGCACTTTGAAGGTCAGACATTACATCATCAAGGTTGTTACCAGATACCTTCAATTTGCTGATACATAGCACCAATGAAGAACCACTCTTCATGTGCTTAACTTCCAATACATACTTAGGCTCAGGCTTTTGCATTATAACAGTCGTGTTGTCATTCTCAAGACTCATGGTTAAAGGGGAGAAGTTGACACTTATAAGGTATTGCTATCAAAGTGCACTACCATATGCTTTGTGCGAATTTTTTTCTTTTCATATTTGATAGCATTCTTTGATTGTAGGCTTAATATTTTAATCACACCAAGTCAAGAACTATAAGTCATGCGCCCATGCTATACAATATAGGCGCGTCCTATTCTCAAAGTCTGATAATTGATGATAGTAAAAAAAGCGCATTGATAATTAAATGAATACAAGAATATATGCATTCTATCCTTATTCTGGGAATGCAATCAATAATAAAAATAAAAAAACGCAAGTGCCAAATAAATGACAGGCCAAATTTTGAGTTTTAATGGTCTGATTAATTATGACATGGTTTGATATTATGAAATTAGCAGATACATCTTCTTTTGGTGTTCATGGGAAATCACAGAAATACAATAAACCAAAAAATAAACCCGATGCTTCTGGCTTTCCTTTATTTGACTCACTTGGTAGTATTACGCCTTCTATATGGGTAGTATGGCAAAGCGATAACGCTGCATGGGATATATTTAAAGAAGTATTAGAAAAGTATTTTGAGTTTAAGAAGGAGAAAGCATCTTGGAAGCATACCACTAACTTCGGGCGGTCTACCTTCGCTACCACTGGAATACCTGATTTTATTGATGCAGGGGGCTTTAAAAGCCGATTCAACATAATAGAAGACATGGCAATGGCACTTTGGGAGTTAGGTAATTCATCCCCTAATAAGAGAGATGTAAGATATGAGGTATACAATAAAATACTTGAATATGTTGATAAAAATTCATACAAGACCGATTGTTCTCACTTTGTTCAGTCTAAATATGCATATAATAAATATTGGCATTTATTAAACAATTTACATAAACCAATTACAAAAGATAAAGAAACAGGTAAGTGGAGAAAAGTCGCACGGGGAGATTTGTTTGATGCAGAAACACCTGATAAAAGGTATTTGAAGTATATGGTTTCATCCCGCAGCAGATACGGCCTACAGGACGATTTGAATTATGCTATCTCTTTGTTAGAGAAACATGAAAAAATTCAAAATGCCACATCATTCAAAAACCTAGTTAGTCATATTGAAGGAGACAAAGATTGTGGCTCTCTAACAAGAAAACTAATAAATAGAACATTTGATTCTTCTAGAATGCAATTTGATGAGAGTAATTTTAATTCAAATCTTGGCAGCAAATACATCTCTAACTATATGAAGGATACGTTTAACTTTACTTTCCTACGCACCACACAAAATCACCTCAAGAGAGACATTGATTGGGCAATAGTTCTATTTGATTCAACTCATCCTAACAAGAAGCCAGCCCAAAGGGATGATATATGGAAAAAACCTTCTCTACACGCCGCATACAAAGAACATGAAACTCGCGCAATATTATTTGCTCCAATTAGAACTAGATTATTATTGGTCTACTTTTTCTATCATACTTGTGCAGGAAATATAACTCTAAAAGAATTTAAGGAGTGGGCAAAGTAATGTTTTATGCTTGGAAACTCATAAAGAAAGGCAAAGAAGCCAGAAGAAAGATTACTCCTCCTAAATCAAGATGGGACCCCACTGTTAAAGTTCCTACCTTTAGAGACCATCCATTGTATGATAAATTAAAGAGAGTGCTGGGTCTAGGAACTAATGTAAATGAAATACTAGAATTTTTTGTATCAGAAGGAATAGTTCCTGAAAACCAAGTAAAAGATTACAGGGATGCAATGAAAGATACAACTGAATTAGAGAAATTTGAAATATTAGATTATATGCTTGCCTTGCATTTATTCAGCAATCAAGATAAAGGGGGAAGAACTTTGGGAGAAGCAGCCGGACTGGATTTGGGTAAAAGAATAATAAATATGAAAGCCATTGATTCAACAGCAGATAGTTGGTCAAAAATAGAAGATTACTTTCCAATATCTAAATTAGGTAGAAGAGAAAATCCTAATTCTCATTCTGATTTTAGTCAAAGAAAAGAGAATGCACTCCATAGATATGTTGAACAAAAGGTTGAAAATAATGTCATGAGTAAGTTTGAGCATAATTTTATTGGTCCAAATAAGGAGGTAGATATTGAGTTGAATATCTCCCCAGAACCAGTTAACGCTATAACTGATGGGATAGCAAGGACAGTAATAGGATTGTTAAGAAGCGGAAGTCAATTTGGTTTTATGCGAGTGAATAAAGATGGCAGATATATTAGAGGAGAAGACAGAATTAAATATGAAGTCGAAAGAGAATCCTCTTTTCCTAATAAACCCCACAAAGATGAAGTGGTAGCAGGAAGTGAAGACAGAAGAAAAAGATGGCAAAATACCCCAACAGACGAGGATACTGAAAAAGAAGGTTGGCAACAACATCTAGAAAGAACACCTTTACCAGAATCAGATAAAGATTGGTCAATATCAAGTGTAATAAAAAGAGGCACTGCTTCAAACAATAGAATGAAGAAATGGTATTTTAATGGTATAGCAGTATTTCATGGCAAAGAACCTAAGTTTTGGATAGGGATGAAAGTAAAGTGGGATGTAACTTCTACACCAGAGACAAGACGACAAATGAAAGCATTTATTAATCTTGATGTGTTAAATTGGAGGAAATGGTAATGAGAGACGATTGGAAAGAATTAGTGAGACATGTTACTCCTAATCCTTCATCAGATAAGTTCAAACTAGATATTTCTCTAAAAGACATAAATGCTTATATTAAGGATTGGCCAGCAATACAAGAGAGATTAGAATTAACCACAGGGAATAGTGGGGATTCAGGTATCTCTAAAGAACAATGGGAGAAATGGATGGATAGTATTCCTACTAATGACAAAGAACTGGAAGAACAATTGAGAGAAACAATCTTTGAATATATGACGGCATGGTTAATACAAAATAAACTTCTCGATGAAAAAGAGAGAGAGAAGAAACAATGGACTCCCGATGCGCCTGGGGCAACAGGAAGAGGCTATTACAGGTGAAATAACATGGATTGGAAAAACATAATAAAATTAGACTTTTCAGGTAATGCTGGAAGTAGAACAAGAAAAGATGAAGATAATAAGGGAAAGAAGGTATTCAATCCTTTTGACCCTACAAGAAAGAAAAGGGGTGGTGAAGTGGTTGACCATTCAGAACCAGAAGGCGGAATACCAGAAAACAAATGCGATGGGTGGCCCGACTGTAAATTAGATGCAGTTAAGTATTGCGGGACTTGTTGCTTTAAGGCTTGTGAAGGATGTTATCCCTTGTTTGCAGCAGCAAAGGGCGGATACCATCCTTCTAGGGCAATGAACAATCCTTCTCGACCATATCATGAAAATTGTGCTGATATTACATCAGCCGGTGGAAAGAAAGAAAGAAAAGTTGTGGAGCATGACGAAGATACAGGTTATAGCACAGGCGCAGATTGGTGAAATAATGCAAAACCATCCATCGCCTGTTATTATCCCCGCAAAGGGGCGCACTGTTAAATTTAAGACATGGATGAAAGACTTAAAGATAGACCCAGATAAATGCTGTCATAAATCAAAGAACTATTTATTGGATGATTTAGAAGCAAAACTAGGGATGGCTAAGATATATTATCAATACAAGAAAAAGAAGTTGGCACAGATGGAAACCAGCGTTAACAATATTGCAGGCTTTATTGTGAAATCTTCTTGTTCTGAATATCAGATGTGGTTAGGGATGCAATTAGACGAAAAAGACCCAGCACATGAAATTACTAATGCGTATGAGAGATGGGTAAAATGCGAGGAAAAAGAAATTCAAAATCTTAAAGGTGAAATAAACACCGCAAGAAGCAAGCATTGGGAAGCAACGGGGGAAATGGTATGAGTTGGTTTGATATATGTAAGAAAACAATAAAGAAACTTTCTTTCCCAGAAATGTCATATAGTGACCTAAATGACATGATAGATACTACAGATTTTAGCCATGAAGAAGCGCATGGTAGCACTACCCCTGATACCCAATGGCGACATAAGGTGGCAGAAAGAGATAGAAAGGCGCGATATTTGGAGAAACCATCTAAACCAAAAGAAGATGAAGGAGAATGCCCACCTGGAACATTATGGTGTAAAGAACATGAAGAGTGTGAAAATGAGAAGTTTTGGCATACCCATAATTCGTTACCAACAAAGGATGATTTACAGTGGGGGTCTAAAAGTGGGAATCGAGGTCCAACCCAACAATCCGCACAACAACAGAAGACTAGAGGAGAAGGTTAATGAATTGGTTTGCTATCTTAAAACTAAGAGGGGATGTTAATGTGTCAATGAGGCATCCGACTATTCGGGGGGCTGTAGCAGGACAATATATTCCTGAACATGAAGACCCTGAATTGAGCCATAGCGTTAATGTCTTTTTGGGCGGAGTGGGAAGAATATTAGAAATGAAGTATGAAATGGAACAAGGCAGAAAACCAACTGACCGTGAATATGAAGAGGCGTTTAAGGAAACATTAACACATGAAGCAGGTCATGCCGCCCATCATAATATTGACCCTAAAAGATTCGATAGTGCTGCAAGCAAGGATGGTATGGATTTAAGAACAGCAAAGACGCGATTTGAAGATGAACTTGTTGCTTTTGTTACTCAATACAAAGATAGGGTATATGAGATTTATCTGCACTTGGCTAGTCATCCTCATGCAGCGCAAGAAGCAAAAGTATTCCATCCTGCAATGAAATGGGCGCAAAGAGTTATTCCTAATAATTACAACTATAGAAGACTATTTGGAAATAAGTGGGGAGCAGACCTTGTAACAGCCGCTAGGAATAAAGTGCTGCTGTTATATCTACAAAAGGTAAAGACAACTACAGATATTGGTGTGTTTACTGACTTAACTATGTCTCAAGTTCCCAGGTCTAAAAAAGAAGCAGTTGAATTATTTGGTCCTAAGAATGAGGAGTTTTCTAGAAGCCTTCGATTACCAGCAGTATCACCGAGGAGAAGAACATGACTTGGTTTGATGTAGTTAAATCCGATGAACTCAAGGAGTTCGATATGTTAGCCAATAAGTATGCTCACGGAGATATGGTTCATTTAGATTACTTACGCAAGAAACACGGTAAGAAAAGCGAAGAATTTTATGGTGCTCTAAATAAACAGGTTATGTCTTACTTGTCAGAGGAGGAAGGTTGGCACACTTTACAAGACATAGTTAAATCTCTAAGGGAGGCTAATCCAGGACTAAAGGATAAGACAGAGAATTTAGAAACCTTTATGAGAAAGAGGCTAGAATCAATGGATGTTCTAACTAAGCAAGAGCGCGGCGTAGGTAGAACAGGCAAGAAAACATACTATAGGGTGAGATAATGGCAGAAACGCAAATAGGAGTTTGGGGTGGTTCTGGTAACTTAAGCAATGAACTTGCGACTCAGGAGTTTTGGTATAGAATTCTTGGTAAACCATTAGGGTTTCCACAAGCAGGTTCTGATTCTTTATGGCCTACTAATGCAGAAAGGTTTGATGGAGAGGGAACCTTTCTTTATCAAACATTCCCAACTATTCAATATTCACCTATGACTTGGATAGGACACCATGATGCGGTAGATGCTCCAGAAGGAATTCCTTTAATGACTAGAACTATTGGTCGAACAACTGGTGCTGATAAAATTGCTTTCTTTGCAGGTGTTTATAGTGCTAACAATGCCGCTAGAACTTACCATAAAAAAGGAGGAGGGAAACAAGCAGACCATAATGTTTCAATTGTTAATGTGGCCAGTTCATTTAAACTACTTAATCCAGAAGTTGGAAAATCGAAGAGAAACACAGAACCCGAAATTAGTGTGCAAGCAGGAGAACAGGAGAGATTAACAGAACATACTGGTGAAGCACACGAAGCAAGAGAAACCCTTTCTCGATTAAATGACCCCTCACAAGTTAATAAGGCTAGAGCAGACATAATAGATATGATTGTGACTATGATGCCAGAAAGTCTATTTAATGACACTCAAAATGAAGTATTACATAAAATTGGAAATGACCATTGGATAATGACTGTTATTGCTCCACCAACAGGTGATGCAGGTAATATTCATTTTCAAAAATATATTAATGATGGATTTATTCCCTTTATGCCGATTGCAGAAGCATTGATTAAGCGAATGGATGAACTCGCTGAACAACAAGATGACCCTTCATTTGCAGCAATAAACGAATACTTCAAGAAAATAGTCAGAGTAAAAGATTCTTTTGAGGGCCAAGACCCAGGAGCAGAATGGTATATTAGAGCACCAAGAAATAATAAAGGCATATTAGATGTAGTGGAATCAGTTTCGCGCACTAAAGAAAATTGGCAGAGAGAATTAGGACACTTTGGTAAAAGCAATAATTGGATGAATATTCTAAAGAGACCTGAAATGCAAATGGCCTCTCCTCCTGATGATGATGATGATGATAACGATGATGATAAACCTAAATTTAAAGAACCAGACCATAAGGATGATAAAGGTCACATACCAGGATTTGTTAGAAAACCATCGGGAGGAACCTTAACAAATTTAGATACAGGAGAAGAGATAGCAGATGCTGATTACTTTGATTCTCCTTATGGAGAAGAAGGGGAAGTAACCTATGATTATCAAGGTGGATGTTGCGAACAAATCAAACAACATTTAGTTGGAATAGTATCATATATGCGGCCACTAATTCACATAAGTGAAATAGAAAGGAAAATCTATGGAATGCCATGTCATGAATTAAATGAATATTTTGAGCCTCCTGAAACCGAAGATAATAACTTCCATAATCTAGAATTCTTTGGGGTGAAGATTTCAGAGGTTGAACCCAATGAATTACTGGAAGCAATAGGATTAGATGGAAGCCCACACTTAATTCTCTTCAAATTATATGATGATTGTGTTAGAGGGGAAATGAGTATGAATATCATAAAACCCCCAAGTGAGAGAACAGACCCAACACAACGGGAACACTTTGACACTGAACTTAGACCCGGCGACGAAGAAGTATTTGAAGGTGAACTTGAATCCGGCCAATCATTTAGAGAATTTGAAGGACATGAATGGGATGCCGCAGAAGCAGGCAAATTCGATTATCTTCCAGAGGAAGCAATGAGAGAAGAATCCCGCAAGGTCCGAATAGAAGAAGGAAAGGTTTCTGATAAAGAATGGGAACTAGAGGGAGAAGGGGCAGAACGGTCAAAACGAGCCTATGAAGCCCAAAAGCAGGGAGAACCCACCAGAGATTCATTCCTTAAATTATATGATTTGGTAAACAATAAAGGGAGAGATATGATGGACCCACAAACAAGGATAGATTCAGGTATGACACAAAGACAGTTTGATAAAGCCCTAAAGAATTGGGATGAATATAAAAAGGAATTTGGGGCAGTTCAATGACGATAGATTATCCCAATACCGTATTTTCCGAAGAGAAGGTGAAAGAGATGTGGAATAAGGCTTATGCCAAAGACCCTGAAGATTATGAAACTAAATTCGTAATGAGAGTGAAAAGAGATACACTGAGGTATAAAATGTCTAGGTTCCCAGGAATATATTATTGTGCATTTAAGGATGGAGTTATAGTGGCTTATTCTGGATGGAGAGATAATGGAGACCACTTCAAATCAAACGGTGCTAGGGTTGCTGTATCTTTTAGGGAAGGAGAAATTGCTAATACTCTAAGGGACAAGAAAATGAAAATATTCAATAGTGAAAGGAAACCATCCCTTGTTATATTAGATAGCCAAGTCGTGCCTGTAGCAAGATGGGAAGCAAGTTGGCTGGCAGCAGGATGGCAGCGATTAACCCAAGTAAAGGATAAACTCAGAGAATGGACCGGAAGCGATGAAATCTTTTTGAAGTATAGGGAAGCCGAGCAAAAGACCTTTGTATATTTCCCAACAGGATTCAATAAGGCTTGGGCCATACTAAGTAATAACAGTAATCATATACTACAATGGGAGGGATATTGATGGATTGGGAAGAAATACTGAAAGCCATTAGTAGCGATGAAGTGCCTCTTAGCACTGTTGAGGAATTCTTTGGGAATATCAAAGGAACTGTTTTAATGGATAGAAGAGATGGTAGATATGTTAAGTATTATGTTCAAGGAGATAAGGAACTTAAAGATAGAGTCATTGATTTAATTTGGCATGTAAATATGATGGGTGGCCCAAATGAAAAGAGCAATTATAATTTGGTTAAACTTATAGGACAAGTCCTACGAGAAGATGTAGAGACCAAAAGAAAAGATGAGTGGGATAGGCAACATTAATGAAATGGTGGAATATAATTAAAGAAGGCGAAGCAGTAAGTTTCGGAGGACATGGTGGCGGTAATCAAAGTGCACTATTCAATATAAGTTATGGAGAAAAGGAGGAAGAAAATGCCGAAGAAGAAGACAACTAAAAAATCCCGCGTAACGATTGAAAACGAGGGAAATACAATTGAACAAGTTTTTGACTATGCAAAGTTCAAGACAATGTTTGAGAAATGGAAGGAAGATTGTGGAAAGTCTGGGGAAGACCTTCACACTAAAAGCACAACAACATTATTCACAACTGTGTCTAATCATGGTAACACACATAGACCTCAATCAAAGGATAAATCAACATTGGGTGCAGGAGAGATAGTTCAAAAATTAGATAAACTAATTTCAGATTCAGAGGAACTTGAGAATGCAGATGAAGATTTCTTGGATACCGCAATAACACAACTAAAACAAGTCGAAAAGAAATATAATCCTAGAAATATATTATTCACAATTCCTGTCTGGAGTAGAGTTAATAGAAAGAATCTACAATATGATGAAGAATCTGATGTTCAGCAAATATTTGGTCATTACAGAACTCCAGACTATATTAGTTTTAGAAACCGTAAGGCTGAATTAAGAGAAAATGTAGAGAAAGAAACCTTACCTCCTGCTCCAAAGAAATGGTATGCAACTGAAAGGAATAAGGCAGAGCCTCCTCTTTGGCAAGCATTGTTTGCAACAGGACAAGGAGATATTGTTTCTCATGGGTTGCTTTCTGTATTGCAAGAGGCAAAGGGTATAATGAAAGAGACTGTCTTAGAACACCTAAAACTAAAAATAGACGATGATGGTAAAGGTGCTACTGCCGCAGATGTGTGGGAACTTGCTGAAGTAAAACAATGGTTGAAAACAGTTATTGGAACAAGTAGTAATCCAGGAACAGGCATAAACAAAACTACAGGAATGTTTAGAGATGACCACTTAACAAGGGCATTATCAAGAGACACCTTTGATATTAAGAGTTTTAGTGAGAGTAAGTTTGCAAAAGAGATTGCTGGATTTGAAGATTTAATTGGTAAATTAAGGACATATCAAATAACAATTAGTAGAAGACAAATGAGAAATTTGGGTATACTAGCAGGACTAAAGAGAACTCCAGGAAAACAAACGGTATTTATGCCGGGTGTTGGTGAAGAAGAAAAGGTAAAGAAAATGGATTGGAAAAGTATATTGAAGAGTTGGTAATATGGTAAAGAGAAAGAGATGTAAGTTGTGCAATCACGAAAATCGTGATGATTTAGAAGCACAGTTAGAAACTATGGCGATAGCAGTGGATGACTTGGATAAACAAATGGATTGGCCTAGTGGCACATCAGCAAGGCATCAGCGCAATCACATGGGAGATTATGTAGATGCATCTAATCCTAGATGTAACATTTGCACCCACGAATTGAGGCCAATGTTAGAAGAACAATTAAGCGAGGGTAATATAACACCACACGCTGTATCTTTAATGGCTGAATGTAGTGAAGAACAGGTTAAGCGGCATATGAGGAAACATTTACAGCCATTGGTTCAAAAATCTGCGGCAAATCTTATAGCGAGGAAAGAGGTAGACGAAATCGAGTCACTATCACATAATATAAGCAGGTTGGAAGAGAAAATTGATATTCTCTTTGAACAGGAAGAAATGCACCCTAAGTATATTGATAGTCTTACTAAACTTGCAAAAGAGATTAGGGAGAGTCTAAGGTATCTTATGGAATTCAAAGGCAAACTCATACACAAGAGACAGGACACAGTTATTGTTGCACAGATGCAAATAGTTCAGGAAGTATTAGCACAGAATCATCCACAAGTTTGGTTAGATGTTAAAGCAAAGATGGAGGATAGATTACAATGAGTTGGAAACAATTACTAAAGCAAGATAAAGGATTAGGCGATACTATCGCAAGAACAACTGATTACATTGGAATAAAGAAATGTGGCGGTTGTGCTAAGAGACAAAAGAAACTTAACAAGTTAGTTAAGTATAAAAAGACATTCGAGGCGATTAAATGAATTGGTTTGAGATAATAAAGGGGCCCACCCAAGTTAGTAGGAAGTGGGCAAAATGGAAGGAAGAACTAGCGGAACTTGGTGTATCCCTAGTAGAAGAATGTGAGGGCCCAGATTGTGTCAAAACAGAAATTCTACATGGTAATACATTTCAAATAGTCGCTAGGCATGATAGAACTGGAGAACAAGTTGTTTTCGGTTGGCAAAGAGAAGAAAAGAGAGGACACCGCAAAGCGGAATCCTTGAAGAAAAAGGTGCGACAGGCATTTGTTGATGCAGGAATAGATATTACTGGTCATGGCCTAAAAATACAAGGCAAAAGAAGAAGGGCATAATATGAGTTGGGAACATATTCTTAAGGGAGCGATATTAAAACCTAAACCACCAAAAAATATTGTTAGGATTAAAAACAAAAACACCGTTAGGGTTCAAAATGACCCTGAACCTGAGCCTGAAGATGAATATGATACCTTACATGATAATTGTAGATGTGACCTACCTAAATGCAAAAGAAATGCATCGTTTGGTTGCATATTATGTGGAGCAATGTTGTGTAGACACCATAAAACAAACATTGCAGATAATAGAGTTAGAATAGATGGTGGGAGACAGACTTCAGCCGCACATATTCATACTTTTCAGGAAGGAAAGTGTGAAGGTGGCGAGTTTGTGAATCCTGATGGTTCTAAATTTGGAAGAAGGAGTTGGAGTTAATGAATTGGTGGAAAATATTGAAGATGCCCTTTGAGGAGCAAAGAAGACAGTATATGAGAGAAACCACTTGGGGTGCAATACCAGAAGCAATTAAGCATAAGGTTATGGATGCAATAGATGTTGGAGCAAGCAATATTCTTCCTGGGCAATTCCCAGCACATGGGGCTACTCTAACAATGACTAAATTAACTGACCAAACACATAAATTACCAACAAATAGATGGAAGCCTAGACTTAAATTAGAAGGAGGAGTTCATGGAGCATTTATGGTATGGGATTGGGATAAAGAAGACTTTAGGGTAAATGAGAATGGAAGCAGACAAGGCTGGGAAGGAATGATGATTACTTCGGCAGATGAAGGTATGCAGGGAGAACTCTTTAGAAACTTTACTGGGGCCAATGTTATTCCATTAAGACCAACAGAAGTCGGAGTCATAGTAGCACAGAAGTTTGAGGTAGATAAACCAGAAGATGCCAAATATGTTGCAGAATTCTACTTTGGTAAAGATTCGACTTGGTTTGGTCAAGGCCGTAGAGCAGAAGCAATTCGCGGAAGAAGAGATAATGAAAAAGAACCGGGATTAGAAATGTTAACTAATGCAGATGGAGCAATGCTTTGGCTTATGGCTAGAGCCTCTTCAAGACCCGGTGCTCATAAATTAAGTTTAAGTGAAAGGAAAGACTATTTCCAAGAAGCCAATCTTGGAGAATATGACTCATCTAAAAACCCTAGAATGAAGGATTTATTGAATAGAGGATTCTTGCGTCTACCCGATAGAGGCGTTAAATATAAAGAAGGCGAACCAATTCGTGAAATGCCTATTATAAGTAGTAAGGGTAGAGCACACGCCCCAGACATGACAAACCAAGTATTTCAGAATTTCATAAAAGAAGTAAGAACGGACCCAGAGGGGCCATTAATGCTAGGAGATTATGGTGAATGGCTTGGTGATGATTCTGAATCTCAAGGAGCAGTAATGGATGTTGGAGAAAGAAGCAAAGATAAAAGACCCGAACATCAAAGGAAGTTTGAGGATAGGTCAGGAGATGTTTATTGATGAAGTGGTTTAATATAATAAAGAGGCAAAGGCGGCGTAAGCCTAAAAAGAGAATGATACCTGCCGATATTTTTAGTGGAGAAAAAATTGATGAAGGACTTAGAGTAGAAAATCTAAAGGAAAGAGATGATAGAGACCTATCTTGGTCTAGGCCGTTTGTTGATTTAGACAAAGATAGAGAAATACCAGACCATGAGAAGAGTTTGATTGATAGAAGGTCAGTTACTCCAGAATTAGGTGGAACAGCAAGAATTAATCCACTACATTTTGGTCGTCTTAGAGGGAAACCTAAGAAGAATGAATGTGTAATGTGTGGTAAAAAGATGGCTCCATATATGCCTAGATATAAGAAAAATGACTTAGCAGGTTTAGATGATGAGAATATGGTTTATTGTGATAAATGTGCTGGTCAAACAGGATGGGATAAGTTCTATGAAGTGAGGGAAGATTAATTATGAGTTGGCAAGATATACTTAAAGAAGAGAGAATTAAGAAAGGAATCCTTAGTAATATTAAGGATTCCATAGTAGTCTATCTAAAAAATAGAAAGTTTAAACAATTAACAAAAAAATACATTAAGACAATTAGTGGCGATTCATTTGGAACAATACGCTTTGGTGATATGCAAGGAGGCGGAGAATATCCCCCAATACAAGGGAGATGGCCTTCGCATTATTTTGATAGAAAAGAATGGAATGCAACAGGTGAGGCTATGAAAGAACATATTCTAAATGCGTTTACAGAAGAACTAGAGGAACACTGGGAAGGTATTTGGAATGCAAGGTATAATTACATTGAATCTAAAGTCAATTATGTAGAAAGCGACCCTGATGGAAGTTAAGGTGTAATCATGAGTTGGCAATTGATTGTGAAAGCAATTCCTCCTAAAGAGGAGTTAGAGGGTTGGTTATATTCCCCTGCTGGTGTAAACCGTATTGCTTCACAATTTGAAGATGCCTTAGAAAGTGGTAAAACAAAGAACCTTCGTGGTTCTAAGAAACAGATAGAAGATTTCGCAGAAGGAAAGACTGAGGGTGTTCCTTTAGATATGAAGGATAAAGTCAATGAACATGCCAAACAACTTCTAGAACTAATAAATCAAATGTTTGAGGGTAGAGATGCTCAAGGAAAGGTATTCAAACCTACTCCTAGAAATGAACCAAAAATTACTGATGAATTATTAGCCGAAGCCATAACAGAATACTATGAAGGAGATAAAAAGAAACTCATTGATTGGCTAGGAGAAAATAATGATAATAGGCACACTCAAAAGCGACAAAAGGTGCTTAGGGAAAATAGAGAAGCAATTAGAAATCTCCCAAGAGATGATGATGACCTATTTTATTATACATTTAGAAAGCCAGGGGAAAAGACAGTATATGTCACTGAACCTGATGCTGACATGCAAAAGATAAGAGATTCCTTTTCTGGTATAGACGGGCTTTCCTTTAGAGAAGACCTTGATGACCAAGAAGAAGAAAAGGATGAAGATGGAAAGGTAATACCTAATCCTTTCAATGAACTTCCAGGAGTAGCAATAATTCCACCAAAGAGAATGTCACTTCAAGAATATAAAAAGTTCAATGAAGTAATAGAAAAACTAAGAGCAGAAAAAATAACCATCTACAAACTTAAGGGGTTAAAGTTGCCATCTGTTATGCTTAGTGTTGTTGGTGATGTTGAAGAAGAAGCACTTACCGCAGAAGAAAGAAGCGCAAAGGCAAAGTTTGAAGACAAAGGCAAAGTAAAGTATAAAGCCAATGTTACTACCTCAAACCAAGTATTAACTTATTTTGAGTTACTTACCAAGAAAGGATGGAATAACCCAATATTTATGCCTGAGACTATTATGAGGACCAAAGCCAAATCCAAAGCAATGGGTGAATTACTAGGAGAAAAGGGGGGTTGGATGAAGCAGAAAATCCCAAATCCATTACGGGTTGTTTTGGAATCTTCTACATTTGATTTAAGTTCAATGTTTGAAGGCGAACACATGAAAGGACAAGAGATAAACTATTCAATTCGACGCTTGATTGCCACAGATGAAGATAATGCCACTACACGGCAGATATTAGATAAAGCCAAAGTTACACAGGTTGAATTAAATGCTCTAAGAGAAAAGGCACAAAAAACTTCGGGAGGTAAATCTGTTGATTGGCCCAGATTTGAAAGGAATCTAAAGGCTAAAGATGCTGCAGGATTAAATATTACATTCAATAAATTAATAGAGTCAATGAAAGGACCAACAGAAAATCTATTTAATTCAGAAGAGATTGATTTTTTTGAGGGACTTAAAGGTAAAACTGAAGAAGAAGTAGAAGATGCAATTGCAGATTTCTATGAAGTAGACATAGATACTGTTTTGGATAGCGAAGTCACAATTGCTACTAGAAGGATAGTAAATAAAGATAACATTTTTGCTACTGTTGGGGGCTTATACAAATTAGATAAGAACCATTCATATAAAGATAGAGAACTTTTCACTAGAGTCTTTAGAGCATTTAGAAAACAAAAATATACCACAGTAGAACCGGTTGATATTAGTAATGCATCATTGGGGGCCATAAAAAACACTCTTACAGAAAACTATAAACCAACAGAATGGGCAGACTCTGTTAGTATTATTGATTGTGTCTTAAATATAGATTTTTATTATCGAAGGGGTTTAATAGAAGAAACCAATCGCTATTATGATGCAAGAGAGGAAGAAGGCGGCGAAGAGGCACTAAGGAAACTAATTGCTGAAATTACAAAGGATTATCCTGAAATCCTACAATCCTTAATCACAGCAACAAATGAAAAAATTCAAAATATCATTAATAACAGGGAAGATTACATTAAAGAAATGCAATTCAAAGTAAAGAGGAGTAAGGGTAAAACCTATGAAATTTTGAAGCCATTAAGAAGAGAAAATTTAGTAGTTGAAATTGGAGAGGAATAAGATGAGTAAAATTAGAGATTATATTATACTTGATACTGATGACTTTGAAAAGAAGTATGGCGAAGAGACTTATGATGACACAAGAGAATTAGCCAGAAAACAAGCGTATAGTGCTTCTTATGTTGTTCCTGAATTTAGAGAAAAAAGAGCGCAATTAATTGAAGATGGTTCCACAGAACAAGACGCAGACAAAAAAATTAGTAGAATACTCAAAAGAAAGGCATTTAGTTCAGAATTTATTAATAGATATATTGCGGCACTTAGGGGACCGAAAATAGAAGGCTTCAAAGATTTAATAGAGTCCTTTGATATTACATATTATGGAAAGCCTCTTACTACTAGTGATTTAGAAGAAGAATTGAATGTTAGCAAATTAAGTATTCCTGATGGTATGGAAGATGTTATTAAACAAACCATCAAAACATTGACTATTGATGAACAATATCAAGAAGCAGTAGAACAACTTTTAGACCGATTGGAGGTTCCAAAACAAAAGGCCAAAATGACTTATTCTCCTGGAGATATTATAGATATAATCAATCCAGTGTTAACCAAAGATAGAGAAGAATTTTATGATTTTTGGGAAGATATTCATCCTTTATATCCAAAACTCAAAAATGCCATAGAAAATGTATTAAGGGATTGGCAAGGGGTATCTAAAGAACTTCACGCTAAAGATGTAGAAGATGAAGAGTTAAGAGGACAATATAAAGAAACCCTAGATTTACCTGAAATTTTCAGAGAAAGCGAACAATTTATTGAGTTAGAAAAGGAAATGATTCAGTTGGCTAAATTATACCAAAAGATGTCTACAGACCTAAATTATGTAAAAGAAGTAGAATCACTAAGTTTCAAATTAATAGATTCTGATGATGGGTCTATACATCATAATGTAATTGAAATGCTAAAAGATGAAATATTAGATTTGGCGTTCTTTTCAGGTAAAGGAGATACTATTGGTAGCGAAGAAAGACCTGATAATGAAAGTGAAGATAGTTTAGATGATAGTCAACCTCAATTTGGAGATGATGGTGAAATGACAGGAACACCTCAACCCTCTGCAATATATGACCCAACAGACCCCGAAGCCAAAGAAGCCCATGATAGAGAGGAAGTAAAACGGGCAGCGAATCTTTACACCAAAATACATCAAGTGGACCCTTTGAGTGCATTAGCACAATTCAAAAACAAATTCAAAAGGGGTGCATTTACCAGCAGAAGTTACCGCAAATTTATAGATACGATGGAAGAAGAAATTAAAGAGTTAGGTAAGGCTGACCCTGATATGATAAATCAATTGTGGGAATTAATGGATGATTTGAATGATGCCCAGAAGGAAATTATAGATGTGTCTAAGGATAATTACTATATTCCCTTAACCACAGAAATGGTTAAAATATTAAATATGTCTAGAGAAGAAAAGATAGATGATTTATCAGAAATAGAAGATTTCCACAATGACCTGATTAAATTAATACAGGATATTATTGAAACGGAAGATTCTTCTATGGCTCCCTGGATTACTGAATATAGCGATACAGTATCTGGGGCCTCTGAACCAGGTTATGGAGATAAATCAAAAGGAGAAGACTCAATTCAATTTACTAGATTTAATATCGGTAAAACAGGACTACCTAGAGATTTAGGAGAGTTTGCTGAATCAATTGGAGAACTGCTACAACTAATCAATGATTATTATGTTATTCCTGCTGAAAGCCATTATTTACCCTTTGAAGACATTCCTAATTTCTTGGATTCCAAATATCTATCTAAAAGTAAAATAACGGGGCCTGAAAGTTTGTATCAATTAATGGAATTTGGTTACTATAGTCTTGGAGCACAAATGATAGACCAACATGAACTGAGAATAGTGAATGACTTTTTAGAAATGATGAAGCACCAAACTGAAGTAGATATGACAGAAGCAGTAAATATTACAGAAAGAATGTTAGAAGTCTTAACTGAGATATTTGATGAAAGGTTTGAAGTCAATGATAAGAAATTATTGTCAAAGATATTATTAGGTGTATTTGAAAAGAATGATTTTGATGCCTCTGGAATAAAACTTGGTGGAGAACAAATTACTGAATTGGGTCAAAACTATAAACGAAAAGATACTTCTTCATATTTTCTTTTAATAAAATTAATGAGACATTATAAAGAGTTATTTCTTAAGGATAAGAAAAAGAAAAAGGAAATGGACAGGTTCTATGAATTATTAGAGGGCATAAGAAATCCATTGGAATTATCCCAACAAAGAAATATATTAATTGCACACGATGAAATTAGAAAGATGTTGAAGAAACCCATTCATTATTCTTATAGAAAATTAGATGATTTTGATGATATTACTCATACAATAGACTTGGTAAAATCCAAATATAAACAAGACATTACAGCCACAGATATTACTTATATAGTTACAGAAGTAGATAGCATTAATTCATTATCTAAGAAGCACGGATTAGGGGAAGAATTGATATATCATATTAAGGGGTTGTATAGATGAATTGGTTTGATATTTTAAAGAAAGACCCCTGGGAAGATAGACCTGTTAGTTTGGCAAGCAATTCAAAATGTTTTGAAGAAGCGAGAGTGAAAGTCATGGCAATCTATCAAGGACTAATTGATGATTGGATTAAAGATAATCCTAACCATCCAGCAGCCCAAATTGAGGGAAGAATAAATGATTGGAGTGCGGCAGCAGAATGGAGTAGTAGGCATACTTATGAAAGACTTCAAAATAAAATTGAAGTGGCTTCATTCAGTTATTTTGTCAACCATGTGAGGACTAGAGCAAGAGGACACGGTGCAATGAATAAAGGATTCAATGAAATTTATAGAGAATGGGATGCTTGTGTAAGAGGAGCATGGTCAAGAGAAGACCTCTTTGAACCAGGAAAAGGAACAGGAAAAGAATTTAAGGAGAGATGGGGTTGAATTGGTTTAGGGAACTTCAAAAGATGGGTTATAGAGGATATTTTAATGTATTCAATACTACTGATATTGTTAGAAAGGCTGTGAGAGAATGGTCCTCAACAGCAAAACCCGGAAGGACTTATTATCTCTGGCAAATTAGACAAGACATTGCAGCAATATTAAAACCAATATTATTTGAAGAAGCCAAAAAAGTTGGCACTACTAAACAAGCAGCAACTATGTATCTTAGACGGCATTTTGAATTAAAGGAAGCACAAACCTCTACTTATGATAAAATCATTTACAATACTTTAATAAAAACTCAGGAATGGTCAATACGAGGGAAGTCTGCAAAAATAGCAACTTATGTAAAATTATGAGGGGATTAAATTGGGTTTATGGAATCTTAGCAGTTATCCGTGGTATAAGGGCATGGGGCCGTTTAAGATTGTGATATGCGATGGAAAAGTGGAAGATTGATTGGGATTATTGGGATGCACAAATTGAGGGATATAATCAACTCAAGAAGAAGAAGAAACTTTGGCGCGACCACAAAAACGAAAACAAAGAATTAATAGATAATCTGTTTGATTGGTATTGGGGTGAAGAAGAATGAAGTGGTTTAATATAGTCAAAATTGATGATGTTTCTAATATGACTCCAGAACAGTATGAAGCAGAACTTGCCCGTATACAAGGGGGAACATTGGGTCAACAGGTTGAATGCCCAAGTTGTGGACATAAGGATACTAGAAGTTCTATGAAGAAACGAGGCCAAACAATAGTAACCACAAATAAATGTAGGGGTTGCGGTCATACATGGACAAGGCAGGTGTAATATGGAAGAATGGTTTGATGAAATTCAAAAAGTAATTCCTAGATTACTTCCACAAAAAACTGTGGATTATTCAGGTTATTGCTCAAAGTGTAAGAAGTATGTTAAGGGAGGTAAGACTCCCTGTGATTATAACTTACCTAGAGGGTCTGAAACGGATTATGTAGTGGGAACATTTTGCCCAATGAAGGTGTAAACATGGAGATGGAAGACTTAAATTTTGCCCATCAAATGGATATGGAGTTATCCAAAACTTCTTTCCCATATTTCTTTCAAAATGTCTGTGAAATGATGTATCCTGAGTATATGCAAGAATGGTTTGAAACAATGCAAAAAACAGATAGAACAGTCATAGTATGTTCAAGGGACCACGGAAAATCAGTATTTATGCATTGTTGGGCTGTTTGGAATTTAGTGTTTCAAGAACCCCCATTTCAGATGCTATATATTTCATCTAACCAAAAGCAGACAATGGTTCACATGAGGGAGATAGATAGAATGTTCAACATACCTCAACTTAAAAAGTTCAGACCCTCAAGAGGATGGGCTATTGGTAATATTACACTTACTAATGGTAACTCAATCCTAGAAAGGTCTGTAGGTTCCCAGATTCGTGGACTTCACCCTCAAGAAATCATTATTGATGACCCTTTGAAAGAGTTTAGTTTGGTGGGTATTCAAAGAGTAACAGATTGGTTCTTTGGTGACATGATTCCAACCCTTCACCATACTGCTAGTTTGAGAATGATAGGAACCCCATTTACATATACTGATATTTTCTCACAGTTAGAGGAGAATGAAGCATATACAGTTAGAAAATATCCATGCTTTGATTCTATGAATAAACCACTATGGCCTGACAGATGGGACCATGATGCTCTTATGCAAAGAAAATCGGAAATTGGCTCCTTAAAATTCACAAGAGAGTATCTATGTATACCCGTTTCAACAGGAACTGCACTATTTGGACAAGAGTTCATTGAAAATGCGAAAAATAAGGACTTAATTTTGAAATTAGGCCATAGGAAGGATAAAGGATTCAGATATTATGTTGGGGTTGACCCGGCTATCTCTACAGATGGAGATTACAATGTAATTATGGTCTTAGAGGTTGATGATAAACAAAATAAATCGGTTGTTCATGTGGATAGAGCCAAAAATGTGCAATTTAGAGAAAATATTGATAAATTGCGTCTAATTGGGAAAATATTTGAACCGGAAGTAGTGCTTTATGAGACAAATACCTTTGCAAAAGCCTTCACCCAAGAATTAAAGTCATTAACAGACTTAAATGTGCGAGATTTTGATACAACGCGCCGCAAAAAGCAAGAAATCATCTTAAATCTCCAGATGAACTTTGAAAACGGAAAGATTCACTTGCCTTATGGCGATAATAACAGTAGAACTGTAACTTCTGCTTTAATGGAGGAATTATCAATGTTCTCCATTACAGATTCCGGCAAATTTGAAGGAGTGGGGGCGCACGATGACTTGGTTATGGCTCTTGCATTAGCAAATGCGGCCACACAGACCCCGACAGAAGCATTTATGCTCCTTGACGACATGGAGATATTTGACGGCCCAGAAACGCCCCCATTAGGGGTTCCACCGGGTATTGCTGGACTGAATTTTTAAGCCAGGTGATTATTATGGTAAAAATGACAACAGAAGCCATTGAAGAGGCTAAAGATAGAAATAAAGAAGAAGAAGAGATTCTAGACCAAGCACAAGGTGTGACCGAAAGAATGGACCGATTAAAAGATGAAATTCAAGCGGCATGGTTAGATGAGAAACCTATTAGAGACCACGAATCTATAGCAAAGGAGTATGCCAAAAGATTCAATCTAAATCTGACTGATGCTAAGAAGCAGTTATTCACATATCCAGAGAAATATGAAATACAGGGCAATGATATTCCCAAAGTAATAAAAGAAATGAGAAATTTCAGAAGAACATTAAAAGGCGAAAAGAAACTAACCTTTACTAAGTCCATAGATACCTTAATTGATGCATATTCTGACTATTTAAATAAATGCATGGATAGTATATATTGGGTCAAAAAATATAAGGTTCCGTTGACTCAAATGAACAATAGTGAATATCAACTAAGAAAATTACATAGCGTTAAAGGAGAATCAGATAAAAGATTCTTTATAAATACTCTATGTAAATATTGGGAAGCAGAACTGGATAGAAAACAAGTAACTTATGGGAAAGAGTATGCTGAGTTGAGTAAACAAATGAATAAGAATAAAAAGGCATTCAAGAAGGCTTTGAAAGACAGGGTTATAGGGAAGTCACCCAAAGTGGAAATCAAGCGTGAGATTCTGAAATCGGTCTGTGAGAATCCGGGCATTTCTTCAAGAGAAATACATGATTCACTACCAAGAAACTTATATGATAGAAGTTCCCCAATAGTCATTTCAAAGTTGGCTAAAGAGCAAAACATTACCAATGTTGATGGGGCATATTATAAAATTAATGACGACATTAAAAAGAACCTTTGGGCATATACAGCAGCATTCATAGATTCAGATGGTTATATTACAATGGACAAAAATCACAACCCAAGAGTAGGTTTAGTAGCAACAGGAAATAGAGGCAAGGCTTTTATGATGGAAATGCACAAATCACTGGGATTCGGTAGATTACACCTAGACCAGAAATCACCACAAGATACTAGGCCGGTAAATAGATTAAACTTTTATTCAGCATCAGATGTTAAGAAATTACTTACGAAGTGTAGGCCACATTTCAAGATGAAGGGACCGAATGCAGATGTTCTTTTAGAATTAATCAAAATTAAGAAGAATGATAAAAAAGCAGAGTGGTATGCTCAAAGAAAAGAAGAACTTTTCAAATTAATGAAATATCATAATCATAGTGATAATACCAGATTTGATTGGAAAGAATGGGATATTGACATTAACAATATAAACAAACTCATAGATAATAGTAAAATGGAGGAGTAAACATGGCGGGGGAAAAGAGAACATTTTCATTAGGTAATTTATTTAGAAGACAAACACCGAAACCGAAAGACAAAGAAGTATTCAATCCTGGTATTCAGGAAAAGAATAATGCTTACATGATTACATCACCTATATTGTATCATGTAGCCCAACAATCAGTAATCGTAAGAACATGCACTACCCAACTAAAAAATGAAATATTCCGAAGAGGTTATACTTGGGAAGAAAAGTTCGTTGCAAAATGTAAGCAATGTGGAGCAGAACATAAGGCTCCTGTAGAACAGTGTAAAGATTGTGGAGGTAATCAATTAAAGAAACCAGATACCAAGCAATTAGACTATGCAAATAAATTCTTAGATTCATATGTGAACAAATCAGACCAAATGTTTATTGATATTCTAAAAGAATTAGAAGATGACTTGAACATAATGGACGATGCTTATATCATATTAGTTAAAGAGTATTTCTTGGATGCTAATGGAGATATTCGTATGCACAAGATTAAAGAGATATATAGAGGCGACCCAGTAACTTTGGCTCTGTATACTGATGAAGATGGCACAAAGGGAACAGCAGGATTCACTTGTATTAAACATAGAGACATAATTTCAGAAGAAATAGGTGGAAAATGTGAATATTGCGAAAGTAAACTCTATCCTGTTTATTTTGTTAATAGAGCACATGGAGAAGAACAACATTATTTGAAAGGGGAAGTGTTGCATTTCAGCAAGTATAACCCAAGTAGACTATATGGATTATCTCCTGTCTTAACTCTTTGGAATCATATTACAACATTGCTTGCAATGGAAAATTATGTCAACTCTTCATATTCTAAGAGTAGAATGCCTAGAGGACTATTGGCAGTTCAGACAAGGAATATTGAGTCAATGAAATCCTTTTGGCGTGGAGTCAAAGAGAAGATGGAACAAGACCCACACTTCATTCCTGTAATGGGTATTGAAGCAGAAAACGGGAAAGGCTCTATTGAATGGATTAAGTTTATGGATAGTCTTAAAGAGATGGATTATGTTTCTGTGAAAGATGACCTAAGAGATAGAATATCAGGTTTCTATGGTGTTAGCAAAGTATTCATGTCAGATAATTCTGCTAGTGGTGGGTTGAATAACGAAGGCATGCAAATCCTTGTTACTAATCGTGCAGTAGAAATGGCGCAAACAATTTGGAATAACTATGTGTTGCCTTTTGTAACTAAACAGTTTGGTATCACAGATTGGGAACTTAAACTACCTCCATCTGAAGAAGAAGATGAAATTGCTAAATTGAGGAAGAGAGAGATAGAAGTTAATATTGCTTCTTCAATAAAGAATCTAGGATTTGAGATAGATATGGATGACGAAGGTAGATTCAAATATAGAAAGCAAGCACCCGAAGGCGCACCTCAAGGTGAACAAGGGGAAGGCAACAAACCTGACCCTTACGCTGGAACCAATATTGACCAAGCACATATAGGTGAGATGATGGAAGAAGGGGGCAAGCCTACACAGGCGGAAGCGGGAAAACCGGAGAAGGTCAAAGCAACGCGGAATAAACCATCTATGGCAACCGGACCAGATAAGAGATTTAGTGGATTACCAGCAGATGCAGGAAATCAAAATGTAGATAAAAGGACAGAACGGAGAGTGGGATGATGTGGTTTGATAAACAAGTAAAAAGCAATTCTATTGTTAAAAGATATAATTCAATGGAAGGAAGTATTCCACACTTCTATCATTTTCTATCTAGAGTGTTTAGGCCTGCCTCTCAACATACACCCAACTACTTAAAAAAGTATTATGGATGGGATGAATTAGATGACATATTAAAGGCGGCAATTAAAAGATTATTAGAACAATCTGACCCTGAGATAACAGCGTCTACTTGGTCAATAAAGAGATTGGGAGTGAAAGTTAAATGGGATGGACTTGAACCAACATTAGATGAAGTTTATTATACTGAATGGAGAAATTCTAAAAAAGGAAAACAAAGCATTTTTGATTGGCAGGACACTTATAAACAAGATATGATATATTCAGGTATGAAAACTATACTTGGGAGACATGTCTCTCCTTATGAGAAACAGTGGTATATTCGGTAGGATTCAAAAGGTGACACTTATGACAAATAAAACAGTAAAAGAATTAGAAAGGGAACTTTCTATAGCAAAGAAAAAGGAACGCATGACTACAACAAAGGAACATGTGAATAGAGACTATGGGGTTATTGGCCCTGAAGCAGTAAAGAAGGAACGACCAGAATCTGGAGATACTCCAGATTATATTGCTCTTCCCAGCAGAAAGAAAGGAAAGACCGTCTAGGTGATACAATGAACTTTATGGAGATATTGTGGAAGAATCATGATATGCCCATAGAGAAAGCAACAACTACTTTAGATGAATTAATGGATGCTCTTGGAGTAAAAGGGGCTAGAGCAATTGGTCTTTCAACAAAGGAACTTAGAGAGCAACTACAAGAATGGGGAACAGAAATTGCTACTAGAGTTCCAGCAGAACCTAAACCAGTAAAACTCACACCCAAACAAAAACAGCGTAAAGAAAAGATGCAACAGCATTTAGATGAAAGGCAAAAGAGGACTGATGAAAGAGATGAAAAAGAAGTTCATGAAGAACCTATTTATCCAGAGGAAAAGGATAAGGAAGAATGGAAAAAGCGGGGTCGCCCAGAAAATCCAGCAGAAACCGTTGAATGGGAAAAGAAACTTAGAAGTAATAGAGAGGGGGAAATCAACCCACAAAGTGGACCCGTAACTGAACCACAAAAACTTCCAGAATGGGTGTATCTTGATGAGGAAGAAGATACTATGGGTAAATCATATCAAGAAATATTGAAGGCCACTTCACAAAGAACCAAGTTCATAGAAAGCATTAAGGATTTGCCTCCACAGGAAAGAAAAGAAAAGATGGCTGAATTTCATAATAGGTATAAACATAAAGGAACAACCCCAAGTATTGCTGGAAAGCCCAAGATTTTCTGGACAGCAAAGAATCTACAAAAACCAAGACGAAGTGAAAGAGCAGGAAGAATGCTGGGTCATAAAATACCAAAACAAACATTAAAGAATTCTTCCTTTATGGTTTCTGCTTTAACCCAATTAAAGACAGGAAATGAATCAAAGGATAAAAAAATAGATACCTTAATCCAAATATTGCATAATCAAAATAAAGAGACAAGAACCACTTCAAAGGATAAACACTATGACCAATATACTATAACAGGAAAGCCTGGAACTAAAGAGAGGAGAAACTATAACGAACAAGAAATAGTTTTGGATAAGTTACTAGAATTATTAGATAAGGGATATAAATATGATACTAGATTAGACTTACAAAGAGAAGTTCAGGAACATAAAATATTGAGTAGTAGGTTTTTATCTTCGTTATCTCAAGATTTGTTTGGAGACACAAAAAACATTCATCCAAGACTCATAGATAAATTAAAAAAGCCAAGAATTTATAGAGCCTTTATGAAATTTTTGCATAGTCAAAATAAGAATATGCCAAGAGAATCTTCCTTTAGAAGTGCTCTTCAAAGATTAGATAAAAGAAAGGGAAGTCATTCTAAAATAATAGATTTATTAATCAAAAGACCCAAAGAGTATATTTACAGAGAGAATCTCTATGATGAACATTTGAATATAGTTAACACTTTTGTTACAAAACACATAAAAGAACTAAGTAGTTCATTGAAACCCCTTGTAAGTGAAGGTAAAATAGGAGAGTGGGATAATACTTTAGATGAGATTAAAATTGACTACAATAAATTAAGTGCTGAGAAACAAAAGAAAATTAGTCTAGAGAACTTTGAAGGGGGAAAAATAGTGAATATTATCAAAGAAATCTTAGATGATGTTAAGGACTTAAAAGAGGCACAAAAAGCCAAAGGAGCACTAATAGAAATAGGGGAAAACAATGGCAAAAGTGGAACAGTCAATAATGATAAATATGACATTATAATGGAGAATTTTGGATTACTGAAAGAATCCTACCATTGGAACAAACACATAGATGAAGCACAAAGAAAATCTGATGTGGAGAAACCATCGTCTACAGGAAAAGAATATACTCCCAACGAAAAACAATTATATAAGGTTTATAAAGACTACAAAAAACAAGTGTATGAACAACGCCAAGAAGTGAAACGCTTAAAGAAGGAAATCTTAGAACAGAATACTGATATGCAGCGTCAATGGAACAAAGCACAGAAAGAACGAGACCCTAAATTTGTTTCTGAAGTAGACCGATTAAAATCTAAACTCAGAAAATCAACGGCAGTATTAGATAGATTAACAAATTCCTTAGATAGAATAAAGGAAAAATATCCAGATTTATTAGGAGAGAAAACAGAATGACTTGGGAAGATATAATTAGAAAGGAAGACAGTCCAATATTGGATAAGACTAGTTCTAAGCAAAAGAAGAGGTTGAAAAAGATACTGCAATCTACTCAACCCACTGAATACATGGGGCAAGACTTTACTAAATTAGGAGACCTGTTGAATGAATTAAAGGGAATAGGTGTGAATAAATCATCTAAGAAAATGCAGAAGAAATTTGAAGTGTTTGAAGAAACCAATGTAGATATGGTTGCCGCAGCCTCAGAATTACGGAAAAAATATGAGATTCTATATCGTCAATTGCGAGGGATGGTATATCCAAAAAGCAAAGGAGATTTAGGAGATGAAAAAGATGAGTGAAAACGATAGTGAAATGTTGCTAATACTTAAAGAGTTAGTCAACAAAGTAAAACAGTTAGAGCAGGCTGTGTATGATAAAGACAACCTGCTAATGAAATCGGGATATGTGGTTGTTGATTCTCCCACTCCTGTTGTATCAGTTTCAGGCGAAAATGATATAGAAAATGACAAAATTGCAAAGATGGAATGGGACCAGATAAATGAAATGGTTAATAGAATAGAAGGTGGTTATTGATGGTAGAAAAGGTAACTAAGGAAGAGAGAATGGCTACATTGATGAAGAAAGCAACAGAAAAGGCAATAGAGATATTGAACGCTAATGACTTTAATGAAGATGATTTGTCTGGTGAAGATGTTAAGGTGAAGAAACCAAAGGCAGAAAAGGTTTCTGATGCTAAAGGCGGAGATGAACAAGCAGACAACAGAACCAGTAGAGATACTAAAGAGTGATTATATGGTAGAAACTGGGGTCTTTGTTACTAAGAAGACTGATGCTATGGCGAAGCGTGTCCTTGACTTTTATGAGGATGTTCGCTATAAATATCTGTCTGCTGTCGAAGACCCCAAAGAATACGGAAACAAATGGAAAAAGTCTGTTAAAAAGATAAGAGAGGACTTTGATGGATTAGGAGACTTTTCAACTGAAGTTAAGAATTACCTTGATGAGGAGAATGTATTCAATGACGAAGCATTAAATCCTGAATCAAATGCTGCCAGGCAATTATATGATTCAGTAAAGGAAATGCGGTTTAAGTCCAAAGAAATGAATGACCCCTTTGCTAAACAACTAGGGGATAAGGTAATTGAAACATTCATTAAAAAGCCACATGTCTATGCTATGTTCATACACTATGCTCTACGCGCACACACGCACAGCATTAAAGAGGAAGCATGGGAGGCTAACGACCTCAAGCCCGACGACATTACAGAAGGGGCTAAGGGTCTTGACCTCAAACTAGAGGATATACCATTATACATCATAGAGCATTATGGTGATGATGTGGATACTTCTAGAGTTAAATCCAAATTTAAGGGAGCATTAAAACTATTGGAAAAAATATATCTTGAAACCAATAGTCCAGACAATTGGGATTCTTTAATTGCAATAGATATAAAAAAGGATGATGGGAGTGGAATGAAGTCAGAAGAAGAAAAATCAGAAATTGATTTTATTATTCCTAATAAACCAATGTATAGAATATTTGAAATAGATGATATAAAAGAACTAAAAGGATTTAGTGGAGAATATCTTGTTCAAGAAAAATTTGATGGAATTAGAATTCAAATACATAAATCAGATAAAGAGGTCAAAATCTATACATACAACAAGAAAGACATAACTGATAAGTGTAAAGATATAGTGGAAAAAGTCAAGCAAAAGAGATTTGGAGATATGATATTAGATGCAGAATTAATTTTGTATGATGATGATGAACCATTACATAGAGCAGATACTATTTCCCATCTATTCAAGAATAAATATAAAGATGCAACCCTTAAAGCAAAAATATTTGATATTATGAATCATGAAGGTAAAAATTTAGCAGATGCTCCATTAAGGGAAAGAATCAATATATTATTTTATCAGTTATCCCCAGGCTCATCAGACCTATTTAATTTCCCTTCCAAAAAGAATTCTAGAATTGCAGATTCTATCAAAGATGTAGAAAAATATTCAAAAGATATAATGTCCTCTAAAACCGCTGAAGGCGTGGTAATAAAGGATATAGAATCAACATATTATCTTACTAACAAAAAGAACCCTAAATGGATTAAATGGAAGAAATTTGTAGACTTAGATGTTATAGTGTTAGATAAGAAGAAGACCAAATCCAATCTATATTCATATAGTGTAGGGGTGGGTCCATTAACAGGAGAAGAGTCTAGAGAACACAATGGAACAGAATATGAAGGTAAAACTTATCTTCCAGTTGGTAAAGCATTAAATACAAAAGAGTCGGTTAGCATTGGTTCTATTGTTAGAGTGAAAGTAGATGAAGTTAGAAAGAAAGGAACAGGCTATAGTCTTTATTCAGCAAAGGTAATTGAGATACCCGAAGTAGAATCACCAGAGAAACTAATAACTCTAGAATTATTATCCAAAGAAGGGAGAAAAACCTTGAAATATGATGTAGCCGATGCCCTATTAAAATATACTATAACTGATGGGATTCATGGAGAAGCAGATATTATAATGAAGTCAGATTATGAAGGATTTACTATCTATGGTTTTGAGGGAGACACTTTAATGGAAAAGAATGCATTAGCAGATATTGACCTATGGAAAGAACAAATAACTGAAATGATAAAGTCCCACACTTCTGAGGCTAGAGTAGCAGTAAAAAACTATTTACATGCAGAAGGCAAGCCTACAGAATTAAAAGATATATATGCCTTTATGGAGAAAAATAAACCAGAATTAGTAGAAAAATTATGGGAAAAGAAATTTGAGAAATTCACAAAATGGATGGATGATTATGATGATTTTATTAGAGTATCTCCTACTACTTATTCTGACAATGAACTTAAAATAATTAAGGATGAAGAAACAGACACCAAACAAGGCATTTATAGATTATATCTTAGAAAGGATGATAACATAGAATTGCTAATCAATTATAAAGGAAAGACTCTTGCCTGGATAATTGACATAGAAGACACCGAGGACATTTACAATCTATTTGGAAAGGCGGGTAAGTTTCCTGCACAAATCGGGAAAAAGAGTCAACCAGACAAACTATTGGATAAAGGAGAGATAATATTAGGAGTGCAGAAACATGGTTATCATGAATATAAAATAGATGGTGACAAGTTTAAGACTAGATTACACTTTAGAGTAGTTCCTGTAAATGAACAAGATACCTGGATAGTATGGACTGGATTCAAACAAGAGATGTTAGATTCAAAAGAAGACGAAGGCATATGGGATATTGCAGAGGATAGGCATAAAAAGTTAACCATGCAAATTGCTGAATGACGCTTACTTGATATAGTCAAAGGGGAGAGGGTAATTGTGTCCGATGCGACTTTGTTGAAAAGTGATACAGAAGGAACCTTTGATATTCTAAAATCAGATGAATTAGTAATTGGTGGATATGCTTCAATAGAAATTGTAGATAAACAAAATGACCTTATTACTTTAGATGCACTTAATGAAGCAGTTAAGAAATACATGGAAATTAAGAAATACAGAAATGTAATGTCAAATCATTCAAATGTTCAAGTTGGAGATGTAATACCTCAGTATAGAGATAAAAACGGAACCATTCATAAGACACAAGTAGATGATGTAGGATTTTATGTTGTTATCAAGTTAAGAGACGATATAGAAAAAGCAAAAGAAATTTCAAGAGGTATTAGAAAAGGAACCCTCCGTTCATTTAGTATAGGTGGACAAGCACTTTCAAAGAGAAAGAAAACTAGCCCAGATATTGGCGAGTATAATGAAATAGATAAATTAGAACTCCATGAAGTCACAATTTGTGAAAAAGGAATAAACCCGGAAGCAAAATTTGATATTCTAAAGGAGGATAACGAAATGACCGAAAGATTGGAAAAAGCGTTGGACGAACTTAACGACCTGATGAAGGAAGTTAATGAGTTAAAGAAAGATGAGGGCGGAGACGACTTCTCTGAAGCACCTAAAGAAGAGATGCCATTGGAAGAAGAGGAAATGCCCATAGAAGCGATGGATAATGAAGAAGACGATGATACCGTTGAAGCATCAGACACCGCTTATGAAGGAGATGAAGAACAAAAAATGCGAACCGGTCCAGAAGGTCCAGTAGAGCATGGTTTTGGTGAAGATTTGGCCGCAGGTCAAAAGCATTCACAAGCAGGCCAAGTAGGACAATTGTATAAGGAGTGGACTAATGATGACTTCGCTACACTTGACTTGTCTGTTGAGAATGTAGAAAAAGCCTATGATGCGTTTAAGGCCGAACAACTAGAGAAGATGGCTTATGACTCATTAAAGACCAAGTTTGCAGATAGGTTTGCTAGTGAAACATCTGTCCGTAAGGCTGATGTTGCGCGTCATGAGTATGATGCAAAGAATGAGGTTGAGACCTTAAGAGAGGAGTTTGCTTCTCTTCGTAAGAGCCTAACACAACAGTCAAATGAGATTGTTAAGGCTCAAACTATTGAGGTTCCCGACTTTGATGTAGGTGAAATGTCTTGGACAGATATTCATAACATCATTAGCGAGTTTGAGGAGTGATAAAGGATGAGTTACATTAAGACAATGAAAGACTTAGAAGCCGCAACCTACGGTGTTCGTGGGGGAAGCGGTAATGCTTTGTTAAAGAGTGCAGGTGTTGTAGCGTGGGGTTCTTCAGGAACAGGCCACGATACTGATGTTGCTGGTTTATCCGGTGCTTCGGGCCTTGCTGACTTGTATAACAGGGCTTATGGACAAAAGGTTTGGTCTATGCTTAACCAAGAGGTTAATGCATTGGCTATGCTTGCAAAGAGGCCATACACAACAAGTGGATGGCGAGTGCTAAAGAAGAGAGCAGAAGGTGGTTCAGGTTCAACCTTCGATGTTACAATGAGTGGCGCAGCAACTGCTAGAGGCGTTGATGCACCATCTGCTGATAATATCGGTGGTGTGGCTGAGAATGCATCTTTGGGAACAGGTAACGATATTCCGGCTATTACACCAGAATACACGAAACTCTACACCAGCCCTAAGACTGTGGCTCATTTGTTTGAGTTCTCAGAATTGGCTCTTGAGATGGCTAAGATAGATGATGGCGTTGGCGATTTGCGCTCTTTAATCCGTGAGGATATGGGTAAGCATCACGCTGAGGTTCAGAATAAAATGCTATTGATGCCATTAGAGGCTTATGACCAAGTAATAACTGGAAGCGATAACCGAGTGAATGTAAACAAGAATTACACATCTCTAATGAAGGTGTGTGCTTCAAGCCAAGAACTAGAAGCAATGGTTGATGCGTCAATGCTAGATGATTCAACAACTAGCACCGGCGGTCTAACAGCAACCCTTAGCACTATCTTTGGGGCTACTGACAGGCAATTGGTTAGCAATGCTTACAATGCATCTTTCCTTGATGCAGAAGTTGATTACGGCTCAGGATATGCGGCAGGAGATGCTCGCGTTCTGACGCTAACAATTATTAACGATATGCTGCGAAGGCTGCGAGAGAACGGTGGTAGTCCAAAGGTTATCTTAACCGGGTATGACACCATTCAGCATCTTGGAGACCTATTGCAGGCTCAGGAAAGGTTTATGGACAGGAAAGAGGTTATACCAACACACGGCGGCGTTCGTGGTGTAAAGGGTAGAGAAGTTGGCTTTAGGGTCGCTACCTACTATGACATCCCGATTATTCCGTGCAAGGATATGCCTAAGACTGGAAATGGCTCAAATAAACTGAGCGATATGTTAGTGCTAGATACTGACCACTTGTGGATTTCAGTGCTAAAGCCTACTCAATACTTTGAGGATGGTATAGACCACGGAAATCCCTTTGGCGTTGGAACACTAGGTAATCAGGCAATGTATAGAACCATTGCCGAAACCGGCTGTTCTTTCTTTAAGGGTCAGGGTAAGATAACTAACCTAACAAGTGCTTGAAGGTGATTAAATGACGGCAACTATAACTTTAGTTGGTGACCATAAGGGTATAACTAGGCCAAAGGCTGTAGGAGATGAGTATGTTGTTGATGCGAATATTAACATCACATCTTACACGGCTAATGGAGAGGTCATATTAGCGACTTCTCTTGGTCTAAGCACCCTTCATGCTGTCTGCATCACAGGACAAGAAAAGGGAGTTGGAAACGCAGGTTTCCTAGCATCTATTGAACTAGACACTGCTGGCGCTTATGCTAGTAGTTCTTCGTTTCAGATTGTTGCTACCGACTTTGACGGGACTAATGCAGCAGCATCGGGTTCTGACGACATAGGCGTTGTTAGAGTCCGTGCTTGGGGCAACCTTTAGATATATATGTGGCCTTTGGCCCCTTCTTGGGGCCATTGGTCACTAAAAAGCCCATTTGGAGAATAAACATGACCCTTATAAAATTAAAGAAAAAGGGCAGGGCAATAGTTCTGTCTACTAAATCACATCTAGAGGTAACTAATGATAATGTGGAAATAAACACAATAGAGGCATTAGTGCATTTAGAGGATATACGATTCAAGATTACATTTGTTCCAGCAGACAAGGATGCAATTAGAACATGTAATGAACGACAATTAAATTGGCTACGAAGGCATTATCAATGCAAAGGAAATGTAGAGAAAATACTCAAGAAAATGTTTCCTGTTTCTACCATGAAAAAGAAGATGAAAGCGGTTGTTAAAACTAAACCTCTAATTGAAGAATCTTCTGAGACGACAGGTTAATATGCGCGGCCCATCTTGGAGCAACCGAGGGAGAACTTAATTATGTCAGGTGGATGCAATAATACAGGTGTTCAGACTGTTTCAGGTGATAATACACAGAATAAACAACTGATTACAGGCCGAGTAAGGATACAATCTTTGAAGGTTTGTAATGACGGAACAGTAGATAAGACGGTTACTTTCTATGATGGCACAGCAAACACAGCCACCAAAATAGCAGAAGTCCATGTAGGAGCAGTAAATCAGAATATTGATTTTGACATGCATGGTTCAATTGCTGTTAATGGTGTGTTTGTTGAAATATCAGGAAGTGGCAGCAATAGTGGGGTAAGTTTCTCGGTTCAATACTTTTGAGGGATAAAATGCCAGCACTAGAAAAAGACACAAAATTGGTAATGACGATATTATTCGTTGGAGCCATAAGCGGAACGAATGTATACTTCTATGCGAAGTATGGAAGCATGATTGCGTTTAATGACTATGCACACGCAATAGTCTTTGGTCTTATGACCATTGGAGCAATACTTGCTATGAAAGCATTATTCGACTTAGCGTTGAATGATAGAATAGAAATGATGTTGTTAGACAGAAGAATAGCAGCATATTGGAATAAAAAGAATAGGGATTCTGAACAAAGGGAAAGGATTCGTCAAAGTATGAATCAATATAATCCTTTGCAGGCACAATATGTTCCTATTCCACAACCACCAGTAGAAGAACAAAGAGTTCAGCCTTCGTTTTTAGCCCAAATTGAACAGTAGTGAGATGAATGCTAGAAGCAATAACGACAGGCTTTAATGAAACTACATTAGCATACGACTTGCAAAGAGCGCATTCGGCTGATATTTGGTTTCTAAGGGCTAGATATACATTTTGGGGATGTGTAGCAACCGTTAGCGGTTTTCTTATAGGTCACGCTTTACCTGCATTTGGGGTGAATCTATACCAAGAAGCATGGGAGGGCTTTGTATTATTCACTAATACTTTATTTGGGTGATTTCAAATGGGTTCCTTGATGACAGGATTTGTCATCATAATGATAGAAAAGGCAGGGAGATTTTGGAGAAAAGTCCACGCTATACCTTTTGGAATCTATGGAGCAAGTCAAGTAGGTAAAACGACCTTACACCATCAAATGAGAACTAGGGGAGAAGTTCCAGATATACAAGATAGAACAGTTGGAAGAGGCAGGGCAACTAGAAAAACTATTAAAATTGATGGAGACCAACATACAATTAAAACAGCAGATGTAGGAGGAGAAACACTTTATTGGGGCGAATGGCTTAAAGATATGAAATCGAGGAGAGTCAAGTATATTATTTTTATGATTGATGATAGACACATGGATAAGCATTACGATATAGAACAACAATTATGCTGGAGTTTCTTAGTAGATTCAATATGTTCACCTTACTGGGATTCAATAAATAGAAAGCACCGTAAAAAGGCACATGATTATCCAATTGCTGTAGGACTATGGGCAAATAAATTCGATTTGTGGAAAGATAAATATCCTTATGATGATATACAAAAACACCCAATATTTGAATCATTCAAAGAAGGCATGGCTAAATTAAACGATAGAGGAATACCCTGCTTTAAATACATAGTAAGTGCAAAATCAGATTCAGAAATGGTATATCGTGGAATAGGAACAATGGTAGATGATTATTAATGAGTTTGCAATATAACCCCTCTTCTTTGATTGGAGCAGCAAGTGCTACTGCATCTAATCCTTTTTTACCTCCACTTAAATTTGCTCGCGCTGCTGGTGGGGTAATGAATTATGAGTATAAAAGCACTAAACCAAAGAAGCAACTCAAGGAAATGATTAAGATTCTTTGGCCAGAAAAGAAATCATTCCTTAAGATGCCTTATGGCTTTAAATTCAATACTAAAGATAGATGTGTTGTTTGCGGGACACATAGAGTATGGGAAGCATCTGACCCATTAAGACCAACAATACCACTACACAAAGTCAAGAAGGGTTATCCAATGAGAGGAACTTATTGTGATAAACACACCCATTTACACAAACAGTATGAAATGTTAGAACAACAATTTATAGCAGAAGAACACGGTTTAGAATTCAAAAGGTATGTTCCTTCTCCCAAAATGCCTAAAATGTTGCAATCAGCACCGCTAACTTCATTAAGGCAATCGGACATCGAAGCATTGAGTGAGACAGGCTGGACAATAAGACCCCCACAAATGCAATCAGAAACATTAGAAGATGAAATGTTTAGATTGACAGTTGAGGGACAAGCAATCAATAAGAGAATTTTGAAATTGATTACTATTGGGGCAGAAATAATTCCACAAGAATTAGAGGAAAAAGAGGTAGAATAATATGGCATGGAGAACAAGTAATAACGCATTAGCGAATCAAATAACAACACAAGGGGCGGCAGATTTTAAGGCAGTAAATAATCTTTTAACCTTACAAGAGAATCATGTTGAAGAATTCTTCAATTATCATGGAGAGAACTTTTTCTTTTCTTTAGAAAAATTAATGGAAGATGTTATTGAAAGAGTAGTCAGTCAAATGCTAGTCAAACTGAAGTTTGTTAGTAATTCCAATGGTGACATATCAGTTCATGCAGATGCTCTTAGAGAATATGAAAGCATTACTGCTGAAAACATTCAGTTAGATATTCAAATGCTTTTGGCTTCTGCTCTTAATACTGAAGTCATTATGCAAAGAAAGATGGCCAAACAGCAATATTTAGAGGCTCAAGGATTTAGCACTACTGCTATGCCTCAACAAACTATGCCTCAACAACAATTTACTACAAATCAACAAGGCTTGGACCCAGCACAGATTCATGGCAATAATGCAGGAGTATCTGCAAATAACATGATGATGCAACAACAGGCTGCATTTAACAATCAAAGCGGATACCCTGTTCCACCGGCAGGAACAGATTCTATGGGGAATCCGTATTGGATTGACCCTATGACCGGACAACCAACATATACACCACCATCTAGCGGATTGGGTCTAGGCAATGCCATTAGTAAAGGATTGGCCTGGGCTTCTTGGTTAGCATGAGTGGGGAACAATGGACATTAAAATACCAAAGTCTTTTACTGTTCAACGCCGACCCTATCATATAGGGGATGCTGGCCTAGAACTACAAGAAAGTGATTTACAGGGGGAACCCTCTAATCATCCTCTTTTCATCTATATGCTAAAGTATTTGATGGCTCCTCTAGATGAGGGTTTATCAAACATATCCAGTAGCATGAAGATTTTGCTACAGCCAGATACATTGGCTAAAGTAGCAAGATATACTCACGATATGGAAGTAGATGAAGATGCCTATATTGAACACATCAAATTTGTTTGGAAAGAACTGCATGAATCAATCATGTATTCTAAAGAACAAGCAAAGGATGGCGAAGGAAAAAATGCCGTAGATAAAGAAGGTAAACCACTATTTGTGGAAAAAGGACTATTACATATTTTACAAAATCAAAAGTGGATTCAGGCAGAAGAGAGAAAGACACTTACTGATATAAGATATAATATGCCAGAGTCAGGAAAGGCATCTCAATTCAATGAAATACTAGATACTGTAGATGCAAGAGGGAAACCTGAAATAGGTAGAATAGGTCAACAGAAAATTATGGGATATAGAAAAGGGGAACGCTCTGCTAAATTATATGATGCAGCGTTAGGCAAAAATAAATTCAAACCAGTCCTTGAAGTATTAACTCGAATTGAAGAACATGCCGGAGAAAAGGAGACTGTTTACGGTAAAGTTGATGATACCATACTTATTGAATATACACATCACCCAAAACCTAAAAGATGGGAAGGACGAGATATAGTAGATATGAGAACATTTGTTATTCATTTTGATAGAGCCTTTAAATTGCTCCGTGAAGAATATGGTATGAACATTAAATCTTCTAAAGAAGAATCCGAAACAGATACTATAGAAAACAGTGATGTATTAGAAAAGTGGGAAGACATCGTTGATTCCAATGAAAAAGGATTACCTACTAAACAATATCCAATTGGACAAATAAACCCTGATTCTGCATATCTTACCTGGAAAAGAGGGAATTGGAATGTAGATGTATCTACAATTCAAGATTTAACTGATAAAGAAAAATTCTATCTTCGAAGAATTAATCTCAAATTAGAATGGGAAAAACAGTTAGATAGAGAATCCATTGATGAAGATTTAGTTGTTCGCTTATATCTATATCGAATTATAAATTCAGATAAAATGGAGAATTTTCTTCTTCAGGGTGCTAAAGGAAAGTTCACAGAAAAATATGGTGAAGCCAACTTTGATTTTAATAATGAAGAATTTGCTGTAATTGCCAAATTATTAGAAGGAAAAGAAGATAAGAGTGGAATAGAACTGAAATTGTTTCAACAGTATAAAATACAGGGTATGTCTAAAATTGCAGAAAAGGAAGCAAAGAGACTAAGACAGGACAGTAGACCTCTAATTCAAGGATTTCCAGGAGGACAGTTTGCAGAACATAAATTGTTTGATGATATAGGTAACCCAGAATTAAAGAGTATAGATTTAGAAAATGTCCGTTCATCAGAATTCAGAGAAGAACTTAATAAGGCTATTGTTCCTGGGATTGCACATGGAGGAGAAGGAAAATTAAAATTTAGTATAGGTGTAATCAGAGGGAAAAATAGTGGTGGATATGTTTTATTAGACATTAAATTTGTTCCCGTAAAACAAATAAAATATTCTGACTACTATGCTAAAACTTCTTCTGATTATGGGAAATGGGATAAAGACGAAAGAGGAAAATTTATTCCATCTGGTTATCAAGAACCTAAACAATCAAGACCCCCAAATAGGGCAAAAGAGGGAGGACAAACATTGTGGATTAATAGTGTGCCAAATGCAACCATGTTCCTTTATTACCTCAAAAAACAATTAATGCGACTCCAGAAAATGGTGAGAAGTTATGTCTAAACTAAAGTCAGCAAGTGATTTTACTGGTATTAACCCAAATTATACCAATGGAAAGGGTTACTATACAACCCATGTTGATGTGTCTGATTTGCTACAAATTAGCCCATCTACAGATGCAGATGGAGATGGTGATTTTTCATACTTCACTACTTCATCTACCCCATCTAAAGCAATGGTGGGTAAGATAATTAAAACAGTAGAAGGAAAAATAGATGGATGGGTCAAGTATTCTTTTAGACCTGAAATAGTGGAAAATGAAATACATGATTTTGAATCAGGAAGAATAGTTATTTATCCTGCCACGCATTGGAAAGACTATCATGGGTTTGTTCAATGTGATACTAGGAAGATTAGGAAGGTAATAAAATTAGAAGTATGGCAGGGCGATAACTGGACTGACCTTGCTTCTGCAAGTGTTAAATATACTCCCCCTGCTTCTGCTACTACTCCTGAATATACACTTAAATTAAAGGTTGCTGGCTATACTTTCAAATTAACTAAGGGAACTGCTAATGGATTCTATGATGTTTATGGAAGAAAAACTACTGTGTCGCAAATATGCGATGCTATAAATGAAGTGTTTCCACACGACACCGCACAATTTACAGGCGAAACTTCACCGAAAACTACAACGCAAGAAAGCGGCACAACTAAAAATATCTCGGATTTCTTTTATGCTAGCCCTTCCGAGGGTGGGGAATCTGTAGAAATTTCATCTTTGCTTCCTTCGGATGCAGGGACAATTTGCTCTATTATTGAAACCATTGATGGAACAGCAGTAACAACTAACTTCTCTGATAATGAAGATTCAGGTAGAGAAGGGGATTGGTGGATACTTGGAAATCAAGGAAAGATATTCTTCAAAAAGCAATGGCCCTTCTTAAAGAATAATTCAATTCGGGTAACTTATTTATCAGGAGCATCTAGAGTTCCAGCAGAAATACATGATGCTGCTACTAAGTTAGTTGCGGCAGAAATATTAGTGCATGATGATAATAGTATTCTTATTGCTGAAACAGGAGCAAATATTGATTTGAAAACTAAGCACGATATTTTAACAGAAGAAGCGAAGTTATTGATTGCAGGAAAAAAGGAATTATTACATCTTATTGATTAGGTGATATTGTGGTTGAGAAAATTGCACAATTCAAAGAGTTTCTCAAAAGAGAACAAGAATTGAATGATATTCTTAAAGAATCAGAATATGGAGATTTCGCCTTAAGTATTAAAACAACACATGATTTGGCTGTCCAGGGTTATATGAAGGCAACAGAACAACATATTATAAAAGCAGTTGAAGAAAGTATGGAGAGATTTTTGAATGGATGAGGTTGAGTTTGTAATAAGATTGCTTCAAGATAATTGGTCAAATGCCAGCACAATTGCAGCAGGGAAGAAAGATGTTAAACAAGCAGATGGAAATACTTGGACATATACTCCTACACCTATATTTATAGACATTCGCTCTCTAGAACCAGGACGAGGAAAAAGAGTAGATTTAGATGAAAAAGCAGTAATCATTGTATATGAAGATAGTGCAAGCATTTCTCACCCAACAATTGATAGAGCAGTTAGAAATGAAGAGTATGGATTTACCCTTCATTTACGAGTATTGCACCGTAGAGATTATACTGAACTAACTTATTCACGCAGACTACTGCAAGTCTTATATCAAATGGCTCGCCACATCTTAGAGAAGAACGGGCTTAGGCCAAAGGTTTATGATTCAAACAACGATTTAGAGGCCAGCGCGGAGTTAATTCAGATTACAGGCAGAAGCGAGGCTAACGATAGAGGTAAGAAGTTGTTAGGCTATAAGATGACTGTATCCATGAAACGGTTCGGGAGAACCATATAAGTAAGTAGGTAAGAACATGGTATTAAACGAAGTATACACAGGAGCAGGATTATCGGCAACGATGATTCCAGAGACAGAAATAGCATTGCATGAAGGCAATCAAATAGGAACAACAGTAAATAGTAATAATTTACTGAGAACGACGAAGGCAAAGACAACACTATCATCAGGATATACTGAAGGTGGAACATCACTATCATTAACTGATGCTGGTGATTTTCCTGGAGATGGTTCTAATGGAGGAACAGGTTATATCAATGGTGTTGAATTTACCTATACCTCAAAAAGTGCCAATACACTAACTGTGGCCGATTTAGGAGACGATTATGATTCTGGTGTAGATATTTCTGGAAACCTACTTAAAACCGTAGAATGGGACTTAAAGGGGAGTGGTGGAAGCACGAACATTGATGGTGATAATCTTGCAGTAAATAGTTTGGTTGAAAATATTTACAAAGGATGCTATGCTAAGTTGGACAAATACAATTCTTCAGGTGTGGACCAGACTTCTTCACAAACATTACTTATTACAGGAAATACTGCAAATGTAATATCCTTTGGGCAATCCCTATCAACAACAGGTAGCGATTTATTCAAATGCACTATTTTGCAATATGGTTCACCTTTATATGCACCATCAACAGTATACAATACTACCAATGTTCTTGCTGATAATTGGTTGGGGCTAGTTAATACTGTTACTCCACCAACAGTAGAAGCAGAACCAAAACAAGTTAATCTAGCATTAGGCGGAACAAGAAACTTTGGTTTCCAATTCAAGGGAGCAGAAACTCTTGGAGAAGCATCTATTGATGTTTCTTTGAATCATGGTGCTTGGCTTTATTATGCACTAGGTCAAATGACCTTTTCGGCAACACCAGATGGTTCTAATGTTTATTCACAAACAACAAATGGAACTGGAGGGGAGGTTTATTTCCATGCAGCAAATTACACTTTTCATAGAAAAGAAGGAGATGTTTTATTGCCTCCAAACACAGATTCTACGCTTGCTAATTATAAGAAATGGGATGGTAATAAAATAGCATATACCTTTACAGAAGCCAATAGTGGAAATTTACCTTCATTTGCATTGGAAGTAACTAATGAGAAAGGAAACACTACTTATACGGTAGATACCACTAATACAGACCATTTCTCTAGAATATACACAGGTTGTCAAATAAATACATTAACCTTGAATTTTGAGGAGGGACAAGATGTTAAGGCTACTGTTGGGGCTGTTTCTAGAAAGGCACATGATGCTCCATTAGCCTATATTCCTAAGAGAAATGAAACTAGTCCTAGTGCGTTGTTTAACTACAGTTCCACTGATACAGATAATAACCCATACATGTTCTCGGATGGAACCATTAAAATATATGGACAGACAATGGCTAGAATTAAGAGTGGAAGTGTGAGCATTACAAACAGTCTAACTCCCCAGCGTTTCATAGGAAACTATGATAGAACCGTTACTTCTGCACATATTGCTGGACAAAGAATGTATGAATTAAATCTAAACTTATTGATTACAGATAGGACTATGTGGGATGAACTGAGGAAACAAAATGAAACCACTGATAGCACAATTGATATTGAATTCGCTAAGTCAGATGATGATAAGATAAATCTGAAGTTTGATAACTACCTAACTACATCTGTGGATATACCATTCCCAGATGATAAGGGGCCACTTGAAGTAAACATGATTGTTCAACCCAGAACACTCAATGCTTGCACATACACAGGGAAGTGGGTAATACAAGGATAATACTCACTTTTTTTAACAGTTCCACTAACATTTGTTTGTTAGTATTAAGGCCCATGTAGGGCCAAATTGAAGGTGGAATAATGGAAAAACCGTTAGTAAATGATAAGAATGCGCTATTCGCGCAAACAGAAACAGAATGCCATCACTTGAGGGTAAGACCCGATAGTGAGGAATATTTGAGAATATGGGTCAAAGAACCCACATGGCTCCAAGTGGAGCAGGCACTATCTAGTGTGATGAAACTAGATGCAAAAACGCAAAGCCTTGACTTAGACATGAATGAAATGTATAAGTTCATGGTCGAGAACTTTGTGGAAAAGACAGAACCCCAACTGTCGGGGATAGAACTGTTAAGGTTGTCGCCGTATATCGGCTCACAACTGAAAGAAGTTCTACCTAATCCGTTTACGGATTTAATGGGGGCTGAAGAGGGAAACGAGTAAATTACCGTAGGGCTTTCAAAGGAAGCGAGGTAACGCCGGACATAATAATGGATATTTTATTATATTCTTATTGTAGTCTTTTTCACATAGACCCTCTAGAAGCAAAAGATACTCCTATTAGTATGATTCAAAAGATGCTCTTAATTCATGGAGAAGTTAAAACATTGGAACATGAACAATTAAATAAACTCGGAAAGTGATACTATGACAAATGTTGAGAAAGAACTTTTTAGCCTTACTAAATCAATGGACGCCACTTCTGATGCGACCGGCAATTTAATGGCAAGTATGCAGGCTATTAAAGAATCTCATCTTTTAACAGTTATCAGTAGGTTGGCTTCCGGTGTTCTTCCTACCTTTTGGTCAATACAGAATAAATTCAGGGCTATTGCTGATGCATTTGTTGGTTACGATAAACTATCCAATAAGTTGAATGAAACTACTCTAAAGCAGATAAAGTCATTTTCAGAGTTAAGTAGCGTATATGAACAATTCCCAGAAGAACTGTTGAAAAAAGTTAATGAAGTAGGAGAGGCAATTGTAGATGTTCCAGCCTTTGACCCATTTAATACTGCTGAATTCGAGGATTTAGATAAGTGGATTGCTACGGCAAAAGAAAAGTTCAAAGAATTTGATATGTTTGAAACCATGACTGAAGACTATGGCCCAGAGGTATTAAGGGAAGAAATAGAAAAGGCTCTACAAACAGAAAAGGATAGATTGGATAAGAAGAAGGCTGTGCTACAAAAAGAGTTTAAGGGCAAAAGAGACTTTCAAGACCAAATGAAAAAGTATAACATTGGAGAAAAGGACAAGTTAAAGCAATTCTTACTCAAGAAAAAGATGGCTTTAGGGAAACTAATATCAGGTGCTGGGCCTTTCTTTAAGAAGGCAATAGTAGTGCTTGCTAAGGCAATGTATGGATTTATATGGATTGCTCTAATTGCGACAGGTATAGCATTCCTAGTTAAACAGGCTTGGCCGGTTCTAGTCGCGGTATGGAGCGCAGTTTTAGATGGACTTAAAATGGCGTGGCATTTCTTTAAGGTGTCATTAGAGGGACTATCAGAAATATTAACTGGAATATGGAGAGGGGACTTTGTGATGGTATTAATGGGTATTCTCAAGTTTGTAGGTGGGATGATTGCAACAGTGTTCTTTTTAGGAGTTTCATTATTATGGGCAGCAATTGGGACAGTAGCGGGACTATTAGGTGGACCAATTTGGTTAACTTTGAAAGACTTGCTGGCCGGAGAAATAAGCAATACGAGAGCATTTGGTCAACTTATTGGACACATACTAATGGTTGGAGGAATGGTGGCGGCGGCTTATGCGTGGTTTACTTCAGGTGCTTGGCTAGGTTCTATTCTAGTTGCATTGTTTGGTTGGTTTATATCAGCAGTTAGCAAACATGCCGGTGGAGGAACAGTTCATACTCCATTCCAAATAGTAGGAGAGAAAGGTCCAGAATTAGTATCATTACCTAAAGGCTCAAGGGTTCACACTAATGCTAACAGCAATGCAATGTTAGGAGGAAGCAATACAATCAATGTTCATGTTAATGGAAGAGTTGGTGCTTCTGATGCAGAGATAAGAGATATAGCAGATAAGGTTGGAAGAGCAATTAACATCAGAATGAATAGAACAGCCAATACACAAACGAGGTTCTAGTATGGTAGATTTGGCAGGTAAACACTTTGTTATGTTGGAACTCAGTAGAAGGGCTGCTGAAAAAAGCCCGTCTGAATTAAACACTATTGAAACAAATAGAATATCTCTGCTATGTGAACAAGTAAGCATAAGCACATCCAAAACGGCATTCCCTATGGATATTCCCTTCTCTGGACTTATTGCCGGAGAGTCTTCTACTATGGTTATGGATTTAGGAGCAGCAAGAAAAGATATAAACATTACTGGAAAAATACTTGACCAAACCATAACTAAATATAAGGGAGGAGATGAGTCAAACGATAAACAAGTTCACATGACTAGTTACGAAATAGCCCAAATGTTACATTCTTATGTAGACTCCTCTTTCTTACATGAAGACCAAAATCTCTCAAAATTAATTATACTAATGCCTAGTAGGGTTGATGATAATTTTGAGTATAGAAGCGGTGTTAATGCAAATACCCCAATAGAAGATTTACCATTGATTCCATTCCACTTTGCTAACAGAAAATATGATGTTCCCTCTTGGAGTTATGGTCATACTAAAAATACCTTTGACCCATTTACAGATACCACCGCTGAAATTGAAGGAATTAGAGGTATGGTTAGCACCTTCTCTTGTGACTTTGCAGGAGCAGAAATTCCATTAGTAAGTTTTAGTTTAACATTCATACAGTCAGCCACAGTAGTCTCAGATTTCATAAACACCACATTTTGAGGAATAAATATGCCAGGAGTATATGTAGGAGATACTAAGTCATTAGTCTTTCCTGTTATGTGTGATGGGTATTTACAGTTAAAATATCTAGAACAAAATGAAGACACCTCAATAGATTTAGAACTACGAGAGGGCGTTTGGGGTCATACTGACTCCTTTTCTATTGAGGCCATAATTACGCCATATGATGTTAATGGATACGGTTCTAGTGGAAGCACTTTAATTGGGATGGGAGATTCTGAAAGGACTCCGCCAAGTGTTAATTCAGATAATTCTAATCTTACCGATTATATGAGTGAGGATTATTTTGGCACTTCAAGACTTTCACATAAGATGATGCTATTCCACAATGATAATTTTCAATTCTATCTAGAAAATACTACTAGCACTAATGTAAACCAACCAGCAGAATATAGATTGGGAGTTAAAGTGCAATCAGAAACACCTATAGTATCGCCTACACTTATTACTGCTCAAAATACTCTATATGGATATTACGATAGTTTAGGTAAATATGAGGGTATTTCTACATCTGAAACTTGGGCTACACTTGCATATAAGTCTCAACCTAAAGAAGCATTTTATATGGAAACCTTGTATAAAGTAGGATGCACAATACACACTGATGGAACAGTTCAATTATTTATTAATGGAATATTAGCAAAGGAAGAATTGGTGACTATTACAAACTTTAATTTTGGAACAACGGATTGTTATATTGGAAGAGACCCTTCTACTGCATATACTCAATTTATGGGAGAACTACATGAAATTAGTATGTATAAAAGAAGTCAACCAACCTTAAGTTCAACTAGTCTTTCCCCAGGATATAACGATATATTATTTTACTACAGGTTTGGTGAGTGAATGGAAAGATATGTATATGTATTGAATAATGATAAATATAGCAATGAAGACATAGACCTGTCCTTTGCTAACAAACATACTGCTTTTCCCAATACAGCATTTTCTAAGGCATCTGTTAATCCAATAATTAAATCAACCAATATCACAGCAGAACACAATGGGGTTTCTGCTAATTTCTTTGAGATTAGAAATGGACCCTATGATGGGGCAATTTCTAGTGATAATTCAGCAAAGATGGTAAATAGGATTTATCCATCTGATAATGCGTATGCAACTAATATTGGGGCGTATGCTAAAAATAGACAACAAACTCGGTCTTATAAAATTAGGACATATTCTTCTAAAACTACTGAAACCCATAATCAAAAGTTAATGGGAAGCGGAGGTATGGAAGTAGATTTAGACTTAAATGATTATTTCGTTTTGATTAATCCTGAAATAGACCATACAGAAACTGACGGCACAACTAATCTTGACACTCATCCTTCTATAAGACCCCATTTTGCTAAGATAACTCAAGTGATTTCCTATGATGAGTATGGAGATGGATTTGAATTTGAACCTAAATATGTTGGCCCTATTCCTAGAGATACTAACTTTGAAATATTCAAGGGACCATTAGTAGGAGACACTAGTGTTGTTGCAGTTAGTTATGGTCTTCGTGGAGATGGAAATGAAATCAACCCAAATCACTCTAATTTTAATTTTATAACAGATAAATATGATGCATCAAACCAGGTATCAAGACCAACATGGTATTTCTATAATGATAGACTAACCAATGAGAATCAGTTGGATTATGATAATAAATATAATTTGACCACTTGTAGATGGTGGGATGCATATACAGATGTAGGAGACTATACTAATGTGCAGGGCGATACTCAATTTACTGCTAATGTAACTATGATAAGTTCAAATACATCACTAGAAATAGGACAAAGTGTATATTATAAAGATAACAGCAATAACTATATATTTATGGGAAATGTCACAGAAGATACTTCTACTACTTTTAAGATAGATTATGCTAGAAACACATTGCCTTCAACAACAACAACCAATGATGATTCAGTGTATGTTGGTAGAACAATACATCAAACAGTATTCAGAACAGAAAGAGAATATGGTGACACAATACAAGACTTGGGACCAAAGAATCAACACGCCACTCTTGTAGATAAAATGCATGATAATGATACTTCTAAGACAGACTATGAAACAGAATCAACATATACATTCAACCCAAGTATTTGGAAGGATGCATTTAGAAATCATAAAAGAACAACAAATGACTTAAAATCTTCTGCTTCAGGGTATACAACAGCAGGTAATATATCAACTATTCATGCTAATTTAACAGGACCAAAAAGATATTTATATTACAAATCATCCCATCTTAAAAACAACGCAGTTAGTCCTGTAACTGAATTAAGAGTAAATAACCCAAAGGAGAAAATTAGTCAGATTGCTAGTGTTAAAACTTTAGATGGTTCAGGAATACAATTTTTGAAGTTAAAAGAGGATGCATCTATGGTAGTGAAAAATTCATTACATATGAATACTCTTAAGGAACTCAAATTACCCTATACTGCCAATAGCAACTATAATAGTAGTGGACCAGTATTTTCAATAGTATTGAATGGCATCCCTGATAAAGAAGTGGACTATGGGAAATCAACAGTATTGAAAGAGGATGATATAATTAGAGTTAAGAATACATATTATAGAATATCTTCTGTAAGCACCCCTACAAATAACACCCAATCTATAATTGTAACTCGCAAGAAATTGGCTAGTGATTCTACTTGGACTCAAATGTTACAACAATCACACTTAGAAACTTTTACAAAAGAAGATGTTTATATAATGCCCTGGAACGGTGGATTAAATAGTAATTGTCCAATGGATACAGAAGCAATTTACAATGATAATACTCTACAGAGATTGACAATGCACGGAAACACAATTAGCATTGAAGATAATGATTTGTATAATAGAAAGTTAACTCTATTGAATCCAGAGTTTTATGGTCATGATATTGATATAAACTATGGAGATTCATCACATAATCATATTAAATTGAAGACAAGTAAAAAATTCTATCAACCAACTCCTATTGATTTTATGTATTATTACAATGGAAACTATTGCATAGAAGATGAGCCATTCAATGGGTCAATAGAAGATATAGAATCTAGTAGCACTAGTGGAGTATTAACATATACTATAACTGGTAGAGACAACACTTCCATATTGCTAAGTAATATAACTACCAAAGACTTGAACAAGACTGATGATATAATTTATTCTACAATGGCTCCTGTATTTGATGCACCAACAGTTAAATTCACCCCCTCTAATGATACTAACCCAATTGAGTTTTCTTATGGCACTGACAACAATGCATATATCTCTACTGAGATGACTAAATATGATTTGCTGTTAAATGATAGTGGGCAATTGTTGGGAGAAGTAGATACTATTCAAGGGGGCGCAACCACCATTGTTACATTGAAAGGATTTACAAATCACGCAGTTCCAGAAGATGAAGCCAACTCAATTTGGTTAGTTAAAAGAGGAGATGTAAATTATTTGACCGGAGTGAAAGCAATGGCCGCTAATCTTAAGGCAAATAATTATCCAACAGAATATTCTTCTATTGGAGAAAATGGATTAGTTTTTCATGACGGAGAAAAGATAACTTATTCAGGGTCTTTCTCATATAGTGATTTATTAAATACCTCATCTACTGACTCATTTGAAGCCAATAGAACTATTGGATATGATATTTCAGATGTAAAGAATATAGCGGAATCCTACGATTCTAATTTTGCATTCAAACTATCAAATGAAAAGGTAGCAGATATAGATTACAAGGCAATTCAAACTGTAGCCATGAGCCATTATAATATTGTTGATGTTATCAATCAAAGTGATGATACTACAGCATTAAAGATAGCCCCTACTTTTCCCGTAGTATTGGGTAGTATACATACTAATACAGAAGACACAACAAATTGGGGAACAGATATGAGATATTTATACATGGTCAATTCTAATATACCAAACGGTGGATTTATACATACATTGGCAGATACACATAGCGATTACTTTTCCCCAAATAATACATTTAGATACTGGGGTATGCAACACTTTAAGGAAGGAAGCATTAGAGAGACCTTTGATAGCATTTATAATAATAACAAAAAGTCTCAGAGAATTACTGCGGCGACCCCTATGTATAAAATAGATGCACTTGGAAATAAAGCAACTCCAGCAGCCTCTATTGAAGCATCGAAACTAACTCCCCTTAGAGAATCTAATCTATGGACAAAGACACATTTAGGGTTAACTGATAGAGAAGCACCTATAGAATATTATAGTGGAAGTCCTAAGTCAGTAACATGGGACCAATTAGAAAACATTGATTATAGAACTAAGACACATGAATTATTTTCTATAGGAGACATTTATCCAGATTCTAAATTAAGGTGGAATAATATACAAAATCAAACAAAAGAATTTTCTACATATGGTATGATGGTTGAATCGGAAGGCACTAAAGGAAACACTATTACGCATGAAGACTTTACGGGGACAACAAATAATACAACTACTTCTGATTCAAACTATACGAGAATAGAATTATCTAGTTCCCCTACAAAGACAAATGAAACAAAACGGTTTGGGGTTATGAGACTAATTGAGGCTACATATGATTGGCATTTTAATCCAGTTGATTTTGAATCAATGCCCCCCACTACTGACTTAGAAAGACTATCTCATTTCAAGTATCCTAGAACTAAAATACTATACCCAACTGTAGTAATAAACGCAGTTAATCTACCTAACAGCATAACATTTGATACGCAAATTCAAGGGGTGATAGGTGATTTGGTTTATAGAGCAGATGGAACAATTTTAGGAGAGATACATGATACTATTAATACAGCCCAACCAGATGTTGGTAGTGAACTAATCTTATATGGAAGTAACCCAGTAGTTAATGAAAAAGTATATGTTGTTAGACCTAAACTATTCAATATGTATGCTGACAAGGATTGGGGTATAGATGTCCAAGATACTATGGAAGGGATTAGAATGCCAAATATGTTCCTTGCTATACCTTATCTGCAAAGAGACTACCTTCAACATAGACTACTAACTAGCACTAGTAGTGACTATGATGGACATAATTTATGGATACCATTAATATCAGATGCTGATTGGCCAGACTTAAATACAAGCACATTTAATGATTACTGGTCTGCTTTTCATGAATCCCATGATTGGACTGATACTAGTAGTGAGATATATTATCATCCATCACGAATTATAAATGCAATATGTGAAAATACCTTTTCTGCCCAAGAAGACCTTGACCAATATAAAATTGATATGCGCGCTCATTTATATGATAATTGCCATGTAATCTTCAAAGACTTTAAAAGGGCAACTAAGTATAACTATGATAATACCCTACCAGAAAAACCCGTCAGTTCTTTTATTAAATTCCAACAATACTACGGAGATTATACTGGACCTAATGAATGGTTTAAGAATAACTTTCCAAGTGGAACAAGTGTAGACCAACATAGTAGAACACTTAGAATCAATGTGAAGTCAGGACAAAATAATTATCACGATTTAGCAATACTAGGAACAAAAACGGATAGACATTTCTTAGCAGGAGATGAACAAAGAGCCGGAGGAGAAACTAATGATGAAGATACAAATTATTGGGGAACTAGGCGGTCAACTCATCAACACTCTAATTATACCGGAAAGAGGAAAGGAGATATATTTCAAGCACAAGCATTTTTCAAACCAAAGATTAATCTACCTAGCCACAATTCCTCTACTATAACAATTACTTTAGATGAAAACTGTATAAATTCTTGGGTTGATTTTGTTCCAGAATTAACAGGACATTATTTAGTTTCTGATTTAACAACAACAGATGATACCTATTTACCCTCTAAAGAATACATGGCTTCCGGCGACACTCATGTATTATATGGAGAACCTGAATTTGTAGCAAGAATCAAAGAACACTCAGTTAATACTAATGGAACATACGCAGTTCATACTATTAAATTAGATAGAACCTTAACTACAGGAACTCACGGAAAAACATTTAGACTAATGAGAATATCTGAGACAACCTTTGAAGATACACCAGATTATTTTGAGACTAATAAAATGTTCAATATAGGTCTTGACTCTAAATCCATTTACCAGAGTTATCTTACAGGATTCCTACACGAAGAAGTTAGTGACCCCCAAATTCTTGATGCAGGAGACCCTTTCTCTAATGACCAATATGATGGCATTACTAACAAAGACTTGATTTATCATGAAGGATTGTTTGCTATGTATCTATTATTAGATATTGACAATATAAATTCACATCTTGATAGAAGAACAGTAACTGCTGCAACGGCTCTCTTCAATGATGGAGATTCATTAAATTGTTGGGTAACAGACGGAAGTAATTCTGTTGAAAAGAATCTCATCGTTACTAGTTCGGATAATACCTTGAAATTTTCCTATGATGGTAAACTAACTGGATATGGGGTAGTATCATTTGGAGAAATTATAACAGTAGAAAGTCCGTCTACAATGGGTAATATGTTTCCTAAACAAGGATACATTGGAACCACTTTTTCTATAGGAACAGAGGCAGAAAAAGCAATAGAAGAAATTCTAGAAGAAAACAATATTGAAGTAGATACATCTGAAAGAAATCTAAACTATACTGGTAATATAGTTAATGCGAATACCACTTCAACAAGTATCGCATTGGAATTAGAATCTCAAAAAGTATCAGAAGGAGATATAATTTACAACCAAGACGGCAAGTTAATAGGCAAAGTCACTTCTGACCCAACAGGGAACTCAGCATTGGTGGTTTCAAACATCTTCTATAAACCAAAGAAGAATGATGAAATAACCAAATATGATAGACAACCACATATCATCAATACTAGATTCAAAGACCAAGATTTATTTTCTGCCATTAACTTTTTAGCAGCAAAGAAATCTTTAGACTATAACTTTGATGGAAACAAAATAAAAATTAGAAATTTGAATAATTACAGTCCTCACAGAAAGTTCTCGTTACAATATAGAGATGGTGCAAATTTAATATCTGTGGATAGCAATAATAGTTTATTTGATAAAGCCAATAAAATAACGGTAATAGGGGATAATGTAAAAGCAGTAGTAGAAGTGCCTGAAAAAAAGACAAGAACACTAAAGCATATAGACCCCAATATAAGAAATTCTCAGGAAGCAAGGATTAAGGCGTATGCATTATTGGAACTGCACAATAAATCCTCAAGAAAAATAACTCTCACTCTAGAAAAAACTGGCTTTGAATTAATGAAAGCAGGAGACTTAATAAGTTTAGATTTCCCTAATCATAATATTCCTCCTGATGATTACATGATATTTGAAATAGAAAATGTGATGGCTAGTGTTGCCAAGATAACAGTAGGAACATTTAATAAAAGCATAGCAGAAAGACTTTCAGAGTTAGGCATTAACCAATCAATTGGATTCACAAATTTATTCACAAAGAATGCTAAGGTATTAACAGGAAAGGCGATATTAGACCAGTTTATGCCACAAGAAAAATCATTATACTACGAATTGAAATCAACAGAAGGAGGCAGCATATTTGGCTTCGTTTAGTTTCACTACCTATTTTTCTTTTCCATCAGAAACAAAAACTGTTAAGGAGATTAGACTATGATTGTTGATGCAGGTAGAAAGCAGATTGCTAAACTTATCACAGGTTTACAAGATAACAATGAATCAACACCTGTAGCCTTTAAGTATGTAAGAGTGGGTGATGGAGGAGATAACACTTCAATGTCTCAAACTACACTAGACAGTCAAATTAGCACACACAAAGTAGTGACACCTATACCCGTAGGAAACACCTTAGTTTATGAAATAGAATTTTTAGGGAGTGAATTGACTTCCAATGTTGTTTCAGAGTTGGGAATCTTTGATGCGGCAGAAGGAGGCAATATGTTATGCAGAGTAAATTTCGACCCAATAGGACCACTATCGGCTGATGAAACATTAACCTTTAGTTTTAGAGTGGAGATAGAATAATGCCAGATAATACAGGATTCATAAGTAATATGGCTACTAGTAGTCATACCCATCTACAAGATGGTGCTAACCATGTAATTCATACAGGTATAATAAAGGCGTTGAATATCGCTGATGCAGGTTCATTTGTTGCTTGGGGTATAGATGTTGATTCAACACCATTAGGTAAATTCGACATTGAAGCAGGAGGATTCTTTAGAAAGGGAGAATATGTTGGATTCTCTGCTATCAATAATACTAATGATTTAACCAATTGGGTAGGACATAATACCTATGATTGGTATGGATTAATTTGTATCGCTGATGGAAGTCAAGATGGAGAAAGTCTAAATGAAATAGTGTTTAGAAAGCCTGACAATATTGGGGCAATAAAAGTAGCAGACCCTAAAGAAGGAGATATACCCATTTGTGTAGTTCAGATTGAGAAAGACTCTGATGCAGCAACCTCAAGAAAAACCCAATACTTAGGTATGAAGAAAACTAGTGCGGCACTATCTGTTGGCGAAGAAGTGAGTAGTGCCTATACTGAACGACTTAAAATTCATGTTGTTAGTAATGCCCCAAGAATAACTGTTGGAGGTCAAGCATGGACTTTTGGCGGCACAGGCGGAGTAATTGCTAGAACAGCAGACATACCAAGTGGCGACGGAATATTAGATTGGACAGACGAAGTGTCTGGTAAAGTAATACATGCTACTAATTATACAGATACTACCTATTCTGTATTCGATGCCTCCAATGCTGGTTTAGTCCCTGTTAAAGATGCAGGGGGAACATCAACCAAGTTCTTGAGAGAGGATGGAGATTGGGTTATTCCAACTGATACAGATACAAACACTCAAACGACCTATACACCAAGTTGGGTGGATTCAAATCAACATGCCATTCTTAGATTAACTCCAGGTGGAGAAGGTGCAGGTGGCACTAATCAAGATATATTACTTCAAGCAGGAGAAAATATTACATTGACCCCTAGTTCAAATGGAGAAGAATTAGAAATTAAATCAGCAGATACAAATACTACCTATCCTGATGTTACTGCTACTGCTGGTGGAGTATTAACTAATGCACAAGCAGTTAAATTCGATGGTATAGCCACAGGTGCTACCAATACCGCCGCACCACATTATACATCGGCTATTCCAGAAATAACCTCTACAGCAGGTGGTTTATTATCTGACGCAAATGCGGTAAAGTTTGCTACTATTACTTCTGGTGCTGGTGTTCCAAGAACAGATTCAGAAATTAATGCTCTAGCACAGGCAAAGATAGATGATTTAATTGATGGTGCGCCTGGAGCATTAAATACATTGAATGAGATTGCTGCTGCATTCAATGATGATGCGGCATTCAATACAACCATAACAAACGCAATAGCATTAAAAGCACCATTAGCCTCTCCTACCTTTACAGGAACGGTTGCGGGTATTACAAAGGCTATGGTAGGGTTAACAGATGTAGATGACTTAAGTGCCGCAGACATTAGAGCAGGCACAACTGCGACTAATGTTGGATTAGGTGATGTTTCAAACATAACAACTGCGGCCATGAGAGCAGGTGTTACTGCGGCCAATGTCGACTTAGGGAATGTTACCAATGAATCAAAGGCAACAATGTTTGCTAATCCTACATTTACAGGAGAAATAGGGATAGGTGATGTTAATGTAAGTGAAACAGAACTTGGTCTTCTTGAAGGAGCAACCTCATTAGGGGCAGGTTCTTTAGCATCATTGGGTATTACTGCTACTGCGGCGGAGATAAACATACTAGATGGTGTTGCATCTGGTCTTACTGCGGCTGAGATAAGCATACTAGATGGTGGTTTGGCCGCAGGAGATATACCTAGTTTGAGTGCTAATAAGATTACTAGTGATTCATTAAATGTAGATAGAATACCTAACCTTTCAACCGCTAAGATAACAAGTGGAACATTTGCTAAATCAATAATTTCAACAACAGGAACATGGGTTGCAGCAGATATACCTAGTTTGAATGCTAGTAAGATAAATGCTGGAACCTTTGCTAATGCAAGAATAGCAAGCGCGGCTACATGGGATGGTAAACAGGATGCTCTAACTTTCGCCACAGGTGTAGTGAATGATAGTGGAACAGTGAAATTAGCCTTTGATACTTTAGGAGACTTAGGAACAGGCACAGTAATTGATGATGATTTAATTCCTATTTGGCATGAAGATAATGGACTCTTCAAATCAGTATCAGCCGCAGATTTCATGGGTAAAATTACTTCGGCTCAAGTTGCTGGTGCTGGTAAGATTTGGGCTACATTACCTGCTAGTGCCGCTACTGTTGGAGCAGTTTTAGGAACTAATATGTATGATACTAATGGGTCAACAGCATTAACAGCAGCAGTAGTAAAGAACGCAAATACTGATTGGTCTGATGTATCTGGAACTACTGACGCACCTGCTGATAATGCTACCATTGGTGGAACATTAGGAACTAATCTGTATAAAACCGGTTCTACTCTTTTGACTACAACAGAAGTATTAAACACTAATACTACTAAATCAGATGTAGGGTTGGGTGATGTATCAAATATCACTACTGATGCTATGAGGGCAGGTGTAACACATTCTGATGTAGGAACAACTAAAACAGATGTTGGATTAAGTAATGTTACTAATATAACTCCTGCCACTATGCGAGCAGGTGTAACACATTCTGATGTAGGAACTACTGCTACTAATGTAGGTTTGGGTAATGTAACTAATGAAAGCAAAGCAACAATGTTTGATGACCCAACCTTTACAGGGGATATTACTGTTCCAAATGGAGAAAGCACTCAAAATCTAGTAACTGCCGTTAACTTAAATACACTTAAGGTTTCAGATATAAACCATAATACAGATGTAAGTGTTTCAGCAGCAAATCTAAAGGCTGGATTACAAAATGGATTTGCTGGTAATGCCGTCAGAATTGGTGCGGCTGATGATGATATAATTACAATCCCTAGACTAGAATCAACCACTCTTAATGGTGAAACAATAGGTTCTACTCCTGTATTTACTGATACAACTTATAACGCTAATCAAGTTTATAACTGGTCAGCCGATGTTACTGATGTAGTAATTCATGCCGACAATGTTCCAGATTTATCAGGAACATATCAATCCTTAGATGCAGACTTAACTGCCTTAGCAGGGCTTAATGCAACAGCAGGACTACTAAAGAAAACTGCGGCTAATACTTATTCTAGAATTGCTTCAACTACTGCGGGAGAAGGATTAATTACAATAGCAAATCCAACAACGCCAAGTTCAGGAGAAGACCCAATAACAGAATTCCTTCAAATATCAACTACTGATGGTGGAACTACTACTGCTACTGCATTAGGTGCATCTGCCTTTAGAACTGCTATTGGTGCAGGTTCTTCTACTGATAACAATGATTTCGTAGATGCTATAACGGCAGATGGAAATAAACTTGTCTTTAGTGTTAGTGGTCAGGCTGATGTAGATACAGCAAGTTTACTTGGTTCAAACGCTTTCAATTCAACTGCATTCTTAACCTCTTTCACCGAGGCAAACGATTTAGGTGCGGCTGTAACATGGCCTTCTGTTCCATCAACGCCACTATCAGGAACAACAACTAAATTCGTAAATTTGGTAACTGCTGCTAATGGCACAACCACTTTCACTTTAGTCGATAATCCCGATACTAATACACAAAATAGCGCGGCAACAATTAGAACTTTAGTAGGAACAGGTAATAGTGGAGTTTTACCAGCAGAAGGAACAGCAGGGCATTTCTTAAAGCATGATGGTGAATTTGGAATACCTGCTTATATTGCTAATACAGATACAAATCACTTCCTTAATAGTTTATCACTCAACAATAATACAATACACGCTTCTATTTCAGGAGGAGCACAATCCACACAAACCTTAGACATATCAGGGACTTATGCAACAAGAGCATATGCAGATGCACTTATTCAAGGATTAGATGTTAAGGATTCTGTAAGGGTTGCTACAACAGGCAATATTGCTGCAACATATGATAATAGTGCAGGAACACTTACAAAGGCTTCAAATGGGGCAATTGGTTCAATTGATGGTGTAACTCTAGTAGCAAATGATAGAGTATTAGTTAAGAAACAAACAACAGAAACACAAAATGGTATTTATTCTGTAACTACTGTTGGAACTGGGTCTACTCCATTTGTCTTAACTAGGACAACAGATGCAGATGCAAATGCAGATGTAACAGCCGGATTATATGTATGGGTTGAAGAAGGAACTCAAACACAATCAGGATGGTTAATTACAAATGATGACCCAATTACTCTTGGAACCACAGAAATAGAATTTGCTCAATTCTCAGGTGCAGGTCAAATTACTGCTGGAAGTGGATTAACAAAAGATGGCAATACTCTTGACTTAACTGATATAGCAACGGGTAATATATTAGGCAATACAAGTGGTAATACTGTTGCTCCAGCAGCAGTAGCAACACCGATGATTGGGTTAATAACTGCGGCTGATGCCGCCGCTTCAAGAACAGCCATTGGTGCTTCTACAATAGGAAGCACTATATTAACTGCCGCAGATGTAGCGGCTGTTAGAAGCGCAATTAGCGTAGATGCTGCTGGAACTGATAACTCAACAAATGTTACATTAACAAGGGCAGATGGTTATAGTCCTCAAGGCGACTATCTGGGAATTACCGGTCAAGCAATAGAAATGTCTCCATTATCATCTGAACACCTTGCATCTGGTCTAGACCTAGAGGTAACCCAAATTGAAGGGATGACGGCTGGAACAGTATTGGGTAAAGCAGTGGGTTCTGGAGTAAATAGTATGCTTTCTGCATCAGAACTTAGAACTATAATTAGTGTAGAAGAAAATTCTACTGCTGACCAAACTGCTACTGAGATAGCAAACCTAGCATTAACAGGATATTCAACCGCTAGTTCAGTAAGCAGCGTGGTTGCCGCAGATAAGATTAGGGAAGCATTTGGTAAGTTAGAGTATAGAGTAAATCTTAATGATAGTAAAATAAGCGGGACAGGGGGAAATACTGGTAATGCTGCAATATGGGATGATAGTGGAACTCCAACACTTAAAAGCACTATAACACAGACTGAACTCGCAACAGCACTTGGATATGAATTAGGAGCAGATATTACTGATGCTACCAATGTAACTGCTGCTGGTGCGTTAATGGATTCAGAAGTAGATGCAGATATTAAAACTCTTACATTACCAGCAAGCACAACCATTTCTACCTTTGGTGCTACATTAATAGATGATGCTGCTGCTTCAAATGCTAGAACAACATTAAGTGTTCAACCTACTGATGACCCTGCTTTCACAGGTAAATTAAAGGTTACTGGAACAACTAGCAGTGATGGATTAAAGGTTTATGATAATACTTCAACTAATAATTATCTTAAAATAACAACAGATACTTCAAGTTCGACCTCTCTACATACAACAGAAATTTCAAACTACACAACAGGCGGAGATACCGGTTGGATGTATATTAGTGCAGAGGACCGACTTTTGCTAGGCACTGAAACCATAGGAACAACTCAAGGAGTTTATTTCTTCGGTGGTTATGAGGGTGCATTGGCCCCTGTAATGAAAATTACTGCTGATGGGAGTGCTGGTAGCCAAGACGCAATACTACAAATTACCGAAGACGCACAGGATATGATTTTCAAACAATATGATGGAACAGAAGTATTAAGAATAAAAGATAACGCTACTGCTACTATATCAGAATTAACAGTAACAGGTGATTTGACTGTAAGTGGCGCGACGAAGATAACAGATAATATCGCACTATTAAATTATGGACAGTCAGGTAGTGCTGCTTCTAATCCAGTAGGTATAGAAGTTGATAGAGGAAGTTCCACAAATGCTCAACTCGTTTTTGATGATTCCAATGGTGACATATGGAAGTGGACTGATGGTAGTGGAACATATTATCGTTTACCAACATGGGGATTATCGGGTAGTTATGTATTACCTGTTTCAGAAGGCGGAACAGGATTAAATAACTTCTCCGATGCTAACTATAAAAACTCCAATACAACTCATTCTGATGTAGGAACTACTAAGTCTGATATAGGTTTGGGTAGTGTAGAGAATAAGAGTTCTGCTACCATAAGAGGAGAAATAATTGCAAGTAACATTCCTAACATTTCAACAGATAAACTCACATCAGGAACTTTAGCGGCTGGTAGGGGTGGAACAGGTATAACCAACTTTGCTGATTCAACCCATAAAAACACTAATACTACAAAGTCAGATGTAGGATTAGGAAGTGTTCTCAATCAAGCGCAAACCACCTCATTTAAGCAAGATGATGCTCCTACTGCTACTGCCATAGGAGATATATGGGTTGACACTAATGATAGCAATAAGTTGTATAGAGCATCTGCAACAGGAAGTTCCAATTGGGAAGAAGTTACTGTTTCAAAAGCGGCTCTTGGATTGGCTAATACAGATGTAGGATTAGGAAATGTAGATAACACAAGTGATGCCACTATACAGGCTGGAACTACTAAAGCAAATGTAGGTCTTTCTGTTGTAGAAAATAAAACTTCTGCTACTATAAGAGGGGAAATAGTTTCTGGAGATATACCGAACATTTCTGCCTCAAAAATTACATCAGGAACTTTAGCGGCTAACATCGGCGGAACTGGTTTAACTGCTATTACTACTTTGTTAAACACTAATACTACTAAGTCTGATGTGGGCCTATCAAATGTAGACAATGATTCAACAGCAACCATTCGCTCAGGAACAACGGCTTCAAATGTTGGCCTCAGTAATGTTCTAAATGTAGCACAAATTACTTCTTTCAAACAAGACGCAGTTCCAACGGCTACTGCTGCTGGTGATATGTGGGTAGATACAAACGACAATAATAAATTATACCGCGCTACTGCCGCAGGCGATAACAATACTGGGTCTGGAGAGTGGATAGAAGTTACTGTTGCTAAAGGAGCATTGGGCTTGGCTAAGGGTGATGTGGGCTTAGGTAATGTTTCAAATACAGCACCAGCAGATTTACCTGTTTCAACTGCAACACAGACAGCATTGGATGCTAAGACTACTGAATCATATGTTGACACTCAAGTTACAGGTATAGTAGATGGCGCACCTGAAACAATAAACACTCTAAATGAACTTGCAGCGGCTTTAGGAGATGATGCCAATTATGCAACTACTACTGCTACTGCTCTAGGTAACAGACTAAGAATAGATACAGATAGTCAAAGCCTAACAACTACGCAAAAGCAGAATGCTAAGGATAATCTTGTATTGGTAAAAGCAGATGTTGGCCTTAGTAATGTAGACAATGATTCAACTTCCACGATAAGAGCAGGAACCACTAAAGCCAATGTAGGGCTATCAAATGTAGCCAATGTAGATACCACAAATGCAGGTAATATTTCTTCTGGAACTTTAGCGGCTACCCTCGGTGGCACAGGCTTATCTGCTATCACAACCCTATTGAATGCAAACACTACTAAGTCTGATGTAGGGTTGGCTAATGTATTGAATCAGGCCCAAACAACTACCTTCAAACAAGATGGTATTCCCACCGCTTTGGCCGCAGGTGATTTATGGGTTGATACAAATGATAACAATAAATTGTATAGGGCCACAGCAGCCGGTGATAATGAAGTAAGCGGTTCAGAATGGATAGAGGTTACTGTTGGTAAATCGGCTCTTGGTTTGGCTAAGGCAGATGTGGGACTTGGAAATGTGGATAATGATTCTACTGCTACAATACAGGCAGGAACCACAAAGGCTAATGTCGGTCTTAGTAATGTTGCTAATGTTGATACTACTAATGCGGCAAACATATCAAGTGGAACCTTACCTGCAACTAGAGGTGGAACTGGGCTTACTGCGGTTACTACTCTATTAAACTCTAACACTACTAAATCTGATGTAGGGCTATCCAATGTGGATAACGATTCTACATCTACAATTAGGGCAGGAACCACCGCCGCCAATGTTGGATTAGGTAATGTAACTAATGTTAGTCAAGCAACAATTCAAGCGGCTACTCTTACTGCGGCTGATGCCGATGATGTTGGACTAGGTAATGTAACTAATGCTAGTCAAGCAACTATAATTACTGCCGCCCTTTCAGAAGCAGATGCTAGCGATGTAGGGTTAGAAAATGTAACTAATGAATCTAAAGCAACTATGTTTGCTGGTCCCACATTTACAGGGACAGTTGCCGGTGTAACTAAATCTCATGTTGGTTTGGCTAATGTAGATAATACAACTGATGCTGCAAAACAAACTGCTACTCTTTTAGCAGCAACCAAATCAGATGTAGGACTTAGTAATGTTGATAACGATTCAACCTCTACAATCAGGTCTGGGACTACTGCTTCAAATGTAGGCTTAGGTAATGTTCCCAATGTAGATATGAGAAACCTAAGTAATGCTACAAGTGGAACCGTAGCCGCCGCAAGGGGAGGAACAGGTTTATCTTCTATATCAACACTACTCAATTCAAATGTTAAAACTCTTGATGCTGATGGTGTAACAGATGAAGGTAAAGTAGCAGAACAAACCGCTACATTAACTGTTGCTGTGAATACTTCTGCAACAGTCCTAAGAACATCTCAAGCGGATGAAGAAAAGTTCTTTACTCAATCAGACCCATTCGGGAGTAACTCAAAAATAATATTGATAGGGTCTGAAAAATGTAGGCTAATTGGTGGCCATTCATTAGTATCTCAAATAACAGATGAATATGGATTACATGTTGATAGAGCAGTTCAAGGCACAACTGCCGCCTCTCATTCGGTTAGTGCTTCAATACTACTTAAAGCGAATAAAACTATAAGATTCACAATGAGTGACGAATCTGTTGAAGATGTAGTCATTCCCGAATTCGGTGGTGCTTCAACTATTACTGGAACAGCAGGTTTAGTTCCTGAAGCAGCAACAGGAGATACAGCCAAATTCTTGCGTGGAGATGGTGCTTGGATAACATTGTCTGGTGGTAGTTCTAGTGGAACTGTTACTTCAGTTACTGCTGGTGCAGGAATGACTCAAAGTGGAACAAGCACTGTTAATCCTACATTAGATGTTGTTGGAGGAACAGGCATAACTGCTAATGCAAATGATATAGCGATTGATTCAACAGTTGCTACCTTAACCGGTTCTCAAACTTTAACAAATAAAACACTAACAAGTCCAACCTTAACTACACCAGCATTAGGCACTCCTTCTGCATTGGTTCTAACTAATGCAACAGCATTACCGGCGGCTCAAGTGGCTCAAGGAACAATGGCTTCCGGTATGGTTTTGGTAGCACCAGCATTAGGAACACCAGCAAGCGGAACATTAACGAATTGCACCTTCCCAACATTGAATCAAGATACAACCGGAACCGCCGCTAAGGTTCAAACTAATGCAGGTGCGTCAGGTAACCAATATGTCGCGTTTATGAATGATGGATTAGGAATAGGTCAGGAGATGTGGTTTGATGACCAATTGCGATACAACCCCTCAACTAATGTATTGGGAGGAGGACTAACAGTTGATGGTGATTTAACAGGTAATGCAGATACGGCGACAAGTGCGGCTACATTAACTACCGGCAGAACCATAGCAATGACGGGAGATGTCGTTTGGAACTCAGGTGCTTTCAATGGTGGAGGAAACATAACTGCTTCATCAACAATTCAAGCAGGTGCTGTGGATTTAGCGATGTTATCAGCAACCGGAACAGCATCAGGTTCAACATATCTTAGAGGTGATAACACATGGGCTACTGTTTCAAGTGGTGGTGCTACTGCATTAGATGGATTATCAGATTCTAAAGTTGAAGGAACAAGTATTTGGATTGGTCAAGGAACAACAGGCTCATTAGACAATGCTACTTGGAATACCTTTGTAGGACAACTTTCAGGGCCAGCAGTTACAACAGGAGATAGAAATGCTGCACTTGGTTATAAGACACTTAACAATCTAACAACCGGAGGTTCTAATATTGCAATTGGAATGGCCGCAGGTGAAAGAATAGTTGGGGCATCAGACAATATAGCAATTGGCGACCAAGCATACATGGGTTCTTACGGCAAAACTCAAGGAACATCAAATGTGGCTATTGGTAAAGATGCTGGAAAATATGTAGGTAATGACCAAGGCGACTACAATGTAGCGATAGGAAAACAGGCACTTTCAGGCGACCAAACTAATACAAGTGGTGCAGACTATAACATAGGAATAGGCTATTATGCTCTAAATGCAATTACAACAGGAACAAGAAACACCGCTATTGGAAAGGGTGCTTTAGATGCCGCAGATACAGAAAATGATAACATAGCAATTGGTTATGATGCTTTAGGTGGTGCTGTTGCTGGTGGTGAAAAGAATGTCGCTATTGGAAACTATGCAGGTGACGCTATTACTTCTGCTGACAATTCGGTATTGATTGGTTACAATGCCGGAACTGCAACTACTACTGCATGGGCTACTGTTGGGATAGGGCATGAAGCATTGAAATCTAATCAGTATGGTTCTCAAAATGTTGCAGTAGGAAATGAAGCGTTAGAGAACATAAACAACCATTTCAATGTCGCTGTTGGTTCTCAGGCATTACAGACTTCAACATCAGGTATTGGTAATACTGTTATGGGGCATATGGCCGGTAAGAATAGTGGGAATAGTGCCTCTTACAATACTATCATTGGGTATACGGCAGGAGATGGTATAGATGGCTTATACAACACCGCAATAGGATTTGAAGCATTAAAGGCGGGTTCTTCTGCTAGTGGCTCAGATAACACCGCAATTGGAACAGCGACATTAAAAGTCCTTACTACAGGTTCAACCAACATAGCCGTAGGAAACGATGCGGGAGATAACATCACTACGGGCGATAACAATGTAGTAATAGGCGCGGCTGATGTAGCGAGTGCAACAGGTGATGACCAACTCTCCATATCATCAGGCGATGGTGGAGTCACATGGATTACAGGTGATGAACATGGAACTGTTAAACTCAATCAATTAGCAGATGTTGTAGCAGTATCAAGTAATACACAATTAACACCGGGTCAATCAGGTTCCTATGTTTATTGGACAGCAGGAACTTGCACTCTACCTGTTAGCGCAACAGTAGGGCAACAATTTACAGTGTTCAATAATACAGGCTCAAGCGCAACAGTAGCATTAGGCTCAGGTAACGCTATGGCTACTAATTGGGCTGCTAATGCGGCAGTAGCAGATAATGATGCTACATCCTATGTATGTGTAGTAGCAACAAAATGGGTTCAGGTGGGAGCATGAGTTTCTTAGGTGCTGTTGGGGTTGTAGCACAACAAGGAAATCAAGGTGGTGGTAGTGGTCCAACAAATGTAATTATTCAAGTTAGTGATGGTGGGGCTACTGGATTTATTACTGAAGAATCAACGGGTGGATGGTCTTTTCCTGCTTATACTGGAACATTCTCCGAAGATGGCGACCCTGCCGCTTCAAGTCATGTTTTGACCATAAGTGCTGGTGAACTTGAAGATGGTTATGAAGCCGACCATTTTTCACATACAGGGTATATTGAAGTTAATACCTTTGCATGGCTAGCCGCTGATGGAGCCTCTACTTATGCTTGGTCAGGTTCAATTGCTGACCAACAATTTAATGAAAGTATAGTTGCAACTGTGGAGGGTTCAAGTAATGATGTTCAAATGGCCCTTGATAGGGGTGGGACAGGAATAAAGTTAAGATTAACTTTACCCGTTGAAAATAATTTCCCTAACCCTAATGAATATACTACACCTGAAGCGGGTGACCATGTGTATTTCACACTTACCGGAATAGCAAGTGGTAATTCAATTGATGTATCCGATTCACGAACTTGGAAAGTAGAATTCATAACATGAATAAAGGAAGGAAAAGAAAATGGCTTTAGAACTAGACTATGAAGAAGAAAGATTAGGGGTAACTATCCCCAATGTATATGCAAAGATTGCTAGAGCAAACTTTGATAACATGGAAAATGATGACGGCGTTAATGTGAGTTATACTGTAAAACTCTATAAGAACGAAGAAGCGAAAGAAGAGGGAGAACATCCCTTTGGTGGTAAGAGTTATACAACCACACTAAACATTGGTAACGGTAAAACACAGTATAATTTACTGAAACAATGTTATCTCCATTTGAAAACAATGGATGGTTTTACCGATGCGATTGATAGTTAAGTTATTCCCCTTTTGTTAAATAACTCTAATCTGGGTGCGAGAGTATTTGAACTCCGCAAGAATGTTGGCCGAAAAAGTTCGGCCTAAATAGGGACCGTCTGAGCCGATTTTGGCCCTGTATAGGCGGTGATGGGGGGTCTGCCTCAGACAGCCTCAGAAGGCTCGCAGGGGGCCGAATACAGCGCCTTCACGCGCCCCTTCGACAGACGATTAGAGCCGCATTGAAAGCCCCATATAGGGCATTAAAATCTCCAGAAAATATTCTGAATAATTGCGTATAGGAAATTAAATATCAAGCATTAATGTATTAAATACAAAATGCGATTTTTGACCAAAAAAAAGATTAGTGGGCCTCCGCAGGATTAACGACCTTTTCGGACCAAAGAGCATTACACTCTCTGCATTCCCAAATCTTAACCCTTTGCGGAGAACCCACATAAAAACCTAGAATCCTTCTAGGTATTGTGTTAAGTCCACAAAATGAACATTCTTCTCTAAGTGCCACGACTACCCTGTTCCTCATTTACCAGATTATCCATATATTCTTCAATGGTTTGATTAGATACCTTATCTGCACCAAACGCAGCAAAGAACAATAGACTGATTAAGAGAACAAACATAATCCATAACATCACTTCTATCGTTGACATTTACCAATTCACTCCTACTTCTACTTTTTCTTCTTTTTCCATAGAGAATCCCTTTACTATATTATTCTCTATCCCATGCTTCCATAAGTCATATACTAACTTACAGTCTTTTAAGCAGTATTCGGCTACTTCTGCATAACCTCCTGCTTTCCATACAATGGGGGCATCTGCACTATCCATTGATTTGGAATCATCTAAGGTATGTTTAACTAAATTGTTCAAGGTATATCTTTCACCAGCATATTTTTGAAGTTCTCTACTAGTATCTACATATGCTCTTTGATTGATATACTTTTGTATACAATATATATCCATTGAGTCTCTCAATACAGGCAAATCAAAGCCTGCTATGTTATGTCCTAATAACTTCCCTCCTTTTTGAAGGTGGTCATCTAGGTCAAACTTTAATTGAGATAGAGGCTTAACTTCTACATTACCCTTATTCAATTCATCAACAGCCTTATCAATATAGATGGTTCCTTTGTCACCATCCCATGTGCATACAGTAGATACCTTGAACATATGAGTGTTATCCCACCCACCTATTTCGTGAGCGAAATTCTTCGTTTCAATATCTAATGCTAGCATACTCATTTAATCATCATCCTTACTTGGGAGCCATTTGCTGGGGGTTTTACCATACTTCTTACCAAGACTCTTGAATACTAGATTCCAAACCGCCATCATTCATCACCCTTCCATAGTTCTGCTATCTTACTCTTCTTCTCATCTTCAGGCTCAGGCATAACAATATCAAACCGTCTCTTCAAAAAGGCAACAAGTCTTTCCCCGCTGCCTACGGCTATAATTGATGATATTTCCCAACCATCGTTTCCATATGTGTCTAGTGTTTCAACAACAACCTTTGGGCCATTGGATACATCAAACACTAAGTATTTATTTTCCCACTTCATGTGTCTTCCTCCTGCAATAATCTAACTTCAACACTTGTTCCATTACGCTGTTCTTCAAAGTAGTCTTCTACTTTAGCATACCATTTGTATATCGTGGCTTGACTCTTTTTAGTTTCTGCTCTAACTTCACGGAATAGTTTGGTTTTATTGACCCAACCATCTCCCTTCTTTAATTTCAGATAAACCTCTTTAAAGACACCAATATTAGCCTTTTGTGCTACACTTTGCTTCTCTACTCGCAGGGCTTCATCAAGCCAAGATACGAGGGACTTATAGCACTGTCGGATTAAAGAAGAGGCTTGAAGCACATGATTCTGCGTAACTATGAACCTTTGTGATTTATCAACAATACTTGGGGCTTCTGCTACACAACATAGAACTGCCATTTTCTGGATATGTTTCAATATACGATTGATGAATGTTTCCATTGCCTCAAACACTTCTTGGCGACTATTAGTAATATACTCTTCCATAAGAATACACTCTCTAGTTAATGCGTCATTTGCTTCTTTGCTTATTCGTATGACTTTCAATGGGTCACCATCAACTTCATCATATCTTTCTTTGACGGTATCATATAGAGTAAGGAAACTACTTGAGTATTTCAACTTAGGAGCCTCCCTACTTTGAACAGTTCCCCAATCACTTATTAATCTCCTTCTCATTTCCATTTGCTGATGTTGTGGAACCTCATAGATAAACATCAGTAGTCTTTGAAGCACTCCCTTTTCAGCAATAATACTAGTCAATTGCTTAGGAATATAAGTAGTAGCATAAATAGACCGTTTACACTTACACTCTATTGGGTCATCACCAAGTTTCAGTTTCTTTGAGATAACCCAGGTTTCACCGTGAAGAGTATTCATAAATGTATTTAGATACACAATTGCATTTTCTTTGTGCTGTGATTGCTTAAAGACTCCTGAATATTCAAACTCATCCCACATGGCTAATCCATCTCCTTCCAATTGACCTGGTATTGGAGTATCAACCATGACTCTTCTAACTTGACCGTTTTCTTCGACTACTTCTTCTTCTCTCTTTTCAAATGAACCAATAAGAGCAGCATCAGTATAATCAGTCACATCGAAGATGTTAAACTGAGTTCCATGCTTTTCATTTATCAATTTGAATGATTCCCTAACGATAGGCATATACCAATTAGTCAAGGTAGATTTGCCCGTTCCAGATGTTTGCAACCATGCAAACTGTATTCGGCAATCATCTACATTGACTCCACTAGGAATGGCTATCATGTCTTTGCATATCTGTCCCAATAAGGTAAAGAAGGACAACGATGCCGGAATATAGTTATAGTTAGATGCTTTAACTGCGTCTTCTGTATATTTCTCTACAATCGCTGGTAATCTTGCCCATTCTGTTACTTGGGTATCTTGTTCTACAAAACTATAGAACAATTCGTCTTCGCTTTCTATTTCTGTATAATTCATATTATCACTTTATCCTCACTATTTAGAGTGTCCACAATTCTTTGTGCGATAGTTAATCCTATCCCATCTATATTTGTTAATTCTTCTGGACTAGTTTCGCCTATTTCCATAACAGAACCATAGGCTTTTATTAATTTTTTAGCCTTAGATTCACTAACACCTTTGATGGTGCATAGCATATCTAATCTAAGGTCTTCAGTCGTAATTCTTTTTAGCAAACTAGGACTGATTACCTTTCTATCTATTGGCCTCATCTTACAAATTGTTGTAATTATCTGTGCCGCTTTCTTTGGATTCTCAAACCATAAAACCTTACAGTCTGTATCTAGTAGAATTTTCCCTATTGCACCAAAGAATTTATTTTGCAATATATGTTTGGGTATCTTCATCTTGACATAATTAGGATAACTCATCGCTTCATGCAATGAGCCGTGTATGATAACAAAGGTATGGTCAAAGTGTCTATCCATATTATCAATTTGATTCCAAAGCCTCTTGTTTATTACTGACTGTAAAAAGTCAGATGAAGACTTCGCTTCAAAACAAACATCCCCAAATACATAGTCACCTATTTCTATCCACTGTTTTTCAGTAGGTATCATTAAACGATGTGCTTCTAGTTCTACAAAGTCATACAACTGAGAATTCTCTCTACTATCAATTACTAACTTTTGCATTTACAGCCCACCTTTCTTTTTAGCATAGAGCCAATTCGCATGTTCATCAATACATTTCTTACATAGTGACCCATGTGGAGTATTCCACATCAATAGGAATCTCTGTCCCTTACCTGATTCTTTCTCACAATAAAAACATTTCATTCACAATACCTCCAACATTTTCCGGGACAATAACCTTGTGGAATTAAAACTGACTTACAGCCAGGAGCGTGATAACCGCCAGCAACAATCCCTCTAACATACCTTCTTGTAGTGGGCTCATGCCAATCCAACCATACATTTTCTTTTTCAGCAATAGTAGAAAATTCTTTCATTATAATATCAACAATTTCATCTTGCTTTTCTTGTGAAAGTTCTCTTTCTCCTATAGCCAATATATCTCTATACCATTGAGCCAAATAAACTCTAGCATAATGTCCTGGGTTCTCTACCATTATTGAATTGTTTAAGCAAGGTAATATTGGTAAATCGCCTGGAGGTTTAGGTGGAACAATTTCCACATTGGATACTTCTATTGGTGCTACTGCACTCCATGATTTTGGAATATGACCATACTTTATAGATTTATGGTTTCCTGTTTTGGCCGCACTTAAAATGTAATCCAATCCATTGTTAATGTCTTCAAAAGTTATAGGAATACAGAAATACGGACCTTCGCTACTGAGATTAACTGTATTAGGAACACGCTTAAGTCGATTAGTTTGTATACCGGTTCGGTCAAGAGTATTATAATCTTTAGCCAATTCGGTATAATACTGTTGAATGCTTCGTATATCATTTATCCTATCTCCATACAGTATAATATGAAATCCTTTCCCACTAAAATACATCTTGAACATTAAGTCTTCTTTTTCAAACTTAATTGCAACCTTACTCATATCGTTAAATGAATTGATTAGTGGCTCATGATGAGAATCAAAATCTAAAAACATCCTATCTAAAACTATAGAGTTATCCACTTTTGAAGTTTCAGCATAGTGTTCATAATCATAGACTGTTGTATAGCAATTCATTTTCCCATTAAATAAATTAACCCAATCAACAAACTCTTGACTATTCTTCACTATCTGTCGCTTCATCTGTGGGGCGTTCTTTATGTGGCTCCCCGCCCACACTTCTCTTGGAAATTTCATTTTCATTCTCCTTAAACATAACTGTCGCATCTGACAGTTCTTCTTTTATTATTATTGCAATTTCTGCGGCTAGTTTGTTTGCTACCTGTATACCAAATAACTGCCCAAATTCCTCTGGTAGTGGTCCAGATACTAATTTGTCATTCCAAATCAAATCTAACTTTTCTTTGGCTGTCATTGTATCAAAAGCATATTCTGCTAATTCATTCACTGTTTGTGTGATATTAGTTATCTCACTAAATGTCCATTGTTTATCTCTTAGTTTATCTTTTATTATTTCCTTTATCATATCCACACATCCTCTTGTGCCGCATCACATATAGGGTGAAAACTACAATGTTGACAAGTCTTAAAGTAATAATTTGCCTTAAAATTATTATCCTCGTAGGCTTTAAGCATTGTTACAAACAATCTTATTAATGAAGACATGCTTGCTTTCTTTACCTTTTCTATATGAATGTAATTTGATTCAGGATAATACCATCCCCAATGAGTAATAGGAATATCTCTATCTAAACCGGCAGCATCTAAACTTTCTTGTGATGCGTTTTCAACAAGCAATTGATAAAACGCCATTTCTTTTCTTCTATCTCCTGCTTTCCAATCTGCCCACATTCCTGTCTTTAATTCTATTGGAATATATGTCCCGTCGTCTTTAAACATTCGGTCAATTATTCCTTGAAGATGGACTACATAATTTGCCTGTAGATAACCAACTTTAGGACACGCATCATGTTCTATTGTGATTTCTGCATCTAACATAATCTCATTGATTACAGGAATATAAGTATCTAATTTCCCTTCATCTCTTGCCTGAACAAATCGTTGTGCTTCAAAGGTGGCTATGTTTCTATAAATATCACCATAGTCATCAATAGGATGCAAACCAAGATTATACTCAATCAATTCTGAATGAGACATATTCTCTGCCTTTGTCATATCAAACTCATCAAAGAACTCTTCTCTACTATTATGCACAGCAGTTCCCTTAATCATTGGTTCGGTTGTGTCTTGTGGTAATCTTTCAATATAAGCAAACTCATATTTCTTTGGACACCATTTGAATGAACCTATGGCTGACGACTTTGTTATTTTTAATATCGGCTTTGTTGGGTCAGCCGCATCTTTTGGGTTCCATTGATATGTATATTCTTTCATTTACCACCACTCTCCTAATCCTCTTTGATTTCTATCTAATTCTATTGCAGACATATCCCAACCCATTGCTTTGTAAATTGGTTCTGCCTTCTTTAGAATAGAATCTGCATAATGTTTATAATCAGGAACATGCTTCAATAGTTCTTCTGAAGTTGAGGCTGAAATATAATTTGGTCTTTTATATTTACCTGTAATTGGATTCATATATGATACCCGATTGGGGTCATCTTGAACCCTAACAAACAAATACGAATCCTCTATTTGCTCTTTATGGTTTTGATTGTGCCATAGCACTCCTTCAACTCCAGAACCAATCCCCGGATTCTTTCCTTCTAGGGTAACTAATTCTAGAGTTTCTCCGCACTTCTCACAGAAATTATTTTGGGTCTCTTGTTTCAATCTTAAATCCATTGCTTCTTTCCAATTATAGTTTTTCTTACACGCACTACACATGTAGGTTAACCGTTGAGGCCTATATCTAGCACGATTGATTAATAAATTAATATCTATCTTTCCACCCATTACTTGATTATATTCTTCATTTAACCAATTTGAAATCTCTTTCTCAGGAACTTGATTGACCCACTTTTGTAGAATCTCTAATTGAATATTCTTTGCTAGTGCAGTTATTGACGCTCTTTTTGCAGTAAATCCTGTCATTGTAAACTCTTTATCTTCTAGATATTTACCATCCTTCCAAGAAATTAATCCAGCATTTCTATTCTTGGTTTTACCTACACCTAGAGAATCAAAGTATTTTTCAAACTCAAGAGTCACAGGATGTTGGTCCAATTCTAATAAATTGGGAAATAACTTTCTTACATGAGTATTCAATAAGTCTAGTGTTTCGGTTGCCTTTTCCATAGGCATTTGCACATAGATAGAATCGGTGTGTCCATAAACTACCTTCACTCTTCTTCCTCCTTTATCTTTGCTAGTCTTTTATTGAAGGCCATTTGCTCTTCACTCAAAAACATTACTTCTCTTTTTGTAAAAGTTACTTCTTCTTTTTTAGAAAACCAAATATCCCAAAACCATTTCTTTAACAATTTAAGCATTAGGTCAGCCCCAATATAAACGCAGTTAAGACTACGCCACCTAACATCATGAAAAACCAATCCAATTCTTGTTCCCAGAATGGCTTCATCATATCCACCCGAATAATTTTGCTATCACAATAACACCTAACAATAGATTAAGAAATCCAACTATAGTTCTAGTTAGTGCTAAACTACCAACATGTTTTTCTGACCATTTATCTAATTCTTTTCCGTTCATAATTCCATCACCTTGAATGCCGCACATCTAATTGCTTCTCTTGCGCTTGCTGTTATTGACGCGGCTAAGTCAATATCAGCCCAACCAAATCCTTGATAGCCTACCACACCATAAAATGAAGCCATCAATCTCTTGACCGCCATTTGATTAGTATGCCACTTCATCTTTTCAGATTCAGTTTTTGCATTTTTCATGTTCTCTTTATATTCATCACGAAGTTCTTTTAATTCTAATACTGCCTGTGGCAACAAACCTAATTTGTCTGTTTTGTAATATTTATAATCTTCTTCTGTGACTTCACTGAAATCTCTAGGAATCAAAACATTAACCCCAAATTCCGTTGGTTCATCTGATTTAGTTTCCCATGAAATATTCCGTGCAATCATCATTGATGGATACAGTGAAGCGAAATCAAAAGCCGCAACACCAAGATGTAATCCATGAGTTCCTTCTTCAGTTGGGTCATAAATCATTGCACCCTGATACGCCATTTTATCTCCCACTTTTCCTGTTGGGGCTTTCCATGTAGCATTACGCATGAAATAAATTCCACCCATCATACTTGCATAGAAGCAAGCATCAAAGGGTGCTATCAATAATCGTTGTAGTGCTAAGATTGCCTCAGAAGTATAATTTTCTGCATCCAATCTTACTAACAATTCAACATCTTTTACTGCATATTGTAGATAGGTTTCTGTATCTTCTAACCAAGCCCTTGCAAAGAATTCATTCTTATCAGGAAACTTTTCACTAACTAATTTCTTTTCACCAAGAACTATTTCAGAAATATAGTCTAGAGCCATAGAAGGCAATGTTCCTTTTTGTGCATCATTCCATTGACGCTCAAATGCTAAATCTAAATTCAAACAAATCCTACCTCTAATTGGTTGGTCAATAGGATTATATTCTTGCGCCGCCTTTGATAATTTAATTCCATCATTAAAGTATACTCCCTTTACATCATTAATAGGAGATAGTTTCCTGGGGTCTATATCATTGACATGTAATCTCTCAATTAATTTAGGTAAGTCGAATTTGGAACCAAACCATGAGATTAACATATCAGGGTCTGTTCGTTTTATTCTGCCTATAAAATTAACCAACATTGCATGTTCTGTTGTAAACCTCATAGCAAGGGGATAAGCAGTTCCATTTTTGTCAAATCCTTTAATTGGATGTGGAGAAATTACGGAGGACTCAGGTATCCAATAGTATAGATTATATGCTCGGTCATAACTATCATAAAAAGAGATACAAGTAATTGCTCCATCATGTTCTCCCCCTTGTTGCCACTCTAAATCCCAATACCATTTGAGCATATCATATTCAGGAATTTCTTTGAGTTCATCAATTGCATAACGATAGTGAAACGGAACATCTGCCTCAAAGGTGTGTTCCCATTCATTTCTTAATGTCCTAGTATATCCAGGCTTTGGGGGATTCCAAGTTACTTTCTTAAGTAAACTTCCATCCAATGACACAGAACCATCTAATTCGTAAGATAAATCAACTCTGAATTTTTGACCAAATTCACTAAGCATTACAAAACTCTTTTCTTGTTCTGACGCTAGAATATAGAAATATGGATTGAATTGAGAATAAGATATTTGTTTCTCTTGTCTCACTCCAAAGTCATCTCTCCAGCGCAATAAGAACATGTTGTTCTTATCAGTTGCATTTATTATCATTTTAATTTCCTCTGATATATGGTGCTACAATTAACTTTCTACCCGCACCCACAAGGAATACAGGAGATTCTTCCTTAAGACAAATATACATTGGTCCCTTACAAAATTTATCTAATGGAGCAGAGAACTCTATTGTTACAGGAGTTCCCTTATGCTCAATTAATTCAACGGTTGAAGAATAAGTTTCGGTGTCCTGAAAATTGGAAGAAGAGATACTCAATGTTTCACTACCATCATAAGTTAACTTATATGCAGCAGTTCCAATAACTGAACATTCCTTAATTGCCCTAGATAACTCTTTACCATCTTCTAAAAACAATACTGTTTCAAATTCAGTTGAACCAAACATTCCCTTCTTTCCGTCAACAATCTTAGAGGTAAGGAGTTTGGCTATACCCTTAATTCCAGAATGCTCTATACTAAGAGGCATACTGATATGACTTGAGCCTGTTATATTCAACAAACCATTATTAGTTTGCAAGGTTACATTTTCATCCTTCATGGCCTTAAGATATTTTACTGCTTTTTGCGCATCAAAGAATATCCATGTTCCCTCATCAATAGATTCTATTCCTGTTTCACAGTTAAGAGATACAGAAGTAGCAATAGTATGATTTGCGTTTGCTAAAATAATCTTTCGATTTTTAATTAAACATGCAACATTGTCATTTATTAAATCTGTCTTTGATTTAGACGCACCCCTATACTTACCCTTTAGCAATACCTCTTCTATCGCACGGCTCATGTCTTTTCTATTGATTACTATTTCCATCATATGTCTCCCTCACGCAATTCAGGAATACCATTCCAAATTACATTAGGTGGTCTACCTTCACGAACAGTCCATGTTGTTCCAACAAGATTACCATTGGTTCGGCTACCTATTAATTTAGCCGTATACTTAACTTCTCCTTTAACTTCCTTTCGGTCACACCTAATCTCTTGTTCAAGTTTGCCTCCCCAATTCTTCCAAACAGGAGAATAACCTACAACCTGTCCATTAAGATAGTCTTCTGTTTTGTGTGTGATATAGATTATATCACAATCCAAAGCATAGATTGATTCCATTAAGAAGAAGAAAGTCTTGTTTCTTTCTCCATATTGCCAGGGCATTAACTTTGCTACCCTAGTTGGGTCAGGATTGACCTTTAGTAGACAAGACTCATGCCAAGTATCTACTCCATCAAATACAAAGATAGGCTTTTCACCCGATTGAATTTGTTGGCGAACAAAGTTAACAAACATTAAAGATTCCTTTTCGGATTTATTAATGTCTATTATGTTCCTTTTGTCTCTGTGAATAGGACAATGAATTTGTATTCTATCTGTAGAGTCATGATGCTCTCTCCATGTAGATTCAACACCCCTATCCCAATCAAGCACATAAATTGGCCTATTAGGAAAGTCTAGGGCTAACCCTGTCTTGCCTGTTTTAGGGTCGCCCCATATACCCAACACCAGCGTTCTACTATCATTCTCTTTCTTCTTTAGGAATTTCTTGGCATACGCCTTATTCCATTCTTCTTGTTCCTTTCCGAAATCAATATCTTCAGTTTCTTCAAGTTGTTTCTTTGTTACTGCGTTTCCGCTTTTCTCAGTTGTCCAATTCATATTCTTCACCTATTGTTAAATTCATTTCGCGGTATCCCGCACCAGATTTCCAACCATACCAAGCATCTACTATTTCTCTCAGTTCGATTTCATCTATCTTTATTCTAATTTCTTTACCCGAAGGGACATGGAATTTAACCCAATAGTCCCCCGTTTCTTCATTTCTGCGCCATGATAAGAATTCCACATCAATTAGTGGAACTGCAAAACTAACGCCATGTAATAGTCCTTTTTCTATTGTATACATATTATCACCTTTGGGGGCTTTCCACCCCGCTTGGTAGGTTTTTCTCCATGCTTCCTACTAAGCACCCAATGCGAATTGAGTATGGAGTATTCAGAACCAATCAAGGTCTTCTTCTTCGACCTGGAAAGGTTCAACTATCTGTCCTCGGTTCTCGGCTACAAGAACACCGCTAACATTTAGTGTTACATCACCAACAGAACCATCTTCGTTCCTACCTTGTGAGGTTCTACCCACAACGATAATACTAGAACCAATTCCGAAGTCAATGTCAACATGGCTTGGGAACCAACAAGTAGTTCCTGCCCATGAACCGCCTTCATAATCGAAGTCAGAGTTTAGGTCTGTAATAGTTACCCTTCTTGTCCCATAAGCGTTTGGTGTCATATTAACACTAGACACCGAACCATCTGTTACAACAAATCTTTCTGCATATGACTTTCCAGCAGCAGTTGTATGATACCTATTAAGGTCAATCAATTCACTACAATTGTCTGAACACAATTCCCCTATACCATTTTGGTAATTGTGTATTTCAGGCTGTCTGTCATCAATCTCTAGACTTTCAAGAGTTCCCTGCTTGAAACCATAAATCCTGTTTGTATTAGTTTGGTCCCTAATCACCTGCATTGTTAGACTTGTAAAGGTCTTAGGGTTAAAAGACTTGCTAGCCTCTCCCTTGTAAGAGAAGTAATATACTCCTACATCTTCTTCAATGTCACCAATGAACACTCCAGCCATTCTGAATTGTTCATGTGGCAAAGGCTTTCCATAGTTGGGGTTAGGCCCAGAAGCATATGCCGATAGGTTATCCAATGGAATAATCCATTCTCCACTCTCTATCTCAAAATTGTTCTTTGGTAGTTCCTTTGCTGCCCTTGTCTGTTCTTCACCTTCATACATACGAGAAACATCGTATGTTCCCATATCATTCATAGTGGCCCTTGCTATTCTACCTATTTCATAGGTTGTGTCAGGGTCTCTCATATATTCGTTCTTTATTCTTTCATTCTGCATAGCAGCCATATCACGGGCTGCATCAATAGAGATAAAGAATCCATTAGCCGTCTTAACTAGAGAGTTAGTTCCGGTGCTTTCCCTTGCAGGTGCATCGGAATATGCCCTAGTTCCACTAAACCATTGACGGAACAGGCTTAGAGCCAATTTCCAATCATCAGCACTTGTAAGGTCATTTGTCTCACAAATACTATCATACTTCTTCTTCACTTCTTCTATTTCCATATCCAATACTCTAGCGGCATTGGCAATCTCATTTTCTATTTTTTCATTACTCATTTGTTTCACCTTCTGTGAATATAAATCCAAACTCCGTTAGTTTGGTCTGTCTGCTTTCTTCCATAGTTATTGTTCTCCACTTCATTGTTTCGACCTCTTTGTTCCTGGTTGAATTCTATGCTCACCTTTGCAGCATTTGCAAACGCGAGACTTATGTGCTTGTTTGGCAATCCCCTCCATTGATTTGCGCTTCTTCTCTTTCCTTCTTAGGAAAGCCTTATCCTTTCTATCTCCTTGTCCTGTTGCTCCATACTTCATCTATCATCACCATCTCCTTGTAATACATCTCTCCGTTCTCTATCACGGAGTTTGTCTATGTTCTTTGTGGCTATATCATCTAGGTCTAATCCTAAGTCTGATGCTAGGTTTGCTACATACCATAATACATCACCAAGTTCTTTCTCTAGGTCATCCCTAGTTCTCCACATTTCTATCTTATCAC
>Ga0206685_10000005_pt1 | contig 91234 bp, 129 predicted proteins | sample M220012015metaG_FD_161049 | JGI IMG/M metagenome (GOLD analysis project Ga0206685, IMG submission 161049) | Ammonia-oxidizing marine archaeal communities from Monterey Bay, California, United States - M2 200m 12015 | ecosystem: Environmental > Aquatic > Marine > Intertidal zone | place: USA...
TCTAACTAAAGATAAAATCATCATTACAATATGTTCAGCAACTGATCTTGAATTACAATAAGTTACTTCAACTACATCAACTTTACGATCCATTGCCGCTTGTAAATCAACGTGGTCAGATCCAATACCTGCTGTAATTGCCATTTTTAAATTTGGTGCACTTTCCATTTTTTCTCTTGTCAAGTAATATGGCCAAAACGGTTGAGATATAACAACGTCAGCATCAACTAATTCTTTGTCTGCTTGACAACCTTCTCCGTCTTTGTCAGATGTAACAACTAATGTGTGTCCAGCATCTTCTAAAAATTTTCTTAATCCTAACTCTCCAGATACACAACCTAATAAATCACCTGGCGTAAAATCTCTGCCCTTAGGTGTTGGTAGTGTCATTCCGTCTGGATATTTTTCTAATTTTGGTAGATCCTTAACTGGATAGCTTGTAGGCATTCCGTCTTTTGGATCGTCGTATAGTATACAAAGTATTTTCATTTATTTCTCCGTTATGTTCTAAGATATTTAAGCATGGTATCAACATCAGATGTTTCAAATGGATCTTGGTCTTCACCTATATCATTCTTGCCTGATTCTATAAACATTTTGATTACTTCACCGTTGTCTACAACTGCAGAGTATCTCCAGCTTCGTTTGCCAAAACCTAAATGTTCTTTGTTGATTAACATACCCATTCCTTCAGTAAATTTTCCATTACCGTCGGGAATCATTTTAATTTTTTCTGCTTTTAAATCTTTTGCCCAAGCATTCATTACAAATGCATCATTTACTGATATACAATAAACTTCATCTATGCCTGTTTCTTTAATACTGTCAGCTTTTAATTCATATCCTGGTAAATGTGTGCTTGAACACGTTGGGGTAAATGCACCAGGTAACGAAAATATAACTACTTTTTTATTTTTAAATAAATCATCTGTAGTTACATCTAACCACTCACCTGCTACTCTAGTTTTAAATGTTGTGTTAGGTATCATACATTTACTACCATTCGCTACCATTCTATGTTCACCGGGTGAAGGCCACATTTTATTCATATTATAACCATCCTTTAAATCCAGCATTTGGATTTGTATAGATTGAACTATTTTTATCATTTTCTCTTGCTTCTACACTAATAACCCAAGCACGTCCTCTTGTTTTTTCTCGTAAATGTTTGTCTGTCCAATCACAAAGATAATGTGCAGTACCTTCCATACCAGGTCCCATTGGATGAGTTCTAATTCTACATACTCCTGCTTTTTCTAATTCTCTAAATTTATCCATATATGGATCTTCTTCATCAAGTACTAGAGTATGGTCGTACATATGTTCTAGATGTGCTTTTAATTCTTTTAAGTCACCATAGTCAACTGCAAAGCCTTCTTTTGTAAATGATTTAACTCCAAATACAAAATGAAAACTTCTGCTGTATCCATGAATTACATGACAGTTTCCATCGTGTCTATATTGTCTATGAGCACAAGGAAAGTTCCAAAAACTTTTAGTGGAAGTAAAACATTCTTCCGTTACATTATCAAAATCATCAGCCATTAAAAAAATCCTTTTCGTTTATTGCTTTATCGTCAACCCATTTATCATAAACTGGTTTACCTACGTTAATTGATGTAAATTTACAACCCCATTCATTAAGTTGAGCTACTGTATATAGATACCAGTTTTTTCCAGACATTCCTCCTCTGGAAGTCCAATAATGAATTTCATGACCTTTATCATATAATTCATTAACCTGTTTTATTTTTTCTAAATCAGGTTTACTATTATCATAGTCGCTACCTTCAGTATAACAAATGGTCCCGTCTATGTCAATGTAATATATCATATTATGTTAACCAGTTTGTCCAAATTAATCCTACCGCGGCAACTGTTACCAAAGTAATATTAGTCACTATTAATGCAGGCTCTTTCCAAATTATACTTACTGTTAGCCAAAGGACTCCTCCTATAGCTAAAATGATTGGACCTTCTGGATAATATCCTACTGAATTAATCGCAGTTCCTATAATTAAAGTCGCAGTGGCTAACCATTTAAGCCACCAAGTTATTTCACTTATCTTGGCCAACTGCTACTATCAAGTTTTCTAAGCTATCAAAAGCTTCTGAATACTTGCTCCAATCACCTTTATGTGCAATTTTGATTGCCTTATTAATTAGGGCAGGTTTGATTTCTAATTCTTCGGCTACTGCTTTTACGGTGTCTTTTAATCCTGCACTTAAATCTTCTACTTCTGAAAGAACGTTTGCTCCTTCATCTACTATTCTTTTTAATTTGGCTTGTTCTTCTGGCCCATAAGTTCTTTCACTCATAATTCTCCTCAATAAATTTAACTTATTTTACTTAATATTGATTGAAATGTCAAGAATTCTTTTTGATTATTCTTTATTAGGATTTGGTTTATCAATTTTTGGTTTATGTTCTTTTAATTCATATGCCCAAGTATCGCCATCACCGTAATTGGCTGACCATTTTGGATTATCTTCTACACTATATTCTCTTGTGCTAACTTTAAAATCTGCTGTTTTAGTTTCATGAGATACTAAACTTTGCTCAAACCATCTCATTCTGTTATTTGGTTGTGCGGCATATTGTCCGTTATCTAATTTCATTACATTAAATGATTTGTGTTCATCAGGTATTTCAGAAAAAGTTGTATTGAGTTCATTGTCATTGCTATGGCAACTATCTATTGTAAACATATATTCACCACTATGCATTTTTTTGTCTTTACCTAAAAATGAACAACGAAGTCCTGATAATGTTGCTTTTTCTAAAACTGTAATGTAATATGAAAAGGAATCCCAAATTTCTAAATGATCTAAAGGTAAAAATTTACTTGTATCTGCATCTGTTTTCCAAACGTATGCACTCAGAGGTAGTTTATCGTATAATGCACCATATTCTGGAAGTAAGGATTCTATATATAATGCTTTACCTGATATACTTTTTACAGTAATCCAGACAGCAGGAGTATATTTGCCTTGACCTAATAATTTTCCGTTATCATCTTTTTGCAGGTCATAGAGATATTCCATTCTAACATAACAGTCTACTGGCGGTAAGTTTGCTATTAAATAAGCCATACCTCGGTACCTCCTCTAATAATTTTTCCATAACGTAATTATAAGAGTATTTATTGTATTTTAAGGAATTGACTTTATTTTGATAACTTATTTTGAAGTTTTGTAGAAAGGTTTTCTTTGTAAGAATCTTGTGTATTAGTTGTTTCTTTTTTGTCTAAATAGTCATGTAAAAACGCATCAACATCTTCTATTGTTTTAAACGTTCCTAAATGTTTGTCACCTTGCCATACTTGGAAATCACCATCTTTACTCTTTGTAGTGTATATTCCATATTTGTTCATGTCAGGCATAGGATTAGTTTCACCTACGTAATTTATTGAATTATTAAATTTTTGTTTATAATCAAAATGATTGAATACAGTAGTTAAGTAATCAGAAGCTTTAGTAATTTTTGCTTGTATCCAGCCTTCTAGTCCTTCAGATTCACTAACACTTTTCATCATGTCATGAAGTTTAATTGAACATTTTGCGGCTTTATATAAGTCACCTCGTGCCATTTGCACTTCGTGGTCTGATTCAGCTTTTTTAGCCTCGTCTGCAAAATTTTCTTTAACTTTGATTTCTTTGTGCTTCATAGTAGTATTTATACTCGCTTAATAGGTTGCCCAAATAAACTTACGTTAGGCATTTCGTGAGCACCTTTAACTCTACCGTCTGGGTGTTTAGGTGTAGCTACTTTAGGTACTTTAGGAGCTTTCCATCCTGATTTTCCTGGATACCCTGTATAAGATTTTTTAAATCTATCAGGACCAATTGCAACTTGTGGATTATTTACAGTGGCAATATTACCAGCCGAAGTTGCTCCTGCTGTTGCATATTCATCTACTCTAGTACTTAAAATTTCTCTAATCTTCATAATACTATTTATTTTTGCCTTTATAGATTTGTTTGGCTCTTTTACTAATGCTATATTTGGCGTGAGGAACTTTTAAATTCTTTTTACCGTAAACGTTACCAATTACGTGTGGGTAGGTTACGGTCTTGGCATTAGGGTCAATGCCATAATGATGATCGTGTCTTCTTTTGATTTCGTTGATTTTCATTGTGAAATGAAAAGACAAACCTAGGGGAAACTACTAGTCTACTTTGATTATATTTTTAATAGCTTGATGTAGTTTTTCTGCAGTTCTAACACCCAATTGTCTATGTGCATACTCTTTATCTCCATCGATAAGAGCATTTACTTGATCAATCATTTCATTTTTGGTAATACTACCGTTCTTGAAATTTGTGTTTATTGTTACTGCACTCTCGGCTATAGTTTTAGCCCAGTTATTTTCTGCTACTACTTCTGCTAATGCTGTTTCGTCTGCCGCCGCCATAGTGTATCTCCTTTAGTGTTATACTTGTATTTATATTATCTTAGCTTTTTAATTGTAGTGCCTAACCCTAGTTTTTTAACGTTTTTGAACTCATCTCCGGGCTTAACGTCTACTGTAGTGTTTTGTTTAGTAATAATGCCTACACCTTCTTCTTTTTTATTCTTTATAAGTTGAACAATTTTTGTTCTGGACTCTTCTAAAGGTAATGCTACAATTTCAAATATTTTCATTATAATTTACCTCTTTTTAATTGATCTTTAGTTACTTTATAAGGTACTTTTTGTACTTTACCACCTTTAGCAAGAAACTTTTGCATCATATCATCAAGTTCTTTTTGTTTTTCTAGAGGGCTTTTTTCTGTTTTGCCTGCCGTGTAAGCTCTATTGATTGCTATGAACTTGCCCATATTGTTCTAACTCCGTTTTTACTTTACTTATAGGATTCCTGTTGGCCTGATATAAAATTCCATAACCACCCGATGCTTTCCAACGGTTTAAATTTTTTGGTCTATCGTCAATTAGTATGTTAGATACTCCTGTTCTCTTATCTTTTGCATATGATTCTTTACGCCCAGTAATAATAATTTGATTAGGTGCTTCTATGTTTTGTTGTAACCAAAATCTTTTGCCATTTGCTGAATTTTCATGGTCACCTCTTAATGGAGATGATAATATAGAAAATGTACCACCTGTAAATTCTTTAACAGTTGCAATTAAATTATCAGCAGTAGGAAATTTGGGTAATGTTTTAAAGAAATCTGTGCCTGTTATTCTAGTAATAACTTCTTGTTTAAGATCTTTAGTTTTATCAGATACTAATTGTTTCCAGTGGTCAACACCATATAATTTTTCTACGCCACCAAAGAAGTCTGCTAAAACTCCATCCATATCTACATAAACTATTGGTTTGTTTACAGGCTCTCCGCCTTCCACTTCAAAATATTTCATTAGAATTATGCAATTCCTATATGAGTAACTTTAGGAAACTTTTGTTTAATATGACGTGCAAATTGATTGAATTGCATTATTAATCTATTATCCCAACCTTCTGGTTTACCTCCACCTATCATAGTTGCTCCACCTCCGGATTTATCAACTGTTGTAGGTACTTCTCCAGATGGTTTATTAATGTGTTTCTTTAACCATTGAGTTGTAATATTAATAAATTTATCTATAGGCATTGGTCCTGCGTCTTCAAAATTAGGGTCCATACCTAATGAATTTAATACATCTCTCATTGAAAAGTTTGAAAGATAAGGACTTTCATCTTCATCCCCCATGCCATCTGGGAATTCCCAAACGTCTTGCATTTTACCATTAAATTCTTTTTTAGTTAAAAAATATGGATTTAAACTTGCCCCTTCTTTCATAGCACTTTCATTGTCAGGCATAAATTTTTCATATTTCTTTTGCATATATTTTACTTGATTTAAATCTTTACCTATATCAAGTCTTAATTTTACGCCTTTTATATCTTGTGTAATTTCGTTAGCTTTTTCATTGTCACCTTGTTCTTGTGCAATTTCTAATGCAGAGTTCATTGCTTTTACAACATCAACACTATTGTTTAATGCGTCATTAATTGAACCAACACCTGCTAAAGTTCCTATAATTATTCCAGCCGCCGCTAACTTTCTTAGATATTCTTTTACACCTTCATCTAAATTTTCATCTTCATCGGACCAATAAGAAGTAGGGTCCATAAATTTTAAATCTTTCGCTACTACATCTGTTTCACCTTTACCATCTCCGTAAGATATTGTGTAAATGCCTTCATCATCATCTGTATAGTCAACTATTCTTACAAGTTTGCCTGTTGCTATTTCTCTAGCATAAGTTCCAATTAATCCTCTATGTTCAGTAATTGATTCTTCTTTAAAATCTTTATGTTTGATGTATGCGTCAATAATTTTATCATCCATATCGTGTAGAGTTTTCCATTCTGGTGTATCTACATATGGTTTTGCAATAGGATTATCTCTATCTTGTTCTATAGGACTTTCATTTGTGTTTTCTTTAGCCATTTTTGTAGCAGTAGCATACATTACAGATTTGTAATCTTTGCCATATCTTGCTTTAAAATCTTTGGCACCTTTCTTCATGCCTTTGACATATTTTTCTTTTTTAGATTTTTGTTTTTTAGATAATTTTTTTTCGGAAGTGAAAAAATCTTTAGATCGCATTATTCTGCCCTCAATGCCGATTTTTTCCACCCTTTAGCAAGAAACTCGTTATGTTTACTTTTAGGAATTAAAATTGTTTTACCATTTTTATGAACATATATTTTAGGTACTGATTGACCTAATCTTTTTAAGTCAGCTGGTTGCATACCATCACTATCTTGTTCTTTTGCAACAGGTAACTCTGGTTGTTTCATTCTTACATTTGTTATACCCATTTTTGCTAACTTCTCTGGCATTTTAGTTACAACAAATCTACCACTTGTATCTTTGTCATCAAATTCGTATCCTGCTGTACTCATTAAATCTCTAATTGCAAAGTTTCCATCAGAAGATCCAAAGCCTTCCCCATCTGGCCAATCTGCATAATGTGGACCATTAGCAACTTCTTCACCTGCCGCCTTTAATTCTTTTGCAAAATTTACATATTCTTCTGCTGATAAAAATTTTCTCATTACAGCCATTCTAACTAAATCCATTCCTGTTCCAAATGGTGCTTCTTCTTTTACTTTACTGTCTTCTTTTTTAATTGCTAATCCTAGATGATCTACATTTTCAGTTGTTTCTTGTCTGCCAGCTTGTACTCTATCCCAATAATGTGAACTCATGTTACCGTAACCATGTCTCCAAGCTATTTGACGTAATGTTTTTTCATCTTTATCTTTAAATCTGTCTGCTAATTCTTTATCAGTCATCATAGCAAGTTTTTGTTTGTGCTTAATAATTGATGCTGGCATTCTTTCTTTCAATCCATAATCTTTTTTATCAAAATTTAGTATTGAAGCTAAATCTTCTTTTGCAGAATTAGTTTTATATACATTTTTAATTGAATCAATTAAAGGTGGCCAATTTTCTGAAATAACTTTAGCCTGAACTTCTGCAAGGCCATAATCTTTTTTAAGTACAGCCTGGGCCATTTCTAATCCGTGCATTAAAGAAGCCTCAGCTTTGCCTAATAAAGTTGCTTCCTTATCTTCTTTGACTGATTCATCACTTCCTGGACTTGTAATAGGTGTGTTTTTTAAAGCTGGATCTTTTTTAAAGGCTGGTTTTAATTGTTTTCCTTTATATGCAGTTTGTCCTGTAGGTACTTTTTGTACTTTACCACCTTTAGCAAGAAATTGTTTCATTAATTCATCGCTAGATTGTTTTTTTGTATCTTTGTTATCTTCAAATTTACTTCTTAATCTATCAACTTCCATTTCAAAGTCTTCTGAATTCATAAATTCTTGCCAAGTTTTATATTGTGCTTGATATTCTTTTGCGCCAGACCCTCTAAAATAAATTTCTTTAGCTAATTCTTCTGGTGTACCTGGATCTGTAAAATCTGATAAACTAGGTTCATGATCTTCGTTTGCTTTTCTTAATGCATCAGCAACATCTGGATGGCTTGATAATCCTTTTGCAATTTTTTCAATATTTTTTACAGCGGTTGTATAATTATCTATATATAATTTAGCATATGCTTTTGCTTTTGCTATTTGACCAAAAGAAAAGTTTTCTTTGCTATCTTCTTTAGTTGATTCTCCTTGTGTTGCATAATCCTCTGCAATCCAATCAAGAAGTTCATCTGTTTTTTCAAATTCTTCTAATTCTTCATCAGTTAAAGGTGTGCCATCTATATATTTTGCTCCAAGTAATTGAAAAATCATATCACTAAAATCCTGCATTTCATAGTCTATGCTATTATGATCTATTTCTTTACCACGAAACGTTATATTGGCATAATCAACTTGTTGATCTCTTGCTAATTTGTATGCCTGTTGAGCTCTACCGTCATCATCTTCTCTTTTTATATTTTTTTCTGCCCAGTTTCTTAATTCTAATCTTCTTCTTCGGATTTCTGCCATAAGTTCAGGATCGGTTCTGTTTACAGGATCTAAGTCCATAGCGTGAAGATGTTTCATTAATTCTCTATAATGCTTTTCATCTCGTGGATCATCCATTTGCCTAAATTCGGCAAGTTTGTTAAATCTAATTGATTTATTAAGATCACGTAAATTCATTATCTTTTTCTACCTCTTAACCCTGTAGTTCTTTGCATAAGCGGTCTACTAAACCATAATTTAAACCATCCTGGATCACCGGGTCTTAATCCTAATGCTTTTTCTCTATCTTTAATTGCCTGTGCAGTATGAGTCATATTATATTCTGTTTCTTTTGGTTCAGAATCTGTTATTCCTGCTAGTTTTTTTAATGTCGCTATTTCCATATATAACATATTTATTATTATGCTGGCACATTTAATTTAGATCTCAATTTATTGTACAGCATTTTAGCCAGCTTTCTATCGCCTGGAATTGCCCTTAAAAAGTTAATTTCGTCCCCTCTAGAAGCCATATCACGTACTCTACTACCACTTATACCTTCTACACCGTCTGAATCAGGATCTCTTGTGCCTGCATTTATAGTATTAATGTTATCAAACTGATATTCTGATCCATTATATTTGTTTAATAGTTCACTAAACTGTTTAACTCTGTCACTTCCTGCAACATAGGTAATATCTGTATAACCCATTGACTCTAATTTTTGCATAGCTTGAATAATTGTTCTAACATTTGGGTCTCCAACTTTAATACCTTTAAACATTTGTTGAGCAAAGAACAGTTTTTCAGCAAATCCTAAAGGATCTGTTCTCGCTTTTTGAGTATGTGTTAAAAATAAAAAATGATCGCCAGGTTGTGATTGGATTGTGTTTATTAATTTTTGATGACCAACAGTAGGTGGATTAAATCGACCAAAGGCAAATGATGCAGGTTTGTTAATAGCTTCGGTAAACTCCTTTGATCTCATTATGCATTCTCGGTCTCTTTATCAACATCATCTTGCTCTGCTTCTGTGTCAATAATTCTTTGTTGTAAAGATTCTTTGTCTTCATCCTTAATAACTCTGTCAGGTCTGGCCTTTACATCAAATTGTTTAAAATATTGATTAATCGCCGCATCTATTAAAGGTCTTATAGTTGAACTATCACCTGTTTGTTTAGCTTTATCTACAGTAGGAAAATATTGTTTTCTATAAAAGTTTGGATCATTAATCATAAAATAATGAATATCATCCATTATGTTATAATCCAACTCTATTGGCATTTGATAATCTGTAAATTCGTTAATCTTCATAATTCTCCTTAATGGTTTAATAATACGGAATTAATTGTTCCATCAGTATATACCACGTGTGTTCTTACCCAAACAAAATTGCCTGTAAAATTAAATAATTTTGAACCATCTGCTTCTGCTGTTCCAGTTGCAGTACTAGTATGAGTAACACTACTAATATCAAACCAATCACTAGCTAAAGGCGTAGTTGCTAACGTGGCTTGTAATTTAATAGTACCTATAAAGCCCGCAACGTTGATTTGAGTGGTATGAAACCCATCTGCTCTGCTGTAATACCCATCACCTTTATAGGCAGTACCTTCTACAGTCTCAACTGTACTATCTCCCGGGTGGGAAGTTGCTGACATTATTGTTTCGCTAATAGCTGACATACTGATATTTATCCTATATGCCTGTCCTAAGGTGCAAGGCTAACTCTTGATGAGTTTAACAGCTTCTTCGTAGGTTATTGTAATTTCTTTGTCTTTGGCGTCTATTTTAGCTTTACCACCATTTTTTAACTTACCAAATAGCAATTCTTTGGACAGAGGCCTTTTAATTCTATCATCTATGAGTCTTTGCATAGGTCTAGCACCCATTTTATCGTCATGCCCTTTTTCTACTAGCCAGTCTATAGCTTCATCACTTAATTCTAATACTGTATTTTTGTCTTTTAGTAACATTTTAAGTTCTAGCATAAATTTACCAACAATTTTTATTAGTATTTCTTTAGATAGTTTCTTGAATACAATAGTACCATCTAATCTGTTTCTAAATTCTGGTGGGAAGAATTTTTTCATTTCTTTATCGTCATAATCGTTGGTTGCTCCATCGCCACCGAATCCCATAATATTTTTATCTAGTTGATCTGCACCTAAATTAGTAGTTAAAATTAATGTAATATTTTTACAGTCTGCTTCTTTACCATTGTTACCCATAATAGTTCCTTCATCCATTATTTGAAGTAATATTTGACTTACATCAGGGTGTGCTTTTTCTATTTCGTCTAATAGTAATACACAATTAGGATGTTCTTGTAATTTTGTAATAAGCAATCCTGTATTTTCTTCAAATCCTACATAACCCGGAGGTGATCCAATTAATTTTGCAACTGCGTGTTTTTCTTGATATTCTGACATATCAAATCTAACTAATTTTACACCTAAATGAGTTGAAAGTTGTTTTGCTGTTTCTGTTTTACCACAACCAGTTGGGCCCATAAACACAAATGATCCAATTGGTTTATTATCTCTTTTTAATCCTGCGTGTGCTACCATAATTTTATCAATAATTGCTTCTATGGCTTTGTCTTGTCCGAATACACCGCTTTTCATATTTCTATCTAAGTTATTAAGAGCTGAAGATTCTTTTTGTTGAATGTTTTCAACTGGCATTTTAACAGCTTTTGCTATTTCAAATTGAATTTCTTCTGCTCCTATTACTTTTTCAGTAGTAGGATCTTTAAGATTAAATCTACTACAAGCTAAATCTATTAGATCAATTGCCTTATCAGGTAATTTTTTATCGCTTTGATACTTAACACTAGTCTTAACTGCTTCATTAATTGCTTGATCCGTTATTGCAATATTGTGAAAGTCTTCATAATACTTTCTAAGTCCGTGTAATATTTTAACTGTAGTTGGTTTATCGGGTTCATCTACAGATATTCTTTGAAATCTTCTCATTAATGCTCTATCTTTTTCAAAATATTTTCTATATTCTTCCCAAGTAGTAGATGCTACAACTTTAAGGTCACCTTTAGTTAATACTGGTTTTAATAAATTAGCTAAATCATTACTATTTGTAGTTCCACCTGCGCCTGCTCCACTAATATTGTGTGCTTCATCTATAAAACAAATGGTTTTGCCTTTCTTTTTTAGTGCAGATAATACAAGTTTAAATCTTTCTTCAAAATCTCCTCTATATTTAGAACCAGCTAACATTCCACCAATATCTAAATTATATATTTTGTAATCTTTTAAAAAATCAGGGCAAGTTCCTTTTTCAATATTAAATGCTAGTCCTTCTGCAATAGCAGTTTTACCTACTCCAGGGTCTCCTACTAGTATTACATTGTTTTTTTGTCTTCTTCCTAATGCTAATGCTATGGAATTTAATTCTTCTACCCTTCCTATAACTGGATCTATTCTTTTCTTTTTAACTTCACTGTTTAAATTTGTTGTATAAAGACCTAATGCTCTTTTTGCCGCGGATTGATCCACTTCATCTTCATATAAAGTTTCCATTTCTGCATGGATATACTCTTGAAACTTGTCTTTGCTTATTTCAGTCTTCATTATAAAGTAATAAGCCCAGCTTTTCTTTTCACTCATCATGCTTAAAAATACATCTGTAATATCAATATGACTTCTACCACTAAACAACACCTGTGTAAATGCTCTGTTTAAGATTCTTTCTACGCTTGTTGTTTTTTTAGGTTTATATTTTGTAACATTAAGGAGTGTTATAGTTTTTAATTTAGTTTTAAGGTATTCTTCTACCTCTGTTTTTAAATCTTCTACATCAGCACCGAAGCCTTTAATCATATTTGAAAATTTATCAGTGCATAGCATTGCAAATAGCAAATGCTCTACAGTTACGTATTCGTGCTTTAACTTTTTAGCATCGACTACTGCTTTATCAAAAACTAATTGTAACTCCTGACTAGGTTCTACCATTTTCTTCCTTTAATGCCTTTTGTTGCTTTTTTAAAGCCATATCTAATCTTAATTTACTGACTCTTGCAGGATTAACGAACGTTATACCCTCCAAATGGTCGTATTCATGCAAAAAACATCTTGCATCATAACCACTAAACTCCATTATACACTCTTTTTGTTTGCTGTCAAGGAATTTAACGGTAGCCTTTTCTGGTCTTCGAACTTTAATCCATAACTTTGGAAAACTTAAACAACCTTCAACATCTTCAACTTTATTAAGACTTATTTGCTCAATTGTAGGATCAATTACAGCAAAAGGTTTAGTAATTCCTTTAGTATATTTTGGAAATATTGTAAAAATCCTTGCATCTAAACTAACTTGATTCGCCGCCAAACCTATACCGTCACTATTTGTCATAATAGATATCATTTCTTGTTCTATTTTTTCAGAATCTAAATTTTGCCAGTCAAAGGGCTTAACTTTTTTGTCTAAAAATTCGTTAGGATATTTAATTAGTTCCATATTTTAATCTTTGTAAAAGTTTTAACATTTCCGGATCGTTTATTGTAGGTATTTCTGCTTGTACGGTCATATAGATATTACCTCTATTTCTTCCGTGTAATTTAGGTAAGCCTTGTTCACTAATACTTAATACTGTACCTGGTTGACAACCTTTAGGAATTGTAATAGATAAGTTTTTATCATCTATTGTTCTTATTTCTTTTTTAGTTCCTAATAATAAATCAAATACACTTACTTTTTCTACACAATGTAAATTTGCACCATCCCTATGCCATTTTCTATGAGGAGTTACTCTAATTCTAACCATTAAATCTCCTCTTTGTATACCTGATATAGAATTATCACCTAAGGCGTTAAATTTTATTGTAGTATTAGATTCTATTCCAGCAGGTAATTCAAGATTTACACTTTGTTGTCTTCCATTAGACAATCTATAAGTTGCAATTAAAGATTTACCACTCATTACATCTTCTAAATCTATTGTAGTTTGAATTGATATATCTTTATTTCGCATTCTTTGTCTTCGTCCAAAAGGACTAGGACCTCCTCCAAAGAATTCGTGTATCACATCACCGATATCATGAGGGAATCCACCGAAGTCACCACCTGTATAGGTTCTTGTATAACCTTGTTGTCCGCCACTAGAATCGCCGAACTGATCATACATAGTTCTTTTTTGAGGATCTTTAAGGGTGTCGTATGCTTCGTTAATTTTCTGAAACTTCTGTTCGTCTCCACCTCTGTCTGGGTGGTGTTTCATAGCTTTCTTTTTGTATGCTTTTTTTAAATCGTCTACAGAAGCCCCTCTTTTGACACCTAATATATCATAGTAATCTGCCATAATAATAATATAACAACTTTTTACCAAAAAGTCAAGTTGTATTTGTATTTAAGTAGTTTTTGATAATGTTTTTTGATTATTTTTTGTTTTTTGGAAGTGATGTTCCAGGCTTACCAACGTATAAACCAAAGAATGCCGCGCCAGCACCAACGATAGTTGATATGTACATGGCTTGTGAATTTGTAGGATCAGGTAACTGCATAAACCAAGTTACTGATTTGTAAAAAGCAAAAATATAAGCTAACATCACCATTCTAGGAATAACTCTAAACTTATCTAATAGTCCTGCTAATTTATTATACCATGTAGGTGCGTCGTCACCTGTATCAGGAACAAGATCAGTTTTAGCAAGTTCATATTCTTCAGTAGTTCTTTTAACTTTAATTTTATCTTTAGAAACTAACATATCTTCGTTTAAATCAGCCATAATTATTTTATACCTTCAATCTTGGCATTTCTTTTTCTATGTCCGTTCCATGCAAACCAACCGCCTAGTCTCAATGACCAATATGACAAGTAGTTCATAGTATAAAACCCATTAACAAAAATGTTAATATCTCTAAATGTTTTATCCATCCATTTTTGATCTTTAATGCCAATAGTTTCTTTTTTATTTTTAAGAAGTAGTGTTTGATACTTGTAACCGTAGTCGTGTACAAGTCCACCCATTAATAATACTCCAACTGGAGAGAAAAAAGTTCTTAGAAACTTCGGAATACTTGCACCATCAAATGTAAATCCTGCAGGTATTACGTAATCAGTTCCGTTTATGTTGTAGGTCCAATCTTTTGTGACAGTCCAGTTTCTTGTTGATAGTATCCACATTAATATACCTTTAAAAAATCCTATGTCTTTTGTTTCTATTTTAATTGGTTGCATTTGTGGAAATTCTGCATATGTAAATTCTACTTTAGGTGGTTTTCTTTTATCTAATACATTTATAAGCCAACCTATTAGAATAAAGACAATCACTAAAGTCCATTGCCAAAATTTTATTGCAAGTGCTACTATAAATTCCATGTTTTCCTCTGTTAATTAACTATGTAGTTATTTATCTGATTATTCTTCTCTAATTATGTACTTAATTGGTTGATCTGATTTAACAACAACGTATTTTTCAGTTTCCATATTTTTAAATGTAATATGGTTAGGTTTAATTTCATTAAATTTACGAACTTTTAATGTAGTTTCACTGCCTTCAAACCAATAAGTCAGTTCTGCAGGATAACCTACAATCCAATACCATATGTTAATTAGAATCTTCATCTGTCTCGTAATATTTTTTATATTCTTCTAGTAAGTTAGTTGTTTCTTGTAATTTTTGTCTTATTTGTGCAAAGTTTTTCGCAAGTACTTGAAAGTCTTTGTCTGTTAAACCAAACAGCACAGGATCTATACCTGCCGCTTCTAATTTAGCAAATACTTCTTCTGCATTTTCACTTGTAATAATAATCCATTTAACTTGTTCTAGTTCTAATGCTGTTGGCATTGGGTAGTCTAATTTTTCTCTTGGTTTCTCAATTGAGAATATTTTAATTTTCTTCTCACCACCTATACTGCAACCAGTAAGGAAAACAATTAATGCTATTGCAAATATTTTATTGATATGGTACATAACTTGGGTTTGCTAACGCCGGGCATTCCGGGTTAATCTCACTTTTCTTTGTTGCTTTTAATTCTTCTTCTGTGTGTTCAGCACCTGAGGCCAATTCTAAACATCTTGCGGCATTTTTAGCACCTTTGTTTATAATTCTTTCAACTGCTTCTGTTCTGTCTATTGCAAGTTTACCTACATCTCTATTTTTTTTGGTAAATCTTTTGTCTAAGTCTTGTAGATCTTTTTTGAAAGTTTGTATTAGTACATTTAATTTCTTATTACTTTCCAATATTGCTGTGAAGTCTTCTTTTTGTTGTTCTAATACTTTGTTTTGTTCGGTGATAGCAGTTTCTAACTTGAATTGATTTGCCTTAAGGATGGCGTTGTCTGATCGTAGTTTCATTACGTACATTCCTGCACCCGCAATACTACTGATTATTAGAACTGCAAAAATTAATCTTATACTTCCAAACATTTTATTCGCACCTACAATGAACACATACTATAATTTCATATGTTCTACCATCATAATCGGTCTCAGTTTCTTTTAAGACCTCACCACAATGTGCTTTTCGACCACAATTATTACAATATTGCTCTTCTTTCATTATGTATGTATTTATTTGTTATTCTACCAGGTCTGGTTTATAAACAGTTTTGCCATCTTCTTTAATAGCTCGTAGACGTTGCATACGGTTTGCTCCACGATTATAACTGACGTGAACCCACCCTGAATCGGGTATTTCGGGGTTATGATATTCTAAAATTACTTGGTCGAAAGTACAATTATCTGAAATCCATTGAGCTACATAACGATTACCTGTGCCTGGACATTCAATATCAGCCGCTTTACCTTCACAATGTTGAGATTTCCAAGAACCACCAATGGATTTGTTTAATACTACTCCTCTATAACCTGAATTAATTGCTATTGGACCAAAATGTTCTCTAACTGGCTGAAGAACCATCTCACATAGAGCTTTCATATTTTCTATATGTTCATCTGTAGGGGTATTATCAATATTTTGACGTATTGCTGTTTGACTTCTTGTAAATTCTTCTGTTGTAAAATTAGCTGATAGTTTCATATTTTTTCTTAAGCACTATACAAAAGTTCTTATTTTCAAGAACGTATTTGTTTCCGTATATAGATATATTATAGTCTCCTATATACTTACTCAAGAAAATTATTTCGGGAAATTTATTGAATTCATAGGATTCTTTAATTGATTTTAGTACTTCTTTAGTATTACCATAATCCAAAAATTCAAAAAATATTGGATCATGACGTCTTTTTTTAAAGATTAATGTTGTGTCTTCTAAAATTATATCGTCTACATAACTATCTTTAAAGAAATTTTTATAATTCTCCATAGGAGCTTCTTGTATTGCTGTTTCGTATGCAGTTGGATCAAATGGAATAACTTCATCTAAAGTTTTTTCGTCTGCAGGTATACTTTTGAAATTTTTGTAGTATCTAAATCTAAATTCTTTTAAGTTTGTTAATTTTCCAATACCATCTAATAGTTCTGAAACTTGTTTTGCAACTTGATTGTTTCTTTCTAATTCTACAAATACTCTATATTTGCCATCAGCTTGTTCTCCACTAGATTTGTCAGCATCTAGTACGAAATTATATCCTTTTTCTATAAAATTTACTAAATCTATTGCAGGTTGTTCTCCTAGAACTGAAAAACTAGTGACTACTATGTCTTTGTCGTCACCCATCTTAGATTTAAATGAGTCAATTTCAAATATACTGTCAGTAGTAAACTCTAAATCGTTTTTTTGAAGGCCCATTAAAATGTCTCTGTGTCTGCAGTAGGTTCTGTTGTTTCAGGTGGTGCTGGTTGTTCTTGTGGTACTTCTTCTGCTGTTGCTGGTTCTTGTGCATACAATTGTTCTTGTTCGTAACCACTATATATGCTTCGAATTAATTCTTTTGGCATTAAAATTTCTACTAACCAAATAGGAGCCTTGTCTAGTTTACCTTTTTTAGTTCCTGTTCTAAGATCTCCTGGTTCTAAAACTTGTCTAGGGACAATAAGTTGATCTTTTTTGTAATATACTTTACATTCGTAGTCTGTTAGTCTTTTACCACCTGCAGGATCAGGCATTTTGCTTCTAGGCCACATAAAAGTACATGATACAAAGTGTCTTTTGATTACTGGTCCAGCGGCTAATTCACCATCTTGCCAGTTATCATAAACATATAGGTCTAATTCATCAAGTACTCGTTCAAAGTCTTTAAGTACCGTGAATTGAGTGTCTTGATCAAATACATTTTGTACTGCTTTTACTACATCTACTGTATCTTGCATATAAGGTCCCTTTTTTATATTTATCTAAAGACTAGTTTCTTCTTATAAGGTGAAAACCATATATAGTAGGGCAAGGACCACTAATTTCACCAGGTTTTAAGTTGTCTAAATACGTTATAAAATCTTTATCCATTTTACTAGCCAGAAAAGTTCCTAAATTTCCATTGTTTGCCTTACCACTAGGGCAATCACTATAAATTTTTGCGGCTTGATCAAAGGTATACTTGCCTGTTCTTATTTCTTCACTAATTGCACCAGCTAAAAACAATGCTTCTTCCCTACACATTGTTCTTGTAGAACTTACTGCTTCTGTATGGCTTACTAATATGTGACTTGCTCTATACATTAATCTCCTTTTTCATCAAAGTCCTGATATAATGTATATTTTGCTGTTAATTCTTCACCAGCTTTAATGTCTCTAATTGTTATAAGGTATTTTACAGGTAATTGGTGCCAGTAACCTTTAGTGTTTTTACAATTAGGGTTATCTGAATGATTATAAAAGGCTCCAAGAGCTGTTCTAATGTAACCATGAGGGAAATTTTTATTTTCTACATGAACTATTCCTAAGACAGTGTCTGAATCAAAGTCTTTTGTAGCAAATAGTCCTAGTCCTTGGACGTTAGAAGGTTTGATTGTAAGGCCATCTGGTAGTGGTTTGTACATTTATATTAATCCTTAATTAAAATGTTATAATAACGAATACCGCAATGGCAATTACTAAACCAATTGCAATCATACCGGCAATCGTATAAATTCTATTCATCATCTTTTAAGTATTTCCAACTTATAGGAAAGTATTTACTACACTCATCAGAAATTTGATCGCAAATGTCTCTCGTTTCTTTCTGCACATCAGGTTTACACCTAAGGTTGCATACTCTAGCAAACGCATATAAACTTCCAGACCAATACCATTCAGTCATCATTGATTGAGGTAAAATCATTCGAGCTTGTTCAGGTGCAATACCTTTATCAATAAAAGAATTATATAAAATTAAACATTGTTCCATAGCTGTTTCGTAAACGTGCTGTAATGTAGGATCAAGATTAATTTCTCCAGCAGATCCTTGTTTAGAATTTACTGGACGACCTCTCCAAACTTCTGGTTTAAATAATTCAGGTGGATAATCTACGTAACGTCTACTAACTTCGTTCCATATTAAACCTACCTGATGTTTAACAAGTTGTCTTGCAACAAATACTGGTGCTTTAATTCTAAATTGTAAAGATGCGTGTCCGAAAGGTGACCAATGATTATGTTTAGCCAAGAATGCAATTAGTTTTTCATCTTTAGCCTCAAATTGTTCTTTAGTTTTTGCATAAGATACTCTAGCGGCATTTACAACCGTTAAGTCAGTACCCATTTTATCTACTAATTCAACCTGCATATAATTCATTCCTTTTTTGAACTGGATAATTATTGGTAAAACAAGCATCACAGAAACCTTTACCTTGTACGGCTTTATGTAAACCGTCGACTGAAATATATTCTAATGAATCAGCACCTATAAATTCTTTAATTTCTTTTATATTACTATCTCCAGCTATAAGTTCTTGTCTGTTTGGTGTATCAATGCCATACCAACATGGTCCTGTGACTGGTGGAGATGCAATACGCATATGAATTTTTTTAGCACCAGCTTTTTTTATCATTTTTATAATTTTTTTAGCAGTAGTTCCTCTAACAATAGAGTCATCTATAACGGTAACTGTTTTATTTTCAAATAATCGCATAGCACTATGTTTTAATTTTACACCTAAGTCACGTATTTCTTGTTTAGGCTGTATAAATGTTCGTCCTATGTAGTGACTTCGTGTAAGTCCTAGTTCAAAAGGGATTTTTGATTGGTTAGCATATCCAAGTGCAGATATTAATCCTGAATCAGGTACTGGAACAACCATATCAGACTCAACATAAGTTTCTTTTGCTAATTGTTTGCCTATTCTTTTACGAACATCATATACTAATTGATTATCTATAATAGAATCGGGTCTAGAAAAATAAATGTGTTCAAATATACAAAAATGTTTTTTAACTTTTTTATCTAAATGATATGTTTCTTTTTTTACTGTTGTTTCTTTACTGAATACTATAACTTCTCCAGGTTCAACGTTTTTAATGTCTGTTGCACCGATTAAATCAAGTGAACAACTCTCAGATGCTACTGCATAACCTTGTTTATAACGACCTACCATTAATGGACGAAAGCCATTACTATCTCTAGCAACAACTAATTTATTATCCATTAATGCTACTATGCAAAATGCACCATTTACTAGATTTAATACTTTAAGTAAACGATTAATAGGGGTTGTTCCTTTTGTACGGGCCAATAAGTGTGGAACAATTTCTGTATCGGTAGATGTTTGAAATATTGCACCGTCTTTTCTTAATTTATCTCGCCAATATACTGAATCAGTAAAATCTCCATTATGAGAAATAGCAAAACCACCAAAATCTAAATTATAAAATAAAGGTTGTACATTATTTTTACCTGTGCCGCCAGTAGTACTGTATCTAACGTGTCCTATAGCTACATTACCGGGAAGGTTTTCAATAATTCTGTTTTTACTAAAAATATGATCAACTAATCCGTAAGCATTTTGAAAATGAAACTCTTTATCGTATGAAATAATACCAGCACCTTCTTGACCTCGGTGTTGTAAAGCATGAATTCCGAGTACTGCAATTTTAGAAGCCTCTGGAACATTATATATTCCAACTATTCCGCACATTTAGAGATTTTGTAGTTTAATCATTGTTGCAGATAAATTAATTTCGGGATCTGCAACAAATGAATGATCCACTAATCCTTGTTTAATAATTAATATTGCTTTTTCTTGTTTTTGTTCTTCACCAAATAAACTAATATTGTCATACAACCACTTATATATGTCTTCTATTTCATCTGGTCTTGCTTGACTACATACTAATTTTCTTGCTTCAGCTATTTTACCTGCTTTAAATAACTCAACCATTTGTAATTTGTAATCTAAATCACCTGTATCTGCTTTTTGTGGTTCAATTAACTTTCCTTCTTGTGTATTCATTTGTACAGTATTAATACATTTTCTTAAATCAGGATAAGTTGCTTTTACATAAGTGTCTAATGTGTTAAGATCGGGTGTAATGCCTTCGGACATTAATATTTGTGCCACCCTTGCTGTGAATTCTGTTTGATCAATTCTTTCTATATGAAAACCTTGACATCTTGAATGAAGTGCTGGTATAACTCTATTAGGATAGTTACAAGTTAATATGAATCTTGATGTTGTATGATATTCTTCCATTACACCACGCAATGCCGCCTGTGCATTTGGACTTAAATAATCTGCTTCGTCTAGTAATACTACTTTAAACTCACCAAACGGAATCATTTGTACAAAATTAATGATGTTTGTTCTTACTTCGTCTACGGAATTTGTTCTACTTGCATTTATTTCTAATACGTCCAGGTCATTAACTTGTAATTCGTTTAAAAGAACTTTTGCAAGTGTAGTTTTACCTATACCTGCGGCACCTGAAAATAAAAGATGGGGAATGGTCTTTTCTTTTAACCATTGTTGAACCTGTTTCCTTTGATGATCGTCTCTAAATACGTATTCATCAATTGTTTTAGGTCTATATTTTTCTACCCACAACTCTTGCATTTAATATATCGTCTTATTTTTGTATTCTTGTCCTATTCCAGACAGTATTAGTATAACATATAATACAATCCAATACCAACCAGTAATTGTGCCAGTTAAATGGAGTACCATTAATGCTATTCCTGTTAAACCTGTTGTGTTAATTCCGGAATTTTTTGGATCTGGTAATTTCATATACGTAGTATATGATAAAGGATGTTGATAGTCAAGTGAATTGTTATTCTAATAGGTCACCACCAGCACTATATTTTAATCTGGCTTGATACCAATCTTTTGGTTTGTAATTTCCGGTCATCATGACTGCTTTGGCTTCAACAATTCGAAGAACTGTTTCTTTTCCGTTTTCATCTGTAAAACTAAAACCTCTTGACCATCGTCCGTGTTCGACTAAGATCCAGTCCCCTTTTTTGTATGTGTCTTTATTTTTGTGACCTTTAGAAACTACTTTACACCATCTAGGTTTAATACCTCTAGTGTGTCCATCGTCACTTCCGATAATAAGGCCACCTTTGGTTCTTGATTCTCCAAATTCCATGTCAGAGACTAAAACTCTGTCATGAATAGGTGTTATGTTTCCTTTAATGAAATATTTTAATTTTGGAGGTTCGAACATTAGTATTAGTTAATGTTATTTTTTTACAAAATTACCGTCTGCGTCTTCTACCCATCCGTCTTCTTTTTTAACTTCTGGTTTAGGCTCTTCTGCTTTTTTAACTTCTTTAACTTCTGGTTTTGGCTCTTCTGGTGCAGGTGCTTTTACTTTAACATCAGCAACCTTTTGAGGATGGTCTCTGTAGTAATCTTCTAATACTTCTTCTCTTTTACGAGCAATTTTTCCACCTGGGCCTAACTCATCACCACGTGCATTTACACGAGCATTGCCTACCGCAGGAGTAAGTTCGTTTCTTTTTTTTAAAAGATCCATGTCAACCTGTTTACCTTGCATTGTTTTGTAAACTTTTTGTCCTGTTTGTCTTATTGCCATTTTATTCTCCTAGTATATTATATTATATATGTATTTAGCGAAGGAACTCTCGCCAGTTTAGATTATACTGTAATGAGTCTATTTTATGGACACCTAGTAAGAATAATACGTAACTAGCAACCGAACTTCCTCGTCCTACACCCCATATAATATTGTTTTCTTTCATAAAATTAACAAGATAATGTAAAAATCTTAATAAGTTTATAAAGCCCATTTCTTTAAATGCTTCTAATTCTTCATTTACTCTATTAATGCTATTTTGGTCACCTGGACATATGCTACGAACATATGATTCTATATCAAAACTCTTATAACTGTTTGGCATAAACCATTCATTTTGTAAAAGTTTGTCAAAAGATTTTAAATCAATGTCTAATGATTTATAAAATTTAAGTTGTTGACCTGTACCAGTTAATTCAACGGATTTATTAAATTTTTTTGTTTCTTCATTGTCATCTGCTAGTACATTAAACAATAAATCTTCCTTACCTTTATAGATAAGGTCCATTAAGTCATCCGTACCATATTTCGGTAACCCTAAAGTATCTATTTGCATTTATTATATTTTAATCTACATTGATGAGATTGTCAAGATCTTTTCCAGTGTCTTTAGCCAATTTAATAGCTTCTTTGGCTAATCTAGCTCTTAATTCTTCTTGATAATCCGTAATAAAGAAATTAAGTTGACTTCTTAATTGAGGATTTCTTGCTTTGAAATATTTGCTTCTAAGTTCGTTTAATTTTGTTTCTAACTGTGCTGTGGATAAGTTTGAGAGGTCGTTATTTAATGGATGTATATTGTTTATTTGTGGCATTATGCATATGTTCCAAGATATCTAGCAAATACTGTGACACCTTGATCATACGTCCATAATTCTATTATCATTGAATTATTATTACTTGTTACGTTAAAAGGTGCAGGAAAATTATCATCCTTTTTAATAGTTCCACCACTTGCCGCTAAAGTTAGTTCACGAGATGAACCATCACTTACTAATGATATTACCATACTTTGTAAAACATTTGCTTCAGTGGCCCAGTCTGCTAAAGTTAATGTAAGATCAGCACCTATATTAAATGTTTGAAAATTACCGTTAGTTAAACTAACATTTTGTCCGCTTGTTACTGCTCCACCGTCAAAATGTTTTGTATAATTACCTTTAAATGTTGCACCAGTAATTACGTTACCTGAAAAGTTATTTTCTGCATTTAATTTTGCAGTATTAGTTTGCAAAGTTTCAATTTCTGATTTAGCCGCAGTAAAATTATTCTTACTTACATTGAAATTGTCTCTAAATCCTTGGCTGTTGTTATCTTGTCCAGCTACTGGAAATGTTGCATCTATACTAGTTGTGTCTATATTGCTTGCCATATCTTATATCCTACAATTATTTATCTTATATGTTATACTGATAATCAGGAAAGAGTATATATTGTTCCTCTGCTACTCCTGTTGTACTATCTATTATATACCTATCTATCTCAAAGTCAAGAGTTTTGAAATCAAAACCACTATTTTTAATAGCTAAAGCTATTGTGGCACTAGATCCGGGTGTACAATAACATAATGGTATAGCAGTTACAAAGCCTAATTGCTGAACTGTGCCTGCTTGAGCAGTTCTCATCCAAAGAGGTAAAAATCCAGGTGCAGATGTTCCAATTGCTTCGATATTATCTCGCATATTTGTTGTATTAGCAATATACCTAGTATCATCTTCAGAATCTATATTTAAAATACTAGAATCTACTTTTATAACACCACCTTTAGGTCTAAATCTAAATGGATCTGCTTGATTATAAACTACTGATCCTACATTTGCTACAGTACTACCATCTACTAACGTAACTGTAAGTGTACCTGCAATTAAATCTAAGAAAAGACGTCCTTCTCTTGCATAAATTTGTAAATCTTCTCCTATAGCTTGAGTAGATAATGCTGTATTATTTTGTAGGTATATCGTATATGTAGAACCTCCTACATTTAATTTTGTAGTATCATCAGTAACTTCAATTTGTGTATGATTTATGTTAAATTTTTGACCACCTGCGTGTTTAAAACTTTTTGCTACTTTAGTTCCTTTATTATCTTGAGGATCTATAACATCTACATATACAATTTCATATGCTATGGTATTTGTTCCTTCATATTTTGCGACAGCAGTTTTTACATCACCTAATTTATATTTTTTTCTTTTATGATTAGATGCAGTTGCAGAAACATAGTGATTAATTGTTTTTTGTTCTATTCCTGCGTACATTAACATTTTTAATTTCTTTTGTACACCAAATGTAGGATCAGTTTCTCTATAGATATGTTGAGGAGCAAATACATTGGGGTTAGATATAAATGTTTTAAATGAATCTCTTGCAGTTAAATTAAGTAAAGGTTGAACATATAAATTGCTGTATAATGTAGTTCCTTCAACGTTAACTGTTATTGAAAATGTTTCAGGTACTGCACTAAATCCATATCTATCTCTAGCAGTTACCGTAAATATAAATTTTCTATCTATTGACGTTAGATCACCATCAAAAGTTAAACCAGATTCAAAGAAAGTTAGACCAGCAGTAGTACCAACTGCATATTGATTAACTTTACCTATAATTTCACCATTAATTGTTAATGTAAGTCCTGGTGGTAATGAACCAGATGTTAAAAAATATTTCATTTTAGCATCAGGGACAGTACTTGTAGCTTCTATTTTAAATGTACTAGTGTAACTTGCATTAATAGTTCCTAAATCAGTAGTAGTTGTCCAAGATATTGAACTATCAACTTCTCCTAAAATTTTAACTGTAAATGTTTTAGTTGCTTTAGGTAATGTAACAGCACTTTGAGAAGGAGTTACAATAAATTGTTTAAATGTAGTAGTTCCTTTAAATGCACCAACACTAATATTTTCACTATCTACAAAACTTCTAGTAAGATTTACATTAAGAACTAATTTATCTATTGCAGTAGCATTTGTAATTCCTTGATCTGCTGGTTCTCCTTCATTTAATACTGTTTGAACATTTTCAATTGTATATTCTTCAGTTGCACTAAATTTTAAAATTTTTCCAATGTATCTATTTTTATCTGCTCTATTATAAATGAAAATTTCATTAGCCGCTCTATTAATTAATGTAGGATTTGTTTTAAATGTTGATGCTTGATAAACTGAACCTGTAAAAACTTTTAAATCCGTTCCAATTAAACTTTTATCAAGTTGTAATACATCATATTTGTCATTATCATCATTAGATCCTAATATTTTATAATTATTATCATTAACAACTATTTCTTGATTTTTTAATTCTTCTAAATCTGATATACCATCTGCTGTTCCTAATGGTAATTTTGCTACTTTTAAATTTGCAGTTCCTTGCATTTGGTCTTCATAAGGATTTATTGAAACTGCTACTAATGAAGATTGTAAATCATATCTAGTTGCTGATACTGTAAATTTATATTCTTTAGTAACTGCAGGTTGATAAGGTACTCGACCAGTTATTTCTCCTGTTAAAGCATCAATAGACATTCCTGTAGGTAATTTACTAAAACTATCATCATCATTTTTAGCTTCTAATATATAAGATACTGTACCTGGTACTGTATTAGGGTCATATAGTTCTAAAAAAATAGTTACATAATTATTTGCTCTTTTGTAACCTAGATCTGCTGGTGTTAACCATTGTGGTTCTCTTAAATATGTTCCATCTGAAGTAAAAACTCCGGAGCCAACTTGCATAATGGTGTTATCTGCTCTAAGGAAATCATCACCTACAACAAAAATTTCAAATGTTCTACTTTGAACAGTATCGCCATCAGTTGCATTTACTTTAAATTCATAATATCTATTAAGTTTTCTTGGTGATCTTATTTTATTATTTTCATTAAAGTATGCGTAGTTTTGTTGAATATCAAAATAATAACTACTTGACGGGTATGCTCCTACACTACCAAAGTCAAATGGGTAAGATGCATAATTGTTTGAGTCATAAAAACCTGTTCCTGACTGAATATCTAAAGCTAAAATAGGATCAATTACACCAGTTAATTTTCCACTATCGCTTAATGTAATTCCTGGAGGTAATTCTCCTCCTTCACTAGGAATATAATATTTTAACGTATCACCAGCACTTAAATCAGAGTCAGTTACTGACAATTGATAACTTAGATAAGAACTATCTAATATAAAAAGTTGATTATTTGCTCCAATTTTTAATGTACCTTCAGGTGTAATCCAAACTGGTGCATCTGGACCTTGTACGGTAGCTGTAAAAGTTCTATCTTCTATAGTTGGATTTTCACCGGCTGTTTGAGCTCTTAAAACAAATTTATATTCTGTGTTTCTTGCTACTTCGAAAAAAGTACCTGTAAGTGTATTGTTAGTTAATCTTGTTCCTGCTGGTAAAGTTCCTGCAATTAGCGTAGTGAGAGGAGAACCTACTACTGGTAGGTTTATAGTTGTTGGAACCTTTTCTTGATAGGTTCCTAAATTATGACCGGTTGTGACGCTCCATAATGACATACGATTCTTATCCTTTTTTAATATTTATCGTAAGAACAATTATGCTAAAGAACCTAAATCTACGTTTGTTGCGTTTGGAGAGGCTGGAGTACCCATATCAAGTGGTTTTAAACTTTCAAACCATTGCATTAAGTTACTAACAGCAGTAGGAAGAATTCCACCTAGATCAAATCCTACGATAGAGTCAATATTACCAACATCTATACCTTTTACAAGTCCATCTACGTTTTGAACTGTTAAAGTACCTAGATTATTAATATTATTTCCTGCCGCGTCTAAGTTTCCACCTAAGGATGGAGCTATTTCTCTAATTAATTTTGAATCTATTGTTACGTCAGTGCCAACACCTGATGTTTGTGTTGCTCCAGTACCTAAAAATCTTGCTAATCCAGTACTACCTATTGGAGTAAGGCTACCAGAGTCAGTTACAACTTGAATACTAACAATTCCTGATGAAGTTATAGTAATTTGATTGGCATCAGAACTAAAACTAACGTTTGGTCCTGCTTTAAGACTTTTAAATTTTAAATCAAAGTCTGTTACTGTAGAAAATAAACCTTTAGTAGTGGCATCATCGGCTAATAAGTTAGATGCTGTAGTTTTTTCAGGATTTCTAGCATCTAAATCAGTAAAATTATTATTAACTTTAATAAATGCTTCTCGTAAGTCGTCACCTGTACCATCATTTGCTAAAGTACCGACGTTTATTGATGTAACTGCCATTTTTATCTCCTATTGATATTTATCAGGTTTAACCATAACTGAAAGGTGTACGACCAGCCATTGGAAAATAAGCAACTTTTTGTGATGCACCTAAAATTGATTTAGCATTGGTCCAATCAGTACTACTACCTGATGAATATATTGTTTCTGTAGCATTTTCTCTTATATAATTAAAAACTTGCTTTGGTGTCCAGTCTGGATGTGCTTGTAAGACACAAGCGGCAATGCCAGCCATTTGAGGTGCCGCCATAGATGTTCCATTGAATCTTCTTTGTCTATAATTACCATTCTGATTATATGAATTGTTATAGCTACCAGAATTGGTGTTTGACATAGCACTCATAATATTAGAACCTGCAGTCCATATATTAACTCCTGGACCTCTATCACTATAAGTTGATGTTTTGTCGTATGTTGAATTTTCTGATGAGGCATCTAGAGCTCCTACAAAAAATACTGGAGCAGAATCATCATTACTAGTAATTGCTCCTCTATGAGCATATATTCCTGTAATAGAACCTGAACTTCCTGACACATACCACCAAAGAATATTATCTTGGTCAGAATCACCAACGTCACAATTATAACTGCTAGAATTTCCTGCTGATTTAGTACAGACAATTCCAGCATCAGCCATTGCTTCTATTTCAGCTACAGTAGAAGACATAGAAGTGGTGATTTCTTTATAAATGCCACTTAACGTTTGAGATGGATTCATTCCATAATCTTGTAATGCTAATATAGTTGACTGATAATGATCAGTTCCTCTATATGTTGCCGCTAATATATTACCTTCCCCTACTACATAATTAGGAGTAGAAGAAATATTGATCAACACACTTACACCAAAACTCATATTAACAACAGTAGGTCTTCCTGTATATGAGCCATCATTAGGATCATTTTTTTTATTATGCCATAGTCTAACTAAATCGTATGCACTATCACCTTGTCCATTAGCATCACTTAAATCAACTCCGGCACCACCGCCAAGAGAAACTCTTAAAATATAGATATCTGCATTTTTGGCCCATCCAAAATGTTTTCCTGCAACTGTACCTGTAACGTGAGTTCCATGTCCATTTGAGTCTTCATATTGAGTTCCTGGCCACGTACCACCTACTCCTGCGGCAGTAAACCAGTTAATTTCTTTTACACGAGAAACTCCATTTTCATCTTGAAATTCAGGGTGTGCTTTTTCTATTCCCGAATCCATAATAACTACATCAACGCCAGTACCATCTAAAACATAATCATAATCTCCACCTGGATCTGATTGACTTACTCCAAAATTATTAGTTTTAGAACAATGTCTTAATAATCCCCAATTTTGTTGATCACCAGTATTTGAATTATCTTTACTAAAATTTCCACCTCTATATTTGTCAAATTTATAAGGAATATCTATTTTTAGTTCAACGTCTTTTATTCTTGGATCTTTTGATAATTTTTCAGCTTCATCATCTGTTAAATTATAATGTGTAAGTCTAGGATTTTTATTTCTTACTTTAACTGTTGTTACAATTCTATCTGGAATTATATTTGAATCTATTGAATCGTCTGCAGAAGTATCTCTTGTAAGATCACTAAGAATATCTTGCCAATTGGTATCTCTTTTGTTTATAACAATATATTCTTTTACGTTTGAATCTTTAACTGTATCTTTACGAATCTGCATTAGACAGCTCCGTTATCGCTTACATATCTCCAATTCGATCCATCGTAGTATGCTGGTTTGGAACTTTGATCTGATACAGCAACCATTGTTCCAGCACTTGCAGTGAAAGTTGCTAATTGAGCCGCTGTTTTTCCAAGTAATTTTATTGGAGCATCAAGTATAACTTCACTAACCGGATCTAATGTGATAGTTGTTGGTGATGAAATTGTATATGTTCCTGCTAATGAAGAAGGAGCTGATATAGTACCTGTTTCTACTGTTGTTGCAATAATATTTGTAGCTGATAATGTATTAGTTCCTGAAGCCCATGTTAAATCACTATCTCCAGCAAAAGCACCACCATTATTATATTGAAGTTCTGTTGTATTACCACCTGGAGTACCTCCACCACTAGCTGTAGAATTAATTGTAACTTCATCTGAACCAGAATCAGTTGTAATAGATATATTTGTACCTGCAACTAAAGTTAATGTATCTGTTGATGAATCGGCTACAACATCTGATTGACCTGATACCGCAACATTTGTAAAAACATTTTGAACTACATTAGGAGAAGTGTTTGTAATAGATAAAACATCTCCTGTTATTGTTGTACCTACACCAGTACCACCTGATATTGTTAAAGTATCTGTTGCAGTATTTGCCGCTGTCGATCCAGTGTCAGCATCTATAGTTGACCATAAATTTTGAGTTACATTAGGTGAACTATTCGTAATAGTTAAAACATCTCCTGCTACAGCCGTTGAAATACCAGTACCACCAGCAATTGATAAACTATCTGATGTAGTATTTGCAGTTGTAGTTCCAGTATCGCCAGTAACAGTTGCCCATATGTTTTGATCAACATTAGGAGCAGTATTTGTCCATGTTACAGCATCAAGACCAGCATCAGTTGTTATTTGCATTCCGGTGCCAGCCGCAAAACCTACAGAGTCAGCATTAGAATCAGCAACAACATTACTTTGTCCTGAAACTACTATATTTGTAAATGCATCTTGTACTATGTTTGGTACAGAGTTTGTAATAGTTAATTGGTCAGTAGCTGAATCAGTTGTTAATGTTACTCCTGTTCCTGCTACAATAGTTAAAGTATCAGCTGTAGAATCTGCTGTTATTGTATTTTGTCCATTTACTACAATTGATTGGAATACATTTTGTGAACCTGTACCTGTAAAATCTACTGTTAAAGTATCTCCTACAACAGTAGTAGAAATATTTGTACCACCTGCAATTGTTAAATTGTCTGATGGTATATTTGCTACTGCAGAACCAGTATCACCAGTTATAGTTGCCCATAAACTTGGAGATGTAGCACTATTTGAAATAGTTACTGAATCATTTGGAGCATCTGTTGTTATTGCTATTCCTGTACCTGCAACTAAAGTTAATGTATCGCTTAATTGATCAGCAGTAACAGTAGTTTGTCCTGTAACTGCAAACGCACCAAAGTCATTTTGTGCACCTGCTTGTCCACCTGTGTATTCAACTGTTAAAGTATTACCACTCATTGAAGTAGAAATAGATGTACCACCTTCTATAGCTAAAACATCAGTAGCAAGAGTGGCTGTATAAGAACCTGTATCTCCTGTAACTTGTTCAAATAAATTTTGGGGTGTAGGTTGATTAGCGGCAATTGTAATACTATCTCCTGCCGCATCTGTTGTTAATGTTACATTAGATCCTTCTACAAAAGTTAAAGTATCTGAATTAGCATCAGCAACAACATTACTTTGTCCTGAAACCGCAAAAGTTTGAAATACATTAGGTACTGTTGCAGTATTTGTAATAGTTATTGTTTCTGAATCAGGTTGAGTTATACCAATACCTGCTCCTGCAGAAAATTTAACGTCTTCTGTGTAAGCACTAGAATTTGTTAATCTTAAAACAATATTACTGCTACCATCTGTTGTCGCTCCAACAGAATAAGTTGTATTTGTATCAGTTCCTGTAAATGTTAATTCATTAGAAGTTCTAGCTATAGTAATATTACTTCCTTCAAAAAATGTAATATCTTGAATATCTTGTCCTGACCCTGTTAATCGAATTTTTTTAGAAGTTGCATCATCTCCATCACCTGCTGAAAATGTATATGTTGTATTAGTAAGTGGTACCCAATTAGTACCATCATTTAATTCAAAATTGTTATTATTATATCTAATTGATTCTGTTCCTGTTATAGTAAGTGTAGTAGTACCTGATACGTCTGCAGTTGCAGTAGTAATATTACCTGCTCCAGCAATTTTTAATGTATTGTCTGGTAACATAGTAGTTGTTGCACTATCGTCACCTGTTATAAACCAATGACCACCGCCACCAGTACTAACAAAAGTTGTACCACCTCCACCTTGTCCAAGTAAAGTTTGTGTATCTGTTAAATCACTAATATCTGCAGGTATAGTAGGTTTGTTTGAAAGATCCGTATATGAACCAGTAAAAACATTTGCACCTAAACTTACACTCGTAGCTGTTATATTATTAACACCTATTAATGAAGAATTAGATAAATCTAAATTATCACCTATTGGCAATTCTTTTATTTTATTGCCGTCCGATGTATCTACTACTAGTGGTATCCTGTTTGCCATAATCTATCCTATAACGCCGCTATCCTTGTTTTAAAATCTGCAAAATCTGAACTTGCCGCTACCTCTGTTTTTAAAGTTGCCAAAGAAATATAAAATCCTAATGAACCATCTTCTAATGCAACTATTCTAGTATATGATTCAGTAGTATTATCGTTTATTTTAGTAAATGCTGTTCTTAATGGATCACCATCACCTTTGTTTACACTTGTACCTACATTTATAATTTGTTGTGCCATTATACTCTACCTACCACCATTTCTATTACTCCTACATTAGGATCCCTATGATCTTCTAGTGCTTTACCTAATACTGTTCCAACTCTAGGATCAGGACTAGATGAAGCGTGTCCTCTAACACTGCTTGTTACTAACATATCACCTTTTTTACACATTCCAGTAATCTTAACTTTAACTCTACCTTGTAATGCAATTGGTGTTCCACCTTCTTGTTGTGAATTCATTAAGTATGCTGGTTTGTCTGAAACAACTCCAGCTACTCTTGTATCTTCAGATAATTGTGTAGTTGTAACTTCTTTATCTCCACCAAATATTACAACTGTACCTACTTCATATTCAGCATCTGCTGTATAATTTTCCGCCAAGTCAGCATATAGAGATCTTGTTGCTGTTCCATCAAATATATTTGCGTACATTGTATTATATCTTCTACTGGAATCACCAATATTAAATGTCATATTGGCATCGCCAGGAACAATACCTTGTGTTGTAACTAATAATGGAACTGATCCATCAGCTACAATTGCCACTCTTCCTTCAGCACTATCATCAGTGTCTGCCACGTATGCACTACTTTGACCTATAGCTATTCCTGTTGGATTAGCACCTTTTCCTGCGGATTCAATAAATTTAACGTACATATGATCCACTGCAAGAGCGCCATCAGTAGCACCTTGAGTATTACTTGCTGATCCATCTGCACCACCTATATCTAATCTTCTTCCAGGAAGTGAAGTAACTGTATTACCCTGTGTACTTCCTATACCAGTAGCAAAATCTATTCCACCAGGAGTTGTTATATTAAGTGTAGAAGCGGCAACATCTAATGCAAGAGCGCCATCTATTTTTAATCCTTGTAAATCTGTTATACCATTTGTATCTGTTTTAATTATACTATTAACTTCTCCTGATGTTGTAACGTTACTAACTTTGTAAACACCAGCACTTGCTTTTATAAGTGCTTCACCGGGATCACTAGCGGCATCTAATTCTGTAGTAAAGTCAGCATCTACTACTGCTCCACCTTGAGAAATTATATCAGAAAATGTAATTGCAGTTACGTCACCTGTACCAGCAGTATTTCTTCCATATGCTTCGTATTGATCTAATTGAGGTAAATCAGCAAAGTCTATACCAGAAGAAGATAATTCAACCCAACCATTAGTAACTGTAAAGTCTCCTGAATCAAAACTAGCAACTCCTAAATCTGCTTGACTAATTCCTACTGCATCTGCTCTTGAAGTTGCCGCATTTAAGTTTAATTTACTTTGTGATATTGCGGCATCTGATTTAACATCTGCATTAATAATTACATTTGATGCAATATTAAATGTAAGTTCAGTTTGTGTTGCAGTTCTATTTGCAGTCATTTCTACATCTGATGCTGTAACAACTGCATTACCCATTTCGTTTATAGCAGTATCTATAACTTGAGCAGTAACTCCACCGCCAGTATCAATTGTATCTGCTGTAGTAAATTGTGTAGGATTAGATGTCCATGTGTAAGTAATTCTTGTGGCATTAACCGCTCCAGGTAATACAAGAACTTCTACATCTACAATTGTTCCTGTTGCACCAGTTACTGATCCTGTAAAAGTATCACTAACTGCAAAATTTCCACCAACTGCAGGTGCAGTATACATTCTGTATTTGCCATTGAATATTAAAAGTTGTGCTTCAGCTAAATTTCCAATATTAACGTTTCTAATATTTTCTATTTGATCTGTTTCGTATATAATATTATCTACATAACTTTTTGTAGTTGCATCTTGAGCCGCAGACGGATCTGCTAAACCTGTTAATTTAAATCCACCAACTGCCATGTGAGATGTAAATGGAATAGAACCATCTCTAGCTATCGCACCTGCTCCAATTGGATTACCTACTAAAGTATTTGCATGGTCAAAACCTAATCTTCTATTAACATATTGTCTAACAGCTGATTCTGTTGGTACACTATCCGTAGAATTGTCTACCATAGAACCATCTGTACTAAATTCTGCTACAACAACACCTCTTTTAAATCCTATACCATCTAAATTACTAATTGCAATTGCCGCCGCAAAAGAAACTGTTCCTGTTGCTTGATCAACTGTGAAATATTTTCCTACTCTAAAGAAACCATCTTGGTCAGTACTAACATAGTAAACTCTACCTTTTAATTTTTCAACAGTTTCATTAGTTTGAGAAGATGCCGTTGTTGCATCTCCATAAATTACATTAGGGAAGTTAGTAGTATTAAAACCACCTGTTCCTATATCTAAGAAGTCATGATTTGATGCTCTTGCTGTTGAAACAAATACAGTAATTGAACCTGGTTCAGTAGCTGTTAAACCAACTCTAAATGTTGGAGACCCAGAACTTCCAGTGTATCCTGTCATTGGACTATGAATTCCTGCACCTATTGGGGTAGGATTAATATTAGATACATCTGTAATTTCTACTGTAGCATATGTTGTTCTATCTACATAATTTGCAATTTTGTGAGTTTTACCTTCCCAACCAAATGTCATATCTCCATTGTTTAATCTTGTAATATCTCCTGCTTCTGGAACTTTGTTAATTGCAAGTACAACATCACCTACAGTATGTCCCATTGTAGTTCCTGATCCTGCATGAGTACTATTTTGAGCTTCTGTTTCGTTAAGAGTTATTTTAACATAATCATAAACGTCATCAAATGCAATTAAGGCACTATTAGCCGGTAAAGCAACACCAACTGGATTTGATGTTGAATAAGAAATACTTCTATATGTTATTGAAGGAGTTTCATCAAAAACTACAGCAGTTGTAGGTTTTGAAGGTGCTGTATTTTCTACAGAACTAAATTGAAATTGAGAATTTGCTCTAATAGTTAATACTTGATCATCTGTAAGAGCGGCTTTTAATCCTGTTGTAGATGTTTCGTTTTTACCACTTGTTCCTAAATTAATTTTGTAAATTGTTGAATCTCTAGTACTTGCTGGAGCAACTTCAAGAGATGCTTCTACAGTTGTAACTTCATATCTTGTAATACCTATTGCGCCACCGTGATCTATTTCTACTTCTGAATTATTAGAAACAACAGTATCTAAATCATAAACATAAATTGATAATGCTCCACTAGGATGAGTTAAATCTACTCCGTCATCACGAACTAATGCCGCTTGAACCATATCATTTGTTAATGTTATAGGGTCAATAGATTCATTAGGATCGCTTCCTGCAGAAACAATTCCAAATGTTCCATGACAACAAGAACCGTTTAGTGATCTAATTTTTCCACCGTCGTTTGCAAAGTATGCCGCTTCACAAAAGTAAGTGAAACAAGAAACTAATTCTGTTAATGCACTATTAGTAACGACAAAGCCATATCCTAAATCATTTACTTGAGTAAATGCGTGTGCTAAAGCTGATCTATTACCTGCTGTTTGAATATCTATACTATAAGGTGGAGAGAATGAACCATCCCAACCTGCACCACTATTAGAAGAACTGTCAAGAAGTAATTGAGCTGTTCCATTTGGTCCATCATAACTTTTTATTGCATTAATTTGATATCTTTGACCTGCAATATAAAAAGGACAAGGTGTTTGAGGTTTTCTAATTCTTAAACCTGTTCCTGCATCACTTGTTACGTCTATTGTAAATGCATTAACAACGTTAGTTACTTTTGTAGGTAAATTACCTGCGAATGCATCAATAAACATTCCACCGCTAAATGTTTTAGCATTTTTAGATGCAGAATAACAAGCCGCGTCAAATGTATAAGGTGATTTAGTATAAACTGCTCCTTCAGGATCTAATACTTCAGAAAAGCCTCCATGATTTTGAAATGTTACATTTTTTATAATGCTAGAATTGTTTACTAAAAGTACATCTAATTCTTTATTATTTTTAGGAGTACTGGCGTTATCATTTGCATCTGACAAATAATGATAACCATAATTTTGTGTTGCAATTGTTAAACCATCAAATGTTAAATCTCTGTGAAAATACATTCGCACCCAAGGGGATTGTGAAACTCTATCTCTTGGTCTAATAAGAACTCTTCTAAATTCATCTCCTTGTAAAGAAACGTTTTCAGGTAATTTGATTGGGAAATCTTCGTAATAAACACCTGATTCAACTTTTATTGCAATGTGCTTATCTCTAATTGGTTGAGCAAATTCCATTTCCTCACCAACAGTAAACATTTTAGGTTCTAATAAATCTACTTCAATTGTATCTACCGCCGCACCTGCAGTTACAGAAACTACTCTTCCTATTGACTTGGAAGTTTTACCTCTAACAACTTTTCCAGCAATTAAATCTGGTTGACTTACTTGATTAGCATCTAATCTTCCTGTATTTCCATTATCAAGTGTAAGAGAAATTGTACTACCATCAACAAGAGCTGGTGCAGTACCTAATCCGCTAGTAACAATACCTTCTATAATTGTAAATTTTGCTTGAGCAGAAGCTAATCCATTTGCATCTACTGTTTGTCCATTATCAATTGTTTGAGTATAATTTGTTTGATATACAGAACCTGGTGCTGTATTTGTTAAAACATTATTTGTTATTGTTTTAGCATAACCAATTGCCGCCAATGTTTGGTCTTTTTGTGTAGTAATTGCATACAAACCACTATTACTATTATAAAATCTTTCACCACATTGTACTGATTGAAAGTTTGCATTTATTCCGTTTAAAATGTCTATAACTAAACCATCAAGCATATAACCCAAATCTCTATTACATAAAGTTCTAAAGTTTACGTGAGTTGGATATTGATTTTCTGTATATGCAATTGCTTCTTCAATTATAAATTGTCTGTTTGCTTCAATTAATATTTTTACTGCTGTATATCCACTACTGCTTGTAACACCTTGAGTTAATACTGTAGTATCGTTTGCTCCACCATTAAATGTAAGAGTTTGTACCCAAGGGCCTAATTCAAATGGAGCAGTTTTCATTACTTCTTCTGCTCTCTTACAAGCCGCACCTATTGTAGCATAAGCATAACTGGTAGATCTTCCCCATCTGTCTTGAGGTATTCCAGTCATTGCGTCATCACCGCTAGTGTTTACATATATGTTAGTTTTTGAAAATTCTGCCGCTTCATCTACATAAAATTTTGTTGCCGCTTGTAAATCGCCATCTCTAACAGCGTCTTGAATTTTAGGTACTGCATCTAATCCATTTGTAGTAATATCTACAATAGTAGCAACTAGTGAAGTTGTTTTTGCAGTAGCACCTGTTTCTGCAGTTTTAACTTTATAAACTTGAGTTGTAACTACTGGACTTTGATTTGTTGAAAGTGCAACTTGTGGTAAAATATTTGTATTAATAAAATCTCTTAATTTATTATTAACCGCTGTTGCGTATGCAATTTCTCCACTACCTAATTGAGATGAAGCACCTTCCCAATAATATTTTGAAGTTCTTATACTTTCTGAATTACCACCATATCTTATATCATGTGCTAACGCATCAATATTAAATTTTGTATCTCTTTCGCATTTTTCGTGACGTGTAACATTGTGTATTCCAGGATTATTGGCGTCGAACCACGCCATAACTTCATCTGCTAAAAATTCTTTATTTGCTTCTATTAAAGTTGCCGCGTCTGGATATAATGCTCCCATTCCAGCCATTGATCCTGGGTGGTCATATAAATTAAGAGCACCATCCATACTGTCACCTTGTCTACGAACAATAGATTTTCTAGGAAGTGCTTCTGAACTTAACCAATTGCCATATAAAGCAGTATCTAATTCAGCGTCAGTAATAGTTTGGGTGCCTGTTCCACCACTAGCTGTAATTTTAACTCTTGTACCATCATTATCATTTGTTGCTTCTGCTTGGCTGGCGTGTAATGAAAGAGTACTACCATCTACATATCTAATATAATAAGTAGTTTCTGATGTTAAATTTACTGCATCATTTCCAGAAGAATTATAAATGAAAGCTAATCCATTTGACCCTGCATCAAATCCATGAGAAGATATTTGAAGGTCACCACTTGCATAACCAGTAATTGTTAATGTGTATTCTGTTAGATCTGCGGGTTCTGATCTAACTCTTAGTTGTCCTGATGCTCCACTAGGACCACCTGAAACTTTTAAATATCTTTGATCAGCATATTGTTTTGTAATTACAAGATCATCTATAGTAATGTTTGAACCGTGTGTTGTATTATAATCTGTTACTGCCGCATCTGTTACTTTTACATTACCTATTGCGAAATCATTTCCATTTAAAGGTCCACCTAAGGAAGGTTGAGTGTCTGAGGCAACTGTTGCGCCTGTACTGTTTAAAATAATTTTGCTTACATCAGTAGTGGTATCAACTGCCATTCCTGTACCACCAGTAAGTTGTCTCATTTCAATGGCATTACCGGCATCATTTGTTATTGGAATATGTTTGGAGCCTCCAAGTGTATCAGGTGTATCACTTAATGATGTAAATGTTACTTGACCACCTTGTCCGAATACTGCATATAGTTCTGTGAAGTTTTCATTCGATTTACGAAATGCGTCTCTTATCGCATCACCCGTACCATCGTTACCTTCTATACCTATATTAATAATTTGTTTAGCCATTTACCTTTTCCATATCAAAAGTTATAGATTCTCCACAACCACATGACGATTTAACTTTTGGACTTACAATATCAAAATGTGAACCCCATACTTCTGATACAAAATTTAATTCTGATCCAAGTAAAAACATTATACTTGTTGAATCTACTAATAATTTTCCACCAGTAAATTCAATCAATTCGTCACGCTTGTCAATTTCGTTCTTTTCTGCAAAACCCCAATCATAGGAAAAACCAGCACATCCGCCGCCTTTAATTCCTAATTTTACTGCATACTTGTTGTTTTTAGAACAAAGTTCTTTAATTTTCTGCTCTGCAGAATCAGTAAGTGTTAATATCGCCATTTTTTATATTTCCTGTTAACGTTATTTATGGTAAATTCATTAATCCTAATGTAAATAATAACGTATGTTTATTAGTCAAGAAAAAATAGTAGCGTGGATTGAAAGAACAAGTAAATTAGGTAAAAAACACAAATGTAAAAGAACAAGAACAGTGTATTCTTTTAAGTGTGATTCTTGTTCAAAAACGTTTTCTAGAGTTAAAGGTAGTATAGAAGTGAAAAGATTGTCTAATTTTTATAAACACGTATGTAATAAATGCAATCCTAAGAAATTTGCCCAACAACAAGGTGTCAAGCAAAGAAAAATACTAGATATGTCTGTATCTAGTAAAAAGCGTATAAGCGATTTTTAATTATTATTTTTTCTTTTTAAACCAGTTTAAAGGATTAAGTAAACCAGCTAAATCTTCAACTTTTTCGTTTACCCACCATCCTACAACAAAACCAACTATAAATGCTATTGTTAAAAACATATTTGTCTCCTTGTACTGTATTTATTTCCAATTCTCTTTACACCACGGGTCACAACATACTTTAGGATTAGGATCTCCATGAAATACTGCTATGCTTGTTTCTGCGTCTATTGTAGGGACGCCAGGTGATTTAAAATTTCTAATACCGTTAGGTTGTCTAATTAAAGGTGGTCTATCTCTCATTTCCCATTTATAACTCATTATCCATTTATCGGGCCAAAATTCAAAATTGTTTTTTACATTGGCAAATAACCAATCTTGATCACCGTGGAATCTTCTTGCTGTATGTCCTGCATCTTTTATAAATTCATTATAAACTTGAGGATGTTGTCCTGTTTCCCATCTAACAACACTTGAATTAAATCTATTCCAATCTTTATTAGTAGCTCTGTTAAAGTCTCTTACTACACAAAATGAACCAGGTTTATAATGAAAAAGGTTATCTATATTTTTAAATATTATTACATCTAAGTCAATATAAAGAACTGTACTATGTAGTAATTGAGGTAATAAAGGATTCATTAATAAAGGTTTGTACCACCATCCTGATATTTTAGGATATCCTGTAGGTAATTCTACAACTTTTATATCACTATCTAATCCTTGTGGATCTTCTGTAAAACAAATAAATTCATGTTCAACTGTACAATGTCTTCTAATCATACTAGATAGAATATTCACATAGTCAGGACCATATTTGGTTCCGTGTTTAAGACAAATAATTTTATTCATTATATTTTACCATTTTTTAATGTCTTTAATTTTAAGGTTTTTAATATCTTTCCAACTAGGTGGTATTTTGAAATTGTCATCCACCCAATAATTAAATTTTATATTATCAAAATGTTCAAATATCTTTTTATTTTGATATATCCAATAACGAGGATCTACTGGATCGTGTTCAGGATCATTATAGCTTAAAGTACCTTTATAAACATTATTAACTTTGCCGTCTTTACCATAAAGATCAAACCCTATAATGTCTACCTTTCCTTCATTACAATTTTCAATACCTACTAAAAGTGCGTATTGTCCTGCTCCCCAATGCATAGGCTGGTCAGGTCTATCTTTTCCTTCATAAAATAGGGTAGGCACTTCAAAAACACTTATGTACATTTCTAGCCAATCGGGTCTAGTATATATAATTGCGTGTTGGGTATTTTCGTGTCCTACTGCCTCTCTAAGCATTCTTCTATCAACACATACTAAATGATCCACAATGCAGTCTCTAAAAACAGCATTACAGCCAACTATTTCAGATTGGATGCTATTTAATTTGATTGATTTTCTGCTTTCGCCGTTACCTATTATTACCATACTTAAATATCGTTGTTATGTGTATTTACAACCATATTCAGAATTGGATAGAAGCAATTGGCACTCCTACTAAAAAATTAAAAGGTCATTCTGTTTGCCCATATGCTAAAAAGGCAATTTGGGATCTAGTTATTTGTAAGGAAGATGTTTTAGCAAATTGTTTTGATTTTGTTAGTAATAAACACTTAAAAAAAGAAGTTACAGTTTTTATATTTGATGATGACCTTTCTATATTTCAATTAAAATTTTTATGTGAATTGCTTAATTTAGAATTTCCAAAATACGTGTTTTATCCTGACCATCGTAAAAGAAAAACGTATGTAGGGAAAGCAATATCAAATAATGGAAAATATAATGTTGTATTAGCACAAAGAAGAAAAGAATTACAAAAAGCGAGACTTAAATTAAAGGAAACAAATTACTATTCATTTTGGAATAAAAAATATCTTAACGAAATTTTAAATACATAAACTTATTTTCTAAGTTTATCGTGTTCTTTCTTTCGTTGTTTTCTAGTTTTAGCTAAATCAACTTTAATACTTTTTAATTCTTTTGTAATTTCTGCAAATTTGCTAGTAGCATATTTTTTTAATCTTACAAAATGGCGTACAGTTCCAACAACCCACCACCACCATATTCCGGCAATTATAGCAAATAAAATGCATATTAGCCCTAGGGTATATTCTAATAATGATTGAAAGTCGAATGCGACTACTAGCAAAACAATAACAAGAGCAATTAGTGGACCTATTTTAGCCAACCAACCCCATATGTTAATTTGATTTTCTAGTTTCCGATATTTCCGAAAGATTTCCATAAACCAGGTGATCCTGTTGTTGTACATACCCAACCTATTACGTTACCTGGAGTAGGATTGCTATTCCAAGTAATATCTCCTTGAGAATGTGTGCCTTCTGATGGCGCTTCAGTACCTGTATGGAATCGTTTGCCTTGAAATCTAATTGGTCCGTCTACATCTAATGATATGTTATCTGCAATTTGATTAACACCTATACCAACTTTGCCGTAGACATTCATTTTCATTTGGCCACCTAGTGTTCCAATTTGAACATCACCATGTGCACCAATTGTTATTCTATCTGTATTATCTGTTTGAATTTTTAATGAGGCTGTTGTGTAAGTTCCTATTTCTGCGTTGTCTTCGTTAGGTTGTACTCTAAATTCTACATCATTAGAAGAAACTGATAATTGACCATTAGGAAGATCAGTTCCAATACCAAGTCTCATAAAGCCTGCATCGTAGAAAATAAATGAGTCTAAGTTAACATTACCATTAACTGCTAATCCTTCAAGAATGCCTACTGTTTTAAGATTAGAACTCTTAATTGTTGGTCCTAAACTAGTTGCATTTATTACTTCTGTATTATCTATAGAATAACTAGCGTCTTTGTGTAGGTCAATATTATTGCTACTCCAAATTCTGTCAGGGTTTCCTTGGAAACTAAATGTTTTAGTATTACCATATCCGCTCCATTGTAGCCCTTTACCGTATATGGCATTGGATTCAGTACCTTTAAAATTGATTGATTTATCTACATTTGTTACAGTAGGAGCTTCATCTACAGAGGCAGTTATATTCTCTATAGCATTACCCAATGTAACTAGTCCAGCTTTAACGGAAATGATGTCGTCTCGTATACTCATATGCAATTATTTATCTAATAGCTCGAAGTAATATAACGTCTGGATTAATACGTCCATTTAATTTTAGGCCCATAGCTTTAATATCATCAAGGTCTTCTTTAAGTTTAGTTTTAGGCCCATTTATAAAGTGTGATAGCTGTTCTGGGGGTTTTCTGAGTGTTTTTTGTACACTAGCTTCTTGGTTGAATCTAAATATTGATGTACCTTTCACACCTAATCCGGTACCTTCTCTTTCTTGACCTTGTGGGTCATATACTGATGTTACGTAGTATCCTAGCTTTCTAGTTTTAGTATTATAAACCCATAGTTCTTCGCACCCTATTATTTCTTCTGGATTTATGCTAATCAATTTAAGCCTATCATCTTCTTGTTTATACTTTAATTTTGAAATTGCTTTTGTTTTACTAACAGGTTTTCTTTTCCTTGTTTTTCTATTAGCATTAGCTATACCTATCATATAATCGCAAGCCTTGAATATATGTTCGTATGTTTTGATATGTAGTTGTAATTCTTCTTTACTAAATTCGTTATATGATTCTACCAACTGTTGATCGTCATCATTGAGTTCTTCAAATGGTTTCTTTTTTGCTTTAAGATAAAAAAAGATTTCATCATATTGTCCTTGGTATAATTCTTTAAGTTTTCTTGCGTGTTGACCTTTTGTTTTTTCTTTTTTAAGATGCTCTATTAATTTGTAGTTTTCTGGATTGAACTTTTCTGGTTTCGCAACTAATCTGTCCAGCCATATTTCTATAGGCTGTGCAATTTGTCCTACTCTTTGTGCAACTCGTTCTTGTATTGAGGGTTTGTTATCGTTGGTTTTAATAGTCATGCTATATTTGTTATATAGTCATTAGTTATAAAAATCAACTATTTAAGGAAACCAGATAGGTATTTTTGGTTTTTTTATTTTGATAGGTTTAACGGGAATCGTGCCTTTTTTACGCCCGCCTTTATTTCGATGTATCCTTCTTGGCGTCTTGTTGAACATCCTTTTCTTGAATGCCATGTTGTATCCTTTTATATACTATGTGCATCTGGTTTATGTTTATTGATATCTTTTTTAGGCAATGCTTTAACTCTTTTTTCTGCTTCATAGATAACTTTATGAGTATCTGTTACGCCTTCTTCTTTCCAACCTTTTGCTTTCCATTCTTTTCTAATTCTAACCATTTCTCTTCTTACCATTGTTTGATGATCTGCTTCTTCCATGCAAAAATCCCATTCCTCTTTTTCCTCTTCTAAAGTTTGTACTTTAGGTTCTTTTGCCAATGTCCATTTATTCATTATTCACCGAATCCATCTATTGCTCTAGCATGAAGTACTACTTGTTTCTTTTCTTTTTCCATTGCTTCATATTGCACTTTTCTTTCTTTATATTTTTCTTCTGATAAAGAATGCCAACCTACGCAAAGTCCTGTAGGAGATCTTCCACAACCACAACTACCTTTTTTCTTTTTAGGTTTCTTAGCCGCATCAATAATATGTTTTTGTAATTTTCTATAACCCATGTTTAAATCCATTCATTCTTGCTAGTTCGTCATTAGCAGGTGTTCGGGCAATAGTTGTATTAAAACTCATTGATATTCTAGGTTTATCTGTTTTATTACCATCTACACTATGCGTAACCCAACTAGGAAAAATTAATAAACCACCTGTTTTAGGTTTATACGTAGCTCTAGTAGAAGTTAATTTATTTCGCGTAGGCATATATCTAGGAAGAAAATATTGTGCTGGGTCTTCTCTTTCAAAGTGAATATCTCCCATATTGTCTTCTGGTATATCAATATAATAAACACCACTTAAAATACTATCACGGTGATGGTGTGGTTTATTATAATCACCTTTATAATTTATGTTCCACCAATAGTCACATATTTGTAAATCCATTAACCCTGCCATTTTAACACATTGGTTAATTGCATTTTGTAATGATTCAATAAATTTTTCTATTATATCAGTATTTTCACTTGGTGATAAATCTTCGTGAATTTTGCTTTTAATCATGTTACTTTGCCAACCACCATAATTAGTTACAATTCGTCCTTTATCTTTTTCTTTAAGATTTAAGACATAATTATTTAACATCTTATTATCGATGTGTTTTAAGTTGTCGTTCCATACAATTGTAGGAAACCACAAGTCCATAGCTAAAGTATCTTTAAATTTTTTCTCCGACATCAAATCCTCTAAATCTTAAGAACCTTGGAAATCTAAGACTCCATTCATTTTTTGTATCTTGATTCTGTGTAATTGCATCTGCTCTAACTTCTACTATTTGTCCTATAAGTTTTCCTTTTGCTTTCCAAAATTCTTCTCTATTTTCATCAGTTAAACCAGATCCTACATTCGTTTTAATAAACTTGCCATCATCTGTGCCTTCAACAATAAGTGCTCCTAATTTACCTACATTTTTACCTGTACCTTCTTCTGTGTCAATTACTTTCAATGATACTTCAATAAATGGTTTTAATTTTAACCAAGACGTAGTTCTTTTACACTCATATGGAGCGTCTAGGTCTTTTATCATGATACCTTCATATCCCCCGTCTACTGCCCTCTTATTAATCGCTGTGTACGTCTTTTGCCCTTCTTCTGTGTCCAAGTCAACTATTTCATGATCTAATACTTCTATAGTTGTTAGACTTGCTTTATGTTGTTCGTACCAAGCCTTAACCATTTCTGTTCTATCTTTTTGGCTTTTGTTCCAAATACCTTTTTTGAAATCTGCTAATGGAATAAAATCAAATAAATGTAGTTTGGCATCTTTAGCAGTTGCAGAACTTTTTCTATGAATTTGTTTCATTAAGTCTTGAAAGTTATCACTCATAACTTCACCATCTAAAATTAATGGATAAGGTGGTGGAGAATTTTTAACTACTTCACTTATTTCATCTGCAATATGTCCAAAGTTGTTTAGCTCTTTTCCATTTCTGCTAAACATATCAACTTTACCATCTGGATATACAATTGATACAACTCTAGCACCGTCCAATTTAACTTCTAGCATTTTTCTACCAGTAAGTTTTTTGTCGTGTTTTGCAGAGTCTTGTGCTAATTGACAAGTGAATACTGGAACCATATATTGTTTAAATTTGTTTTTCTTTGCAACATTGTTTATAGTTTTTTCTGTAACACCACATCTTAAATCTTTAATTAAGATTCTTCTATAAAACCCATTCCATTGTTCTGCCGTTGCAGTACTCATTACAAGTTTAATTGCATCACGAGCCGCGTGTCCTGTAAGTTCTCTTTTATAAAGTTGTTCAGCCAACGTTTTAAATACTTTCCATTCACATCCTTGAGCTGATATAACATCATCTTTAGTAGGTACTTGTTTAACTCCAAATGTGTATAGTTTGTCTAAACACATTTTTAGTCCTTCAAAGAATTCGTCTAATCCTTCTTTCATTGCATCTAAAACTATTGCTTCTTTTTTAAGCCTAGAATTATCTGCTTCTAGTTTTGCTATTACTTCTTGTGGTTGTGTTCTCATATTACCTCGGTTTTAAAATTGTATTTTCAGCCATTGCTTGCCAGTTGTCTGGAAAACTTTTAGCCAAGTCTGCTACTTTAAGTACAGTTCTTAGACTTACTTCTCTTAGTCTTCTTTTATGACCTTCTATCCATTGGATTATTTCTTGTTTAACCTCTTCTGGTAAAGTATATTCATTTAACATACCGTCTCCTACGATTTGTTTAATTCTTAAGATTTTCTCTCTCATAGTATCAATTGTTAAATCTATGTAGTGACATCTAGATTCTAATGCATTTAAATGGTCTCTTAATTTTTTAGACTTTACATTATCAAATTTAATATTAGTAATGAATATAGCAGAACCTTTAAATTCAAAATGATCTGGCACGTTCTCTCTACGTAGTGTATGTGAATCTGTATTCCAACATATTCTTCTAGTTCGTTTAGAATCTAAAGCCGCTTTTAATAAGTTTAAAGATAAGTCATCTAATAAAACACTATCACAATCATCAAATACAATTACATTATCTTTGTCTTGAAAATTGTATAATTTAACATATAGTCCAATAGCACTCATGGCGCCTTTAACAACTTCATATTTCTTTTTAGAATCTCCTAATGTAGATATAACTCCATATCTTTCTAAAACTTTTTCAACACCAAATGATTTACCAACACCCGGAGGTCCAGATACTATCATTGCTCTGATGTCTCCTTTTTTGGTTGCTTTAGTCATTGAATCTAAAATTTCAAAACGTTTACGCATTCTTTCAACAATTTCTTCATCAGTTTCTTCTTTACTAGTTTCTGGTGGTTTGTCTCTTAATTGATTTTCGTTATCTAAACTAATTCTTATGTTGTCTTTTGTTGCACCAGGATATTGTGTGAGGTCGTCTATTTTTACTGTGATGAATCCACCTTCTTTATGTGGATATGGTTGGTATGGTTTAACTAATTTAAAAGTTGTATTTTCAACTTTTCTGTTTCTGTAACTTCCTTCTAAAACGTATATTTGCCTTTTCATTTTTATTATTATGCCCTTCTGTTAGTGTTTATATAATAATACTACCAAATAGTCATAAAGTCAATAGCCTAAGAAGTCAAGCAATTAGCGGGCCATTCGTCATAAAAATAGGGCCAAAATGAATTCAGCCCTATTAATATCAGAACTAACAGAGTTCTATTTGATTAAGCCTTGTGCTAATGCCTTGTAACCTGCACCTATTACTCTTTTAGATGCTTTACCAGTTCTATAAACTTTTGATTTAGAACCTTTAGGGCCTTTATTTAGAAATACTGGAGTTCCTGCAAATCTTAGTGCTTGTATAACTGCACCTGGATTTCCTGCACCAAATTTATTTGATATTGTTGCAGTTGTAAGAGCTTTGCCATTTTCTAAAGCACTTTTTACTTTTTCTTGTATTGTACTTGTCATTGAGATATCTCCTTAATAATTAATAATTCTCATTGTTATTACTATAATAAAGGAAATAGGTTGTAATGTCAAGTATGCTTGACTACCAAATTTGATTAAGGGAAGAATTTGGATAACTGTCAAAAATTTTCATATCGCAATTTAAAACAGTAGCAACAAGATGTATTCTATCTTCTTCCCCACCATTAAATGCATTATGATATTTTGTATTATTAGTAACCCAGACCGATCCATCTGCAGGCATATGATGAACTACTTCATCAACGCACATACGAGCACCAAAATTTGTTATAATAGGAATATGTATTCTTGGTTCTGGATCTCTATGCCAACTTAATGTTGTACGTGGCATTTTCCAAAGTAATCTGATTCTACCTAATTTATATTTGGTTGTTAATTTATCATATACTTCTTTAAAATAAGTATCTTCAAAGTCTTTTACAAATTCTGTAAATTGCTCTTCGGGTATTGGTTTTTCTCTTTGGACTTCTTTATAAGTGCTATCTGGTTTTGTCCAGTATAGACCTCTAACATTACCACCTGTAATAGAATTAGGATCTCCAGGTATTTTGGTTAAACATATTGCCGTAAGGTCATTTTTTCCTAAAGGGGATTGTCTTGCTACTCGAGAATCTACTTCTTTAACTGCATCTTGCAGTTTTTTAATATCAAAACAAATGTCTTGATCTCTATAAAATCCTTTTGGCATTAATTACCAGTTTCAAATTTGATACCTTGGGCCAAGTTTAATTCTCTACCATAATTAATTGTTACAGTAGTTCTTCTCATATATTGTTTCCAAGCATCAGAACCTGATTCTCTTCCTCCACCTGTATCTTTTTCTCCACCAAATGCTCCACCTATTTCTGCACCAGATGGACCAATATTAACATTAACTATTCCACAGTCTGAACCTACTGCTGAAATAAATTGTTCTGATTCAATTAATTTTTCTGTGAATATACATGAACTTAATCCTTGTGGCACACTATTTTGCATTTCAATTGCTTCGGGTAATTTGTCATATTGAAATGTGTAAAGTATAGGAGCAAATGTTTCTGTCATAGCTAAATCTACATCATGAGCATTATGCTTAGGTTCTATTAAGCACGGAAAAACAAAATTCTCCCTATGGACTTCGTGTTTAGGTAACGTAGTAGGTTGGGTCTCTTCTCCACCCCAAACATCATAACCCATTTGTCTAGCTCGTTTTATTACTTTTTGCATTTTATCAACTGCTTCTTTAGAAATCAAGGGTCCTAAAACATTTTCTTTGACCATAGGATCACCTAATGCAGGAGCACCAAATATTTCTTTAAGTATACCTATCATAGTCCTGTATACATTTTTTTGGATATAAAGTCTTCTTAATGATGTACATCTTTGTCCTGTAGTTCCCATAACACTAAAAGCAATCGCCTTTCCGGCAAGAGTTAAATCTGCGTGTTGAGTTACTATTGCGGCATTGTTGCCTCCTAGTTCATACAATCCTTTACCCATTCTCGCGGCAACTTTTGGTGCTAATGATTTACCCATTTCACAAGAACCAGTTGCACTTAATAATTTAATTTTTTTATCTTCTGCTAACCATTCTGCAGGTTCGTTGCCTCCTTCTAAAATTAACAATAAGTCTTTTGGATCTATGCCTAAACTTTCAACATATTTGCTTTTATAATCATTAACTGCTTCATCAAATATTTCTTTACATCTATATGAAATTTTTATTGTTTTGGGAGAAGGTTTCCATACAACACTATCACCACATACTATTGCTAAACAAAAATTCCAAGCCCACGGAGCCACTGGAAAATTAAAGGCAGTAATACAACCAACTACACCCAAAGGGTGCCACATTTCTTGTAGTCTATGATTAACTCTTTCTGAAGGCATTGTTAATCCATATAATTGTCTTGATAAACCCACAGCAAAATCACACATATCAATAGCTTCTTGTACTTCACCTATTCCTTCAGATATTGGTTTTTTACTTTCCATAGTAACACCTTTACCTAATTCATCTAAATGTTCTCTTAATTTGTTACCAAATATTCTAATTAAATCTCCACGTTTAGGTGCTGGTACTTTTCTCCAACCTTTGTGAACTGCTGTTGATTTATCAATTAATAAATCGTATTCATTTTTTTGTATTTCTTCCATTGTATTTTCTCCTTAAAATAATTTACCTAACAATTTAAGTCCATATAATATACCTATAACAGAAAGAGCACCTGTTATACCTTGGTCTATAAATGCAAGTATTGAACCAACAATTAATAATGCATAGAACACATAAGTCTTCCAGTTCCAAACATAATAGAACCAACCGTGTTCTTTTTTTGTAGGACCAAAATCTAATTTAGGTTCTTTTGCCATTATATATTTCTCCGTATAAATTAGTTATAAAATCTTGATATGGTATATTTTCTTGTTTGATATATCCTGTTCCTGTTAGCTTTCCTTCAGCATATGCTAATGCAACAGAACATACACCAGAAGCAGTTGCTCTTTGAATTGCACTATAATCTGCATCGCCATATATTTTATTTGAATATGTAACTTCTTGCAATTTGCCATCTTTTTTACCAATTACAGATACAAGCATTACTACAACATCTGCAGTTGTATAAGGAACTTCTTGATCAAATAATTCTATAAATCTTTGTTTGTTATGTTTTAAATTTAAATCTTCTAATAAGAATTTCATTTTATCACAGTGTCCTGGATACCTAATAGTTTTATATGATAATGTTCTAACTTTTCCTTTATATGTTTCACACATAGAAGCACTACCTCCTGATGTATTAAATGCTTCATATCTATTTCCATCTATATAAATTGATTCCATACCATCTAGTGGGTGTGCTTTAATATGATCGTAATGGGAAATGACATCACAATAATTTACATATTCATTAAGTAAACCATCAGTTGACCAAGTAAGATAATAAGACATTGCATTGGTAGGATATTTAGGTAATGCTCCAACTCTCATTTTAACTTTATGTGGTTCTTCAAATTGACTGATTAAATTTGCGGCAATAATATTAACTGCTCCAGGCGCCAATCCACATTGTGGCATCATAAATGTTTTTGTATCTAAATTTTTAATATATTCTGAAACTTCTGTATCTTCTGTTAAATCAAAATATGCTACTCCTAATTCAGCACACGATTTTGCAATATTAATATTAACGTCATGAGTAGTAGATGTAATTATTATATCTTTGCCACCTATAAATCTTTTACACTCGTTTATATCAGACGCATCTATTTTTATAATAGATTCATCTTTATCCCATGGATTTATATCTGCTAAATGAACTTTAAATATTTCTGGTTTTTTATTTAAAAAGGCGGCAATTGTTCTACCAATTTTGCCGACGCCTATTATTCCAACGTTTTTCATTATATTAACTAGTTATAAATTTTTGAGGACCTGTTGATATAAATTCGAGTCCGGAACCTTTACCAATATAAACATTTTTTTTTGGATTCCAGGACATATTTAATTTTACTGCTCTTTGAATTGAAACACTTAAAAATTGTTCTTCTTTAAAACTAAGAACTTCGACTTCCATTTTTTTACCATTATCGGTGCATTCTATTAATGCTATATCATCAAAATGTATTGTCATCGTCGTCCCTGTCTTGCCAATCTCTTTTTCTTTTTTGTTCTTCCCAATATTCTTTAGCTGACATTTTAGTTTTATACCAAATATAAAACATAAAGTCTGCCCAAAGATAATTTAGAACATATCCTAAAACTGAAAACCTTATACCCATTACGCCTGGCAAAAACCATAAGGCAAATATCATTAAGAGAATATAATTCTTAAAAAATTCATAGGGTACCGTAAATGTACTCCACGTTAACTCTCTTGCTTTCATTTGCCTCCTAAATGAAATTAGCTCTTAAAAATTAGCTCTTTCTTTTTCTGCCTTCTTAATATTGATTTTTCTGCGTTTTGCTCTTTCTCGTCTTTTAAAACTAGGTTTTTGATAGTACTGTTTTTCCTTCATTAAATCAAAAATACCTTCCTTTTTCATTTTCTTCTTAAGGATACGCATTGCCTTATCTACATTATTATTTCTAACTTCTATTTCCATATACTGTATAATTACCTATAATATAACATTTTCTACGCCAAAAGTCAAATGATAGATAAGTAGAATGATGGTTAACGCATTCAGTTTAGGAGATAACAAATGGCAAAGAAATCAGATAGAGCACGCCGAAGAGAACTCCGTAAAGCTGAAAAGAGTCTTAAGTATAGTAACCGAGTTAAGCCAAAAGTTGTGGCTCGGGATCCAAAAGCGATACCAATTAACCAAATAATCACCCTAGATTACCTGACTAACCCTAAACTTGATAAATAAGGGATCTAAAGAAATTATCTTTCTAAGTTTAATCCTACAGTAGACAATGTGTTTTTCCAAGCATAAAAATTCTTATTATGGTTGGCGTAAGGATCTTTAAGGATTTGTATTTGATAAAGATGTACCATTTCGTGTGCAAGAGTTTCAATAAAATCTTTCCACGTTGAAAATGTTAAAGCTAATTCCATAGACATCCATAAAGAATCATTATGATAAGGAATTTTTCTTTTATCATATGTGCCTATTGGCGATTTTCTGCCATCCCAATCATAAACAATTTGCCCACGAGCATGGTGTATTTTTTTAACACTAATATCAGGCATCCATAATCTACCTCTGAATAAAGCTCTATTCAAAGTAGAAAACCAGCTTTGGGCTTGGGCAACAGATGGGTGGAAATTTTTCACACCTTCTCTTTTTTTAAGTGCTTTTCTGACTCGTAGTTTATGTTGAATTCGCTTCTGCATACTATTAATTATCAAATTATATGCAGTTATTATCTGATACTTAAAAAGTAATAAAGTGCGTACTTTAGTCGGAAATAGGGGGTGATTAGTTGTATTTTTCCTGAGTCCAGGCTTGAGAGCCCAATAAGTTGTGTTCTGCCCAACGAACAAATAATCCAAGCTCTTTTCCATGGGCTTCTATTTCCCAAGGACGATCCCAGTAATTTGTTTTTTTGTCTATGATTTTATTTTGCCATTTAGTGGATCCACATCGTTCCAAGTCCACCATTTCGCCTTTAGCATATTGTTTTACGTGAATCATTTCATGAGCAATGGATTCCATAATTCTTCTTTTAGATACAGAGCAATCTACAGTTATTGTAAATTCTCTTGGTTTATGATTTCTGTCATCGAAATCCACTTCTGCCAATACACCAGACTCTTTATGTAAATTTTTATCAAATTCTAAATCAATTGAAATTGTATTGTATAGTTGTTTAGATAAAATTGTTTTACTACAATAGTCAACTATACTATGTGCTAAATCGTATAATTTTTTATTTCCACCACTAATAGTAATATTCATTATTCTATATTTTCGGCAATAGTTTTATCGTTTGCAATTTCTCTTGCTACTGCTTGAATATCTTCTATCATATATTTTACTTCTTGTGGATGAGCAGTATCTTTTAATAGTGCAAGGTCTTTAGATTTTTTGTGCATAACATCTACTTTATGTACAAGTTGTTTTAATGTATGGTACGCCATTGTCATCATATTATTATAGCAAATTTTTGGTAGTATGTCAATAACAGATAAGTGTTGGTATTATTAGCTTATTTTAGGAAATAAAATGTCTGTACAAAATTTTTCAACATCTTGCTCTTTTAGACCTAATGACTTCATTACTCTAGGTGTATGTGGGTTCATCGTTTGATTGGAGCAATAATAGTTTTGGGCCTTAATTGTATCATCTTTTTTTGCAGTATTTGAATATTGTCCTATACTATCAAAATAAACTTTAAGATTGTTAATTGCTAAATCAACTATTGACGTTGCTTCTTCGTCTGTTTTAACATTACCAGCCGCAATCATACTACTTGAAAATATATTTTGTGCCCATTCAGGTAATTCTCTTTTTTTGCTAGGTATATAATTTGCTACTGCATCTTTATACCAGTCTACTAAAGGATGTTGTTCTCCGCCTGAGGATGCAGAAAAATCATGAAAGGCTCCAGTCATTTTATTCTTACCTGCTATAACATCAAAACCATATATAGGTCCGTTGTTATCAAGATTAGGAAAGACGCATACGTGCATCATCCAAAGAGCTTTTGAATCTCTAGCATCTACTACATCTATATGACAACGTCTACAATAATTAGTATGCCACACTCTATTCATCCAACCATTTTCAGGTTGATTGAAATGGTCCATACCAGGTTCAGTTATTTCTGTACCTCTAGTATTAAACTCTTTAAGTATTTGATTTTGACACTCTATAAGTTTATTCCAAATAAAAGATTCATTTTTCATTTTCTAATTCTTTTATTCGGTCTTCTAAGACAGATATTGTTGTATGAATATGTCCAGTGTCCGTTGGTTGAAGTAATGTTTTAAGATGTTCTACTTCTTTTTTAAGAATATTAACCCTTATCATATTTCCACTAAAGTCTTTTTTATTTGGATTAGTAATTTGTGTTACTGCTCCTCGTATTATAGATAGTCTAGTCATTAATCTTTTCCTTCTAGAATTGTACCTTTAAAAGGATCATCTTTAGTGTTTCTATTATCTTCGTCATAAATTTGTGTACTTAATTCTTTGAATAGTTTAGTAGCAAATTCGAAAGCAATTATTGCCTCATCTTTCATATCATCATTTAAATTTTTTCTTACATCAGCTTTCATTTCTTCAATTGGTTTAGGAAAATCATATAACTTACCACTACCAGGTATACGTTTTCTAATCATTTGACCACCACTTAAATCTGCCATATGGCGAACATAAATGTGGGCCATTATTTTTTGTTTGTCATCTTTTATTGATTTAATATGATCTATAAATTCTTTTACAACAGGTGCTACAAATGGTTTTTTAAAATTAGGATCGTCTATATTTTCAGTCCATAGCTCTCTGAAATCTTCCCATATAGCTGGAGCTCTTCTAAGGTCTTGATTCATTAATCCATGAACCATTCCAATGACTTCTAATACATCATAACAAGGATGTTGATTATATAGATAGGTAGCATATAGCTCTTTTGACATTTTGCCACTTATAAGCAGTTTGGCAAATTTATGCCTTTCTGCATTCTTATGATGTTCCCAAGTTAATTCTTTTAATTTGCTCATTCTTTTTCAATCTTTATTTGAAGTGGATATCCCAAACTTCTACTTTCGTTTGTTGCCTCCATACCTTTTTGTTCTGCTATTTCGTATGTATAAATTCCAACAATTATAGAACCCTCTTTATGAATTCTTAAAGTAAGATCACGAGCCGTTTCTGGAGTGTGTTTGAATATTTTGATTAATATATCAATTACAAATTCCATAGGAGTTACATTGTCGTTTATGAATATAACTTTGTAATTTTCAGGTTCTTTAACAACCTGTTTTATTTTTTCGTCTATTTTAACTTCTATGTCTGTACTCATATAATTTATTTATAGAGCAGGGCGTATCAAACGCCCCACCCATATCCATTAATTACTTAATGTCTATTTTTTTAGCCTTTTTACTTTCCGGAATTATTCGTTCCAATGAAACTGTCAAAAGACCATCTTTAAGTTCTGCACCTTTTACTTCTACGTCATCCGCAATTGTAAAAGATTTAGAAAAATATCTTTGAGATATTCCTCTATGCACAACACCATCCGCTTTATTGCTTATAGATTCTTTAGTAGATTTGATTGTAAGCATATTATTTTTATACTCTATATCAATATCTTTCTTACTGAATCCAGCAAGAGCAACTTCAATATCGTGAGTGTTTTCACCTGTCTTCACAATATTGTAAGGTGGATAGTTGACGCCGCCACTACTAAAGATTTGATCACCGTCCATCATTCTTTCGAAATGATCGAACACGTTGTCAAATCCAATAGTTACGGGTCTTAGTTGATTAAAAATTGATAGGGCTTTATTTGTCATAATTGTCCTCCTTTTTTAAGCAAGTTATGTGTACGAGACCTATCATAGCATCACGTACAATATTATTTATCATACTATTATAATATAAACATTATTCCCCGAAAAATCAAGAGCCTAAATTAGCCAAAATATCATACCAGCCTCTTTTTACGCCAAGTTTAAGACTTTTTCCGGTAACTTTATTTGTCTCCATATGGTACGGTTGTTTAATATATCTAACACCATGAATTATTTGTTTACCTTCTACATCTGCATATAATATTTTTAACTTGTCTAATTGTAAACCTAATGCGTTAGTAACTATTTTATCTTCATTAGTCCAAGTGCCTAGTTCGTGACTTTGACCATGGAAATAATGTTTATCTTTTAAAGTACTCATATTACGATTGAATATACCTGTACAAAATACAGTAATACCATGTTTAGCTAATTTTTTAATAGATAATTTTTCAGTTAATACTGTATGATTGTCCAAGCCATCAATTTCTTCTATAGTTAAATAATTTTTGTAATTAAGCTCGGCACCGGCGGCGTGTGCTATACTATCATAATCATACCAATCAGATGATTTTAATTGGGATTCATAGGGAACATAATTTAATTCATTCATATCACGCAACTCTGCTAGATACTCTCCTAGTTTGCGTGGACCTTTTCTTTTCCAAAAGTCGTGTTGTTCTTTTGTTATTGTACCCATTACTGATTCATATCCTAATCCAGTAAATCTAATAACGTAGTATTTGGGTATATTAATTATACTATCAAGTAGTTGTCTTCGTGTTAGTTGTGTTGTCATTTAAATCTTCTAGGATTGTTTTTATTGGATCTAAAGTATAGATTCTATTACTGCTTATTAAGTTATAAGGTTTTGGTTTAGGTATATCTTGGCAAATAAAAAAGGTATTATTTTTGGCTAATAGATAACCAATTAACCAATTATCTAATCCAGTATTGTCTATGTCTAAAATAATATAGTCAACTATACTAGATGTTTCAATTAACCAATTAGCACTATCTCTATTTTCTAACTCATCATACATATAAAGATTAATGTTAATGTTAATGTCTTTTATAATCTTATTAAACTCGTCTTTAACTATATCTTTTAAATTAACCAAAAGAATACTTTTGTTTTCATTTAATAGTTTATCAGGTGGTGTTATCAACTTAATTTGTGACATCAAGTTATTTTAGCATATAGGATGGTAAATGTCAATATTATGATTCGTCGTCTTCTTTTGGCATAGTTTTTTTACGAACTTGGATATTCTTATCTCTAACTATGTAATTTATTGGGAATACTTCTTTATTTGGTTGTCCTACTGGCTCGTCAGTCTTTTTTTTTCTAAGCCGTCGTCTTCTTTTTCTGCTTCTTTATTTGCCGCATCTACCCATTTATTCCAATGTTCTAAATCTTCTGTTTTTTCAACATTAATATTTTCCCAAGGTAGATTATCTATAAAACCTTTTACATATAATTCTTTATGTCTTTTTATAGTATCTTCTGGATTTCTTCGTTTCCATTCTGCTTTTTCAGTTTGCCAGGTCTTTTCTTTTTCGTCATACGTAGTTAAACGTTTTTGTTCTGTATCATCTAGTGTTCTAAGAATTTCTGTTTCTTTGTCTTCACCCACTTTTAATAATTCTTCTTTTAATTCTTTTTGAACATTGTAGGTATCTATTAATTCTTTTGTTGCTACATTACGTTCAGGTAAAATCATTGCAACATCTGCCGTTGTTGGGATAGGCTCCATTGGAATAGGTATTGGTGTTGGTTCAGTTTCTATATCGTATTTTACTTGGTCTTCATCAAAGCCGTCTGTATATTCATCATCAATTAATTCATCAAGTAGTTCATTTTCTCTTTTTTCTTTAGCTTCTTCTTCTGCTTCTTCTTTAGCTATAGCTTCTTGTTCTTCAGCAAATCCTTTTGCTAGGAGTTCTGAAACAGTAGGCTCAGGTACTTTATCTTCCATTTCCTTTAATTCCTCTGCTTCTGCAGATGGTGAATGTTTGTCTATGCTATCTAACATAGTTTGTTGATCTTTTGCTAATTTACTACTATTATCTTTAATTAGGTCTGATGCTTTAAGTGTACCACTTGGCTTTTTAGGTGGCAGTTCAGGTTCTTTAGGTTTACTAGGTGGTGTAGGATCTTCAAGGTCGTCCTCCCATGTATTAGGAAATCTTCTTAGCATACTTTGATTAGCCGCTAATAATAATGCAACTGCAAGTGGATCAAATACGCAAATTATAATAAGGATAACCCATCTTACTGCTTCGTTTGTATCAACTTTATCTGTTACTCCCCAATCAACTACAAGTGCGGCAATATATTTTACTGGACCTATCTCTGCTTCTAACTTAATCATTCTTGCCTCTAATGGCTCTCGGTCAATAATTAAATCATCTATTTTGTTTTGTGATTTTAATATGTTTTCTTCTGCTACTTCTATTTGTGCATAAACACCTGATTTGTCGTCAACACCGCCTTCTCTTAACTTCTCTATTCTTTTTTGTATAACGGCAGTATCATTTGCGTAGTCTTCTTTAAGTTGAGCTATTCTGCTTTGGGATTCACTTATTTTTATATTAATACCAGCTCGTTCTTCTTTTTGTGATTCTTTTAATTGTTTAGCCGCTTTTTCTTCATTAAAAAATGATTTGTTTGCAGTTAGTACGTCACTAACGTCTTTATCCAATACTTTCATTCTATCAGTTAAATTTTCAATGTTTTTGGTCTCAACTACAAGTAAAGTTTTGAATTTATCTTCTACTGATTTTAAATTCTCTTTTTCAATTGCAATTGCTTCGTCGTTAGTACCAGCTGTTCTTGTAAGACTTTTTTCAGCTCTTTCTATAATAAGAGTTTGTCTTTTGATATATGTCTTTTCACTAGTGATTTTGTTGTTTATAATGTCAATTCGTTGTACAACTGTATTTTCTGCTAGGTTCTGTTCTAGGTGGGCTTTGGATAAGAACCCAAATATACCCATAGACGTTATTAAACTTAATACAACCACGGCTGTGGCGAGATAAAATTTTAAGAGAAACCGAGTTTGTTTCCAGTTCCGATACAACCAACTGGCGGCTATTAACTTACCTACTTCTAACACAGAGCCCATTATAACCACAGGAACAAATGCTCCTGGGAATATAGTAGCCAATCCTATTACTGAATAGAATATTGCTACACCTGAAATTGACAGGGCCGATATTAATGTAAGAAGTGCGATAAACATATAGTATTATTTAAACTAATACTTATCGCTTATAATACTATCTGATAAATTGCCAACCGTTGTATGCGACGTCTTTACAAGCGGTTTCTGTGAAGTCTCTTATTTTGCCTTTTTTAGATATTTGCGAGAATAATATTCGGCAATAACCACTGCCGTGTGGATAACTAGATACTATTTTTACTAAACCAAATGTTTGGTTTTTGTCATTATACCATTTAATAACTTCACCTTCTGGTGCGTTGTTTAGTGCAAAAAATACTGCCTGCATCTGCTTAACTTGGTCTTCTTTTTTAAGCATATTTTTGTTGTATTTTATTGCGTTGTATACCGTATGTGTCCAGTGATTAGTATTATTGAAGTCTTTTTCTACACTCTTATAAGTGCTTTCACTATTAAGTTCAATATTCTTTCCTGTTGAACCACAACTTACTAATAATAAACTACTTAGGATTATACACAATTTCCCAAGAGCCGTCAAATTTTTGGCAAACATAACCTTTCCTTTGTACAAATTGTCCGTTTAAAAATATATCGAACCAAAACTCTCTACAGTCTTTTGCTATACCACTATAATGTAGGAAGTCCTTTTTACCATCATCACAAACCATTGTTTCTACGGATTCTTGATTTATAATAGTACCGTTGGCATCCTTCGTGATAATCGTGTGTGTAGTTGCGTTGCAGTATTGGTCACTCCAAACACCGCCAGCATTAGCTTCAGCAGTACACACCAGAGTAAGGGTACCTAATATTAATAATAGTTTCTTCATAGGTTACCCCTACTGCTTATTCGATTGGTCTAATATCTTATCAGATACTTTTGAAATTGAACTGCTTAATTTCATTGCTTTTTTGCTTTCAATTAATGCAACAATTTCATTAACATCTTTTTGAGATATTTTCATTAAAACAAAGGATCTATAGTTGTTTTTGTCTTTGTTAAACAACGTCAACTTCTTTTCTATAGAGTATGTTCTTAATACTGTCTTTGAAATAAAGTTAACAATAACGTCTTCAGATTGTTCTGTACCTTGTACATTTTCAGCAGAACCAGTTTCGTTATAAACGATAGATGTCTTATTATTCATCTCACCATTTATTCTGTCAGTTATTTTAGCCTTTGCTTTTAATACTGCCTTTTTCATAGACATTTCCATATCAGGCGATACTGCAACAGCCACGGCATAAAAATAACCGTTTCTGAAGATCAAGCCTTCTTTTCCGTTATCTTCGTGATTTAAGTACCACGCAGGAACGGTTTTATGTTTGGAACTATCAGTGGGCAGTTTTACCATTCTGTTCGCACAAGCATTCAATAAGAACACCATTGCAAATAAAATAGTTATTAGTTTAAATGAGCCTTTCATTTTGCCTCCTTGATTAAAAGTATTCATTATCTATATTATATAGAATTACTACCAAAAAGTCAATGTTTTTGTTCGATTAAGATGTCTTGGTTTTGAAGGCTTTTTTGGTAGTAGTTTACCAAAATATAAAATACAACCTAGAAACGGTCGTTTTCTTCGTCGTCTTCTTCTTTCTTTTGAGAGGCTTTATAGTATGCATAACCAAAGCCAACGACTGTTAATGTACAACCTATAAGTCCTAATAATAATCCGTCTTCAAATGTCATCTTCTCATCTTTGCAATATCTTTGGCGTCTTCTTTATCAAAGACTGGTACCATATTAGATTTGTGCATTGTTGCTATACCAAGTAGTTTTCTTTTACCTGAATATTCCATGCGTTCTTTTTTAGGTGAAATACCTACTGGGATTTTGTCTGATGTAGGTGGATAATTATCATCGGTTGTATAATTAGGAAACCAGCTTTCGCTAGTTATATTTTTCCATCGCTTTTTTAAACTTTTGGCATCTAGACCAAGTTTTTTAAGCCAAGCCTGGTGTTCAGCATTAATTTTTTTTAATCTTACCGTATTAGGTAGTTTACGTCTTTTCCTTTTTTTAGGAAATATTATTTCTATGAAGCCCATAATGTTATGGAAGATTTCTGTTTAATATGGTACTATATATTAAATGATCGTATTCCTCATTTTCACTCCAAGCATTTAAACCTTGTATTAATTTTTTATAGTTCCATTTACCTTCTTTTAGTTGTTTTGTTCTTTCAACTCTAAAGGCTTTATAAGCAGGATGTCTATTAATAATTTCTATCATATCGCGAATACTTTCGCATTTATGTTTGTATTTTTTAATACCCCAATCTGTACCAGATACGCCTAAAGGTTTCATTTGTGGAACATTGTCGTCCCACGTTCTAACGCCAAACAATGCATTACCTTCTACTGCAAATCTACTAGTACCCCAGCCTGATTCAACTCCAGCCATTGCTATAATAATTGAACTAGGTATTCTTTTTTCTGTTGCTGTTGTATAATTTAAATAATCGACACATTGTTTTACTGCGTATATAAAAGAGTCTGGATCACTATATATAAATTCAGGTTGATGAATATCCAAATATAAATCTACTTCTATATCCTTTTTATTTTGTATAGTTATTTTGTCTAGTTTAATATTAATTTTAGCAAAATGTTCTTTTATACTTTCAAACATAGAAGAAGTAAGTTTATCTTTTGCAACTTTATTTGGAAAAAATGTTCCGTAGCTAAAAGCTATAGCAACCACCATACCTATTGCAAGAGTATAATGAAACCATCTCTTTAGTTTCTTTAAGAATATTTTGTTTGCTTTAAAAATTGCCCGGTCTTTTTCTTTTTTACGCATATAGTTTAATTATAATTCGTATTTAACTTAACATATACTATAATATATGAAGATTCTGGTAGTGTCAATGACTAATAAGTGTTGATTTATATGATTAATTTAGGTGGTCTTTGCAGGTTTCGTACCAAAATTTACCACTATCACGAAGAAGCTCGTTTTGTTCTCTAAGGTTTTCTAGTCTTCTATCTATTAATTTCCATTGATAGTCTGTTATTGGTTTATTTTTTTCGTATAGTTTCTTAAGTCTTTCTATAACATCGTCAATAGCTGGGCAAGTAAGATCAGGGACTTTTGGTGCCTGCTTTTTTAACTTTCTAAAAAACTTCTTTTTCTTGTTACTATATCTCATACGTATATATTTAGAAATATTTTAGAAAAATAAAAGTGCTAAGAAAAGTTATAAGAATGTTTAATAAACATAGGGGCCGAAGCCCCTATGCTGGTCTATGTTCTGTTGCCGAGATTAACCTTTCTCCGAAATGGCAGTATTAAACTGCAACCAGTTCTCTGTCAGCAAAAATGCTAACTGGAACTGTCACTTCAGGTTTAAATGCTAATGCATTTATAAATTGGACGTTACTTCGTGCCTACTAGATAGACTCCATTTGTCTTTACATTCCGGTCGATCCTAGTTCACCCCCGTTAAACACTTAAACCTTAAAATGTTTCACGTGGAAGAATTTGGTGGAGGTGGTCGGTACTGCCCCGACGTCCCTGAAATTTATTACCCAAACTTCAACGTCTACAGTAATATTTATAACATCTTTTTATTGATATGTCAAAGACATCGATGGTACAGTCTGGTATGCTGTTTTATGTTGGGAGGATTATTCTACAATGCGTTTAAGATTTCCTGCTACTTGTCGTCCTCGAAATTCTACCATCTCATATTCCATGTTGTCGCCATCATGAACGTCGCTTAAATTAGCGGCTTTTAAAGCTGATACGTGTAAAAACACGTCTTTGCCTTCTTGATCTGGTGTGATGAATCCGAAACCTTTAGCGGAATTAAACCATTTAATTTTGCCTGTTGCCATATTCTTCTTATGTGATCTCTTCTTATTAATTATTATTATTAGTTATTGTCTTACTGAATTATTTATATGAATTCCTGAAAAAGGGTGTTGTTGGCATGGATAATCGATTAGATCCACGCCAACTTTTAAATTACATAGAATTTTTCTTTTCTTGTATTTCCTTACGTCTAGCTTTAGCAAGTTTCCCTAAATTTCCTAGGGCCTTTCTAGCTCTAGCCGCCGCGGCTTTAATTCCTTTTGTTTCGAATGCTTCGTTTTCTTTAACGTAGCTTTCGACAGCCTGAGTAATCTCTTGATTGGTGTCACTCATGTTTTTTATTCTCCTTAATTATAACGTTATAAATCTCAGTCCAATTGTTAACTCGTCGAACTGGAGTTTCATTAGTATTGTAGCTTCTATTGTGTGGAAGGTCAAGTAATAATGAATTCAAATCCAAAGATGCTCCGTCTTCGGCATTTTCTGGTTTATCTTCTATCCAAAATGTTCCTTTTGGATAACTTCTTAGTGTCTCTAACTTGTCGGCACCTTGATCCAAAAATATAAGTTTATTAAAAACATCACCAAAATGTGTTTGTAAGTTTTCTCGTCTTAATTCATTTGCTCTAGCATCCAAAGTTTGAGATGTTATTACATCAAATTTATATCCTTGTTCTGATAATTTTTTTACTATTTCAACACTACCTTCGACAGGTTCTATATCTCTCATCCAAGCACTCTCGTTGAATACTTTTATTAAGACTTTACTTTGACCTTCTCCTAAATGATAATTCATATCTATGCTATAATGATCTTTAGCAAATTTAGTAAATTCTTGAGACTCCATCCATTTGTCGAAATGTTTCTCCCAAAGAAGTAAGACTCCGTCGCAGTCTGTTGCTATTATTTTATTCATTAAGTATATTATGTTAATTTAAGACCAGATGTTGATTCTGAGTATTTTTTAGCCATTTCTACTTCTGTAGGAGAGTAAGCCATAATACTATTTCTGTGGATTCTAAATTCTTGATGTTGAGGAGTTGAAAACATAAAAGGTCCTAACCCTATTCCTTTTTCTGTTCTTACTAACATCATAGGACGTTTTATTATAAATTCTTTATCAGTCATTTCTATTACTCTTCCAATAACTTCTTCACCGGTATTTAATTTCATTGATATTGTTTGGTCGGGCTTAATCTCTAGCATATTTCTCCTCATCTATTTTTTTAAAATGTTCTACTAAATTGTCATAACTTCCTATTAATTTTCCGTCTAAGATAACTTGAGGAACAGTACGGACATTAGGAACTGCTTCTAATAATTGTTCTACAGTCCAGTTATCTCCGATCATTCTTTCTTCATATATTATTTCTTTTTGTTCTAAAAGTCTTTTAGCCATATCACAAAAATGACATTGCATTTTAGACCAAACTATATTCGACATTTAATTATCCTTTACTTCTGGAATAGGAATTGCGCCTATGCCTTCATCGTGAAGTTTTTTAACTTCGTTATCAGTTGCAGTACCGAAAATGTGATCGTCTCTTTCTCCTTTAGATGCTTTTCTGGCTTCCTTGGCAAAATTACGACCTACGTCTTCACAATTCTTTGTAACCCAATTATTTAAATTTTTTAATGCTTGTCTACTATTAAAAAAGACTTTGTTCTTTTTATCTTTCTTTGGCGATTCTTTAGTTTTAGTTTTAACAATACTAGGAGCCATTAGTGCTCTCCTAACATTAGGATCATCACACATAGGACAAAGTAGTAATTTTTTCTTTTTTTGATCTAGGTATGCAGTTTCAGAATCAAACCACCCTTCGAATTTATGGTCGTGTGTGCATAGTAAATTATATTTCGCCATCGTACTTAATTCTCCAATCACTTTTCGTATTGTTCTTTTTGTCCATATAATCTAGTATAAGACTGATTGCGAGAATTGTCAAGCCGAATCCAATAATCATCCAAAGTCCTTTGCCTTCTTCCCAATTGGTTAAAAGAAACCAAAGTACTTCCATGCCGTCCATATTTTGAAATTTATCCATTATAATTTAAATTTAGAAAATTGTCCTTCTTTTATATCTTGATTAATACCACCAATTAAGTATGATTCTACTTCCGTTTCTTGTGGAGCAACTTGTAATTCTCTTGAACTTAACCAATGTCTAGTCCAAGGTAGTGGATCTTGAGATTGTGGAATATCATATATTGGATCAAAGCCTAATGCTCTTAATCTTTTATTTCCTGTCCATTCTACGTATCTGTGTAAAAGTTTTTCATTTAATCCTATTAAAGACCCTTCATTAAACAAATACTTTGCCCAAGCCTTTTCTTCTTCAACACAATTTTTAAACATTTGAATAACTTGTTTATCGCAACTTTTAATAATTTTTTTCATTTCAGGATCATCACCTTTTTGCCAATTTTTAATTATATGTGATGTTAGGCTTAAATGTGTAGCTTCATCTCTAGCAATTAAAGATAATATTTTGGCAGAGCCTTCCATAAGTTTTAATTCACCAAATGCAAAAGTACAAGCAAAAGAAACATAAAATCTAACACCTTCTAATAAATTTACATTAAACATTGCCAAATATAATTGTTTTTTAACTTCTTTAAGATCACCTTTGCCTTTTATAAAATAGTCTTGTGCTACTTTCCCAAATGCATCATAATGTTCAGTAACAGTTTTAGCACGTTTTAGTATTTCTTTGTCAGTTAATATAGTATCAAATACCTCAGATGGATTAGGATAAACGTTTTTCATAATATGAGAATAAGCTCTTGAATGAAGTGCTTCCATGAAATCCCAAGTAATAATGCATCCTTCTAATTCAGGAAGTGAAACATAAGGCATGAACATTAAAGCAGGTCCTCTACCTTGTATACTATCTAGTAATGTTTGGTATTTTAAATTTGCTGTGAATATATGTTTTTGTTCAGGTCTAAAATTTGCGTAGTCTGATCTATCTTTTTGTAAAGATACTTCCTCAGGTCTCCAAAAGTATCCAAGCATTGTTTGATTAAGTTTATCAAATTGTGGATATTTAAATACATCATACCTTTGTATATTTTGGTCTGCACCAAAAAACATTGGTTCTTTTGTGAAGTTTACTTCGTTTTTATTGAATACTGATTTGCTCATAAGTTGTATTATATAGTACAAGCATCACAGTCTTCTTCTGAATTTGTTTCTACTAATTCGGTAACCTTCTCTTTCGATGCTTCTCCATTAATTTTTGCATCACCATTTATACCAGTAATTGGTTTTTCTTTTAAATGGTCATAAATTTCACTAGTGTCTATTCCTGACGGTTGTACATCTTCTTCTTCACCTTTAAAGTCATAAGTGTTTTGATAGTAAGATGTTTTCCAACCAAATTTATATGCATTAAGCATATCTTTTGCCATTTCAGATATAGGTACTTCATTGTTTTCATAGTGTAATGGATTATAACTCCAGTTGCCACTAATAGCTTGATCAAAGTATTTTTGCATCATTGAAACAATTTTAATATACCCGTCATTGTTTTCCATATCCCAAAGTAAAGTATATGCATTTTTAAGTTTAGGATAACCTGGGACTATTTGTTTTAATGGACCTTTTTTACTTTTCTTAATTGATAATATTGCTCTTGGTGGTTCAATTCCATTTGTTTCGTTACTGACTACGGAAGAACTTTCACTTGGCATTTGTGCTGTTAATGTTGAATGTCTTAATCCGTGTTTTAAAATATCTTTTCTTAAACTTTCCCACGCCATTCTTTGTTTGTGTGGTACAATTTTATCTACATCTTTTTTATAATGGTCTATTGGTAATTGACCATCTGCATATGTTGTTCTATCAAACTTAGAACATTTTCCTTTTTCTTGTGCCAACGTATTACTAGCTTTTAATAGATAAAATTGAAATGCTTCTGATAATCTATCAACGGCATCCCAAGCACCTTGTTCACTATATTTGTAACCTTGTTTTGCTAGGTAGTGTGCTAATCCAATATAACCAATACCTAAAGAACGTCTTGCTTTAGTGCTTATTTCAGCCGCCTTAACTGGATAATCTTGATAGTCGATAATTTGATCTAATGCTCTTACAGTTAAATCGCAAATAGGTTCTAAATCAGAAACGTCACTTATTGTTCCAACATTAATTGCTGAAAGAATACAAAGTGCAATTTCTCCTTTTTCATCATCAATATGTTGAATAGGTTTTGTAGGTAATGTAATTTCTTGACATAAGTTTGACATTGTTATTCTGTCTTTGAAAGAAGAGTGAGTATTACAATGATCAATATTCATTATATAAATTCTACCTGTTTCTGCTCGTTCTTTTAATATGTCAAAGAATAAATTTTGTGCTGATACTTTTCTACTTGAAAGAGTTTTGTCTTTTTCACATTTTACATACAATTCATCAAATTTAGGAGTGCCCCAGGCTTTTACTAAACTAGGTACTTCATGCGGAGAGAATAATGTAATGTCTCCTTCGGTAATAAATCTTTCATAAAACAATTTAGAAATTTGAATTGAGTAATCCATTTTTCTAGCTCTGTTATCTTCAGTTCCTTTATTATTTTTAAGAACTATGATATCTTTAATTTCTTGGTGCCATATAGGAAAGTGGACAGTTGCATTTCCACCACGTACACCATTTTGTGTACAACTTCTAACTGTAGCTTCGAACTTTTTAAGAAACGGAATCACGCCTGTGTGTTGAACCTCTCCACCTCTTATTTTAGAATTAATTCCTCTTATGCGTCCTGCATTAATTCCTATGCCTGCTCTACGTGCCACATATAAACCAATAGCCATATCACTAGAAAAAATTGATGGAAGAGTATCATCACTATCAACTAAAACACAACTTGCGAATTGTTTAATAGGTGTTCTAACTCCTGCCATTACTGGTGTTGGAATATTAATTTTAAATTGTGATATTGCATCATAATATCTTTTAACATATTGCAATCTATTTTTTTCTGGATAGTTAGCAAATAACGTTGCCGAAATCATCATGTACATATCTTGTGGCGTTTCGTATAATTGTCCTGTGCTTCTATCTTGTACAAGATATTTGTCTACTACTTGTCTTATTCCAGCATAAGTGAAATTTAAATCTCTGTCTCTTCGTATCCAAGAATTAAGTTTTTTTGATTCTGTTTTAGAATATTTTTCCATGATGTCTTTGTCATAAACACCTAATTCGACATTTCTTTCAATTAATTTAGACAAAGGCATATACTCATATTGTCCGTGTGCTTCTTTACGTACATCATATAAAAGTAATCTTGCCGCGGCGTATTGATAATTTGGTTGGTCTAGAGTTATTAAATCATTTGCTGATTTAACTAGTATTTGTTGAATTCCTTTAGTCGTTATTCCATCATAAAATTGAATATTAGCATTCATCTCTATTTGAGAAGAACTAACACCAGGTAAATCGTTACAAGCTTCTTCAACTACAAAATGAATTTTGTTAATATCTAATTTTTCTAGTTTGCCTTTACGTTTTTGTACCTTAATCTGTGAATACGCCTGAGATGTAGTAGTAGTTTCCATAAATTCTTTTTATTTTGTCCTGTCCGATGTATCCTTTAAAGTACTATTTATTTTATATTGATGATTAGCTTATTATATGCAATTTTATTGTTTTTGTCAAATTAAATCTGTTCGTTTTTTTGTAAAAATTTAAAGGTTAATATGGTACTAAAACTAAAGGTTGTTAGTTAAAGTATCATATAATAATTATCTAGAAAAGTTTTTATTAAGAAAGAACCGAAACGTGGAAAATTAAGCCTGCGTTGTCTCCTGCAGTTGTATTTTTAGCAAAAACTACCAAAGTTTCCTTTGTTGCGTCACCATTTTCATCTGACAACGTAGTTGTAAACTCTAAATTAGTTTCAAATGCACCATCACCATCATAATTATATTCATCTTCTATTTTAGATGTACCTTGTACAACATTAACCATTATATTCAATTCTCCGTGTCTTGTTGCATTAACCGTATTACTTTGATATGTATAATCAATTCTATATTTTTTATTTGAGTCTGCTGGTAATCTAAATATTCTAGTTGTAGTTGGTGCATAACCAATTGACGCTTCAAATGTGTAAGAAAACATACCTGCAAATTTTCCTTCTATTTCTGGAATATATGCAACGGCAGTTAAATTTGCAGTATCAGATGATAAAACTTTTGTTCTAGTAAAGTGATCCGCGTGTGAAGAATTATTTCTAGCTTCAAATTTAATTATTCCAGAAACTGGTCCATTTTCTGCACCGCCATCATTTCCAACTGATGCATAAGAATTATTTGCACTAACATTTCCATAACCAGCTTTAACCCAATAACCATTTTTATCTATATTAGCAAATCGTGAGTTAGTAATAGAGTTGTTAATAGGTCCTGTAGCCATTGCTACATTTCCAATATTTGTATTTCTACCAAATGCTACACCATAGCCTAAATTTTCAAATATAGAATTTACAAAAGTATTATTAACAATATCATTATCTGAAACTACTCCATTACTCCAACCGTCTATATAAAATTTGTTAAAATTATTATTTGAACAAGTAACAACAGAACTTAAACTTACTAATTTAATTCCTGCTTGAGCACCATTTTGAATTGCTGTTCCAGAAGTCCAAGGACCTTTTATTTTAATATCTTCAAAAAAACTATTAGAAACATTATCTAGTTGCATTGCAACTTCATTGTGAACGGTTGTATGTTCTATTGTTAAACCTTTAATTGAAAGATGTCTTGGTTGATTAAGTGTAGTTGTTTGTGCAAAGTGAGTTGCCGCATCTCCTGGAGTTCTAATTCCGTTTACTGCATGAATAGATATATAACTGCTATCTTGTTTTATAACAGTTTTATCACTACCATCTCCTTCAATATTTGTAAAAGGTGGAAGTTTTAATGTACCATTAAGAATATATACTCCGGCATGGAGTTTTAATGTAACTCTACTTGTTTCATTTCCAACAGTTGCAGGGTTACAAAATAATTGATCTATTGCTCTTTGTAAAGCTTCTGTTACGTCTGTACCATCACCATTAACACCAAATGACCTAGCACTAACTATATCATCTAGTCTAGATTGTAAATCTCTTTTAGTATGATTTAATGAAGATGTTCCTGTTTGTACTGTAGAACCATTTAAGTAAATGTATTGATTGCTTAATTGAAATAAATTATCGTGTTCTGTTAAAACTTTAGTATTTCCTACATTAGGAGCACCTTCAGCCACAGAACCATTACCTAGGTATAATTCTTGTGAATCTACTGCCCAGCCAAATTCTCCGCCTGCAAGTTGAGGTAATCCTGAACCTGCGTTCTTTTTACCTCGTCTAATCTGTATTCTTGATATCGATACAATAGCCATATATGTCCTTATTATTTTATATTTATCGACTGTAATGTGTTTTGAAATTTAGTTAGTATGTTTAATATAGTACTGCTCCACCCTTTTCCACCACATATCTTTATAATTGTTGTAGTTTTCAGGTGTTATGTTAAATTGTTGGTATGTAAGATCCCTACAACATAAAAATACGTGTCCTTGGTTAATATTAGTACCGTACACTTCATTATGTGCTTCTGCATAAGCCACTAACTGCAAATAGTAATCTGTAACCCATTCCTCACGTTTGGGCTTGTTTGACTGTTTAAAGTCTATAATAGCAGGCATACCTTTGTATTCTCCTAATATGTCAGTTGTACCAGCATAAATTTTAGGAAAATATAATCCAATTTCACTACCCCATATTTCATTAATATCTTTTAATCCATTTTCATATATTATTTGTGCCATTTTAAAAGCCTGTTGATGATAAGGATTAGATCCAGGTTTTTTCCATTCACTATTGTTTACATAATGTTCAAGATGTTTGTGCATTGAAGTTCCGACAGTAGTTGCTTCAAGAGTTATTTCTTTAGCTTTTACGTGACCTACTTTTTTACGCCATCTGTTTAAATGGGTTTTGTCTTTAGTTGCGTCTAGGATTGTTGTAACACTTGCTACTTTGTCTCCGTCTGGAGTTTGATATACTCTTCTACCTTCAAGTATAGATCGTGACATTCTTTTATATTCATACTTCTCGGTAATTAAGGACATTAAAATTTATTTTTTATTTTCTTGATTTTCTGTAGTTAAAGAATCTATTCTATCTAATTGTTCTGTTCCAGTAAGGTTATCAATAGCATCTATAGGTTCTAATTGTTTTTGTAGTCTTTCTGATTCTGTTTCTTCTTCAGGATATTGATTTGATGGTACAAAAGGACTGTAACCTTGTTCTACTGCTTTTTCATCATCCTCTCCTACAATTGCGTTAACTTCTGGAACATAATGTTTTAACATATCTTCCACACCTTGATGTAGTGTTTGTTTAGACATAGCACATCCTGAACAACTTCCTGCTAATTCTAATTTTGCCACACCTAATTCCATATCAAAATCCAAATAATTTATAAATCCATTATGTTGGGCAACAGCTGGGGCTACTTTATCTTCCAGCACGAATTTGATGTCTTTAGCAATTTCTTCTTTAGTTCTATTACTCATCTGTTTGTTCTTTAGGACAAGAACATTGATTATTTTCTGTACATTCACAAGGATCACAAGTACAATTTTCGCATTTACATTTTTCGTTTTCACAAGCCATAATATTCTCCTTCATAGTTATTGTATATTATAAACCAAAATAAGTCAATTAGAATCTTTTTTTGGCTGTAGCTCTTTTAGCCATTCGTCCAATATCTGAAGTTTTCTTTTTTTGAGTTATTTCTGGATTAGAGTTATTTGCATCTGTTTTTAATGTGATGCCATCTTTATCAAATTTTTGAGTTAAGTTTTTTACGCCAGGAACACTATCGTATCTGTTTTTGAAGTTATTAAAGCTATATTGACCGCCCCCGACATTCTGCATTATTTTATTAAGAGCATCATAATTTAAATAGGCAGTTTGCCCTTTAGAATTTGCACTACTAATTAAATTTCTTAATGTTTGGATAAGGAGAGTGTCGGAAGACTCGGTTAAGCCTTTTTTTTTCCTATGGACTTTGCTGATAATGTTTCTGCTAGTCTTCTTGACATTCTTAAAATTGATTCTCTTTTGCCTCTGTCTGCTGGTAAATCTCCACCAGTTGCAGGTTCGCTCGCTCCGAAATCGTCTGCTGGAACATCTGCTATATCATCTGTTGGTTCTACTACAGGCTCGTCTGGAGTATCTGTTCCCATTGTTGCTGGAACTGTCTCGCCTGTCAGGACGGCTACGCCTCCTGTTAATGATGTTCTTGTAACTTCTAGTGCTGAGTATAATGATTCTAATGCTGGTTTAACTTGATTAACAAAACTTTCTGATTGCTCTGAGCCTACTTCATCTCTAATTGCATCGCTTAATTCTAACATTGATTCTGTTTGCATAGACGCTGTGTCTTCCATCCAGCCTGTGATTTTGTCAACCATATCTTTAGCCGCCATCACTAATTGTGCATTTTCTTCTGCGCCTTCTTTAACTTGTACGTCTTCTTTTTTCATTGCTTTTTTAATTGCTATATCTTTTGATTTCATATAATCTTTTGAATCGACATCGCCATCTTTGTCATGGTCTTTGCCTTTTGCTTCGGTTGTTTTTAAATCTTGTGCTTTCATTGTATCTGTATTTATGTTCTCTGGTGACATATCACTAGCGTCTGGTTGGGCATCTCCTTGGTCATCGAAGCCGTTTTGCACCATATCTATTGCAGTACGCAATGCCAGTGCCTTAGCTGGGTCTTTTTCTTCAGCCTGTCTTCGGTCTAAATCTGCTAATACGTCAGCTTTTGGTTTAGCTAAATGATCAACGTCATCTTGATATTCGCCTACTATTTCTTGAGCATCTATATGGATATCTGACATACCGCTTTCAATTGCCGCATTTATTACATCTAAAAACATTCTTTGTTTTTGATACTCTTCGCTTGTGGATAAATTTTCTTGTGCTTGTAGGGTTGAAATTTTGCTGATAGTTCTTTCTTTAGCAGACTCTAATTGCTCAATTGTAAATTTTTTAAGGTCAATACTCTCACCAAACATCTGAGATAATGTTTGATTCATTTGTTCTGCTGTAACTTTTGCTTTAAATTGCGATATCTTCATTAATAATATCCCCTATATGATTTATTTATCAAATACGTACTCATCTAGACGATCCCTTAGATTCAACACATCGTCCCAACTGATGTCATAACGTATATTTGCGTTGTCTATACTTATAGGATTGTCAGAGTTTGCTATGGTATTCTTGTATTGTACACATTTGTTGTATTTTGATTGAATTTCCCTATCTAAGAGTGTTATTTTGTCAATATCGTCTTCACGGTCATCAACTAGGGCTTTAGCTGTTGCAAGGGCGGCTGTTTTAGTAAATGTAGTTGCAACTTGTTTATTATACCTTAGGTCGTATATTAAATGGCTATAACCATTTTCACGTATTATAAAATGCTTCATCCGTATGCCACTACCATTTTTTACAGGTATGCATACCTTGTCAATGTTTCGGTCGATAAGTTTTAAAAGTTCTTTAGATAGATGTTTTGTATTCATTCCCAACCACTAGCACTTGTCCGTCTTTTATTATTTTTTTGACGACACTTTTGTTTATAAGATTTCTGATTAACTGTTGTTCTCTTTCGGTAAAGAGATCTAAACGACTCTGTTCTCTAAGTTTACTCAAAACGTTATACTCTTCATTTGAAACGTAAATTTTAAAACTGTCTAGTATTAATTCGTTAATCTTCATCCCTGTGCTCTTTGTCTCCTTAATAAGTTGTTTATTATAGGATTTAGGTCCTTCTTATTAAGTGTGGTTTTAGGGGCTTCCCCGGGTTTTGGATCAGGATTTTTAAATGATACTGTATCAGCATCAACTGTATCTATTTCCATGTCCGTTTCTTGGTTGGGGCCAACAGGTATTGGAAGTGATTTGCCCGGTTTAAGTAAATCCCTGTTAGCAATTTTATTAATTTGTGTGGCTACTTGTTTTGTTCCTACTGATTTGATAGTTCCTTTAGGAAGAACTCCTGTTGGAACAGGGTTACCCATTGGGCCAGTAGCAGTCCCTATTTTTTTCATAAGGTTTGTAATATAATCAGCTTCTTTAATTTCTTTATATCTCATTATCGTATAGATGCTCTTTTCCATATACTAGATCTTCTAGTAGGTTTAAATGATGTTCTTCCTCTAACTGTTTGGTGACCTAATCTGTTTAGTTGTGATATACGTCTAGAAAATGTAGCTCTTTTAGTTCTTGCTCTTTTAACTTTAAGTGCAGAACCTTTTCTAGCTTTTGCTCTTTTGATTGATATAATACCAGACATCCTTTTAGGAGCTGTACAAGTTTTAGGATCAGATACAATTCTTCCTTTTCGTACCCCAGCAGTGCAACGATACTTACGTACCATTTTGCCTCCGGTTCTAGACCAGACTTGGACAAACGTTTCACCTACTTGTAATGGGCTTACTACTTCTACTATTTTCATACTTTTCCTACTGTATGAACGTATTTAGTGATTGTGGGGGGTTATACTGGGAATTTTAATAATAGAACTACTATTGTGGAAAGGAGACCGGCTACTATGGTACCTGTGGCACCTATAATAACTTTAATCATCGACTTGTTGCCATGCTGTATATCTTGATGAATAGTTTCTACTTTCTTTTCTATTGCACCAAGTCGATTCTCCAAAGACTCGTATCTTTGATGACACAACTCTACGTGTGCTTCTAAATTTTTCTGTTCTATATTTTTGGACTCTGCCATTTTTTCTCTCTTCCTAATATTTAATTATCCGGTGGAAGGGCCTATGATTACGCCTAAAATGTGCCTTGATTCGTTTAATGTTACTATTTATTGTCAAGGTTGCCGTCGTTATCTACCGTGTTATTAGTTTCTACTACTATTATATTATTAGTTTCTGGATCCAAGGTTCTGAACATACTATTGGTTAAACCAATCGTTTCGTCTAATGAATTAATTATAGGAACCAAATCAATATCTTCTTTTATAAAGTCTATAATTTCATTAACGGGTAAAGGATCTGCTCTATCTTCTATTGCAAACTCCATAGACCATACATTATGGTCACCAGAATAGTTTTCACCAAAATTTGTATTTGCCAAATTTATTTTTTCTACTTTTGGAGCATCTCCAGGAACAATATTTGTTCTTAATTGAAGACAGTTTTCAAAGGTTAGATAATTGGCGTGTTGGGCAATAGCTTTTTCGTTGTTGCTATTGTTTTTGTGTAATCCTGTTTTTGTAACGTCTACTAATGATAAAACTTTAATTCTCATAAACCTTCTTCTCTAAGTTAGTTGTACTTATTATAGATGAAAAAAGGGTGCTCAATTTCTTGAACACCCTTAATCCTGAGAATCTAAAAATTTGAATTCTTATTTTAAATTATAGTACGTATGTTTTGGCTGTTACTGTTGCACTGCCTAAAGCTATACCGTCAACTGTTCCTAAAGCAACCACTACATCTTCTAAGTGTGCCGCTAAAGTTTCAGAATTTGTACCATCATAAGTATCTGTACCAAAATCACCTTCAACTGCAATTGACATATTGTTGTTTGTAGTATGAAGTGGACCTGTTAATACTATGTTAGTAATTTGACTTATTGCTTCTAGAACTGCTTTAACTGTTGAGTTTGGGCCTAATTTGCCGTCAACTGCACCATTAAAGTCAATATCCATATGCACTAGGTTTCTTCCTGTGTTGTTAAAATCAACAGCCTCAGCCGCTGGATTAACTCTTGTTACTGTCGCCATTTTTTTTCTCCTTTTTTCTCTTAAATGACTTAATCTACGCTCAGTAGATTAAATGTTAAAATTAATATTAAAATAATAATATTAACTATTAAGACCAAGTGTCGCCACTGATAGTCGTTGCCGCTACCGTAGTCGATACACCAGTTTCAGTGTCGATAAGCGCCTTTAAAGTCGCCGCCGCACCTGTACTTCCATTACCTTCGTAACCACCTTCTAAGCCTACTACTAGGTCATTAGCCGCTGGTATACCAAGTACTACGATATTCGCTTCGCCAGATATAGCTCTTACAGTTTTGTGAAAAACTGAAGATGCACCTTCTGGAGCAGTGTGAATTCCTGTAGCACCTGTAATTTTGTAAAAATCTATATCTTTCGATAAAAATTCTACGCCATTAGGATTAGTAACGTCTTTACTTCCTGATATTACTGCCATTTGTTTTCTCCTTTTTATATATTAATAATACTTCCATTTATTTTAGGGTGCCCAGTAAGAACACCCTAAAAATCTTATTAAAGTTATTAGCGTGAATTACGCCGCTATTAGTGTAGATGCCGCTGTAACTGTTGCGCCTGATATGTCATAGTCGTTAGGACCAATTGTGTCTAACTGTCTAAGACGTCTTTGTAAATCAGTTGCGTCAGTTTGCGAACCATCTACTATTACAGTCATTTTACCACTGTTGTCGTTTACAATGCTGTATAGTAACGGTTGTACTTCACCAAGGATAACTTCAATTGCTTCTCTAGCCGCATCATCTTCTGTACGAAGGTCTCCGCCTGCGTCAATCAAAAATGCACCTAGGTTAGCAGTACTTCTTACGCCGCCTTCAGGTAAAAAATTACCGAAGCCACTAGTTCTTGCTATTTTAGCCATTTGTTGTCTCCCTTAAAAATGATAACTCCCTAAAATTCAACGGACAGGTTGACATTAGTTCGTTATCCTTTAATTTAAGAAAAGATTTACAATATATGAATGAATGTGTTTAATCACTTTCGCCATCTTTTGTGTCTTCTTTTCTCGTTAATGGCAGTCTACACTCCGTAGACTGTGTATTGCAATTATTTAGTGCGAATGGGTGGAAAATTGTGTGTTATTATTACTTTCTTGGTGTTTTTAGGACTCTTTGATGTAATCCTTTTAAAATAGCTACAGATCCTGGACCTGCTTTAACAATATCGTCTATCATTTTAATTGCTGGAATATATGCACTAACTATTGTAGCTGGTATAGATTTTCCTGCCAATGCAAATTCTATAAATCTTTTTAATTGAACTATGCTTTTAGTACCAGTAAGATATCTGTACATAGCAAGATCTCTGCCTTGTATACCTATGTCAGGTACACTAATTTTAGGTTCATTGTCTTTAACTAATCCTGTTTCTAAATTTTTATCTGCAACTAATTTTTGTAAATGTTGTATAATATCACTATTTCTTAATTTTGCTCTAGCGGCATGAAGCAATCTAGTAACTGCTTTTTTACGATTTCTTTCAGTTAAACCAGTATAGTTTAATATGTCTCTTCTAATTGTTTTATAATCGCTGTTTCTAATTTTTAAAGCAGATTCTAAATTAGCAAATAATTGAGTCTCAGTACTTGTTAATCCACTTGCTATTTTTGATAGGTATCTGTTTAAAGCCATCGTAGGAAGTGTAGTAGCTTTTCTTTTTGCCATAGCACTTTTAGGATCTTTTAATTTGTCCATTGCTTTTTGATCACCTGTAACAAAATATATAAAATTGTATAGGTCAGTGCCATTCATTCTAAAATTTTTGTAGCTAGAATACGTTGTTGTACTTTTAGCATATGATTTTGCAAAATGTTTATATGTTTTGTATTTGCTTAATAGTTCTAAAATTAGGACAGTAAGATATAATCTTTCACTGCAATCAGTATAAGTTAATATTCTTTGATCAGCAGAATTACGAGTCATTCTCGCTTCATATATTTCACTAATAAATGGAACTCCAATTGTATCTAACATTAATTTATTACCTCATTTAAAGCAATTATCATTTTATCTCTTTTAGGAGATTTAAAACATTGTACAAGTTTTTTGTGTGCTGTAATATGATCTTCGTGTGTAATCCATACTTTATTATCTTTTGCATCTGTTCCACCAATGCTTTCTGGAAGGATCCAATGTTGGACTGTACTTTTACCTTTTCTTTTTCTAGGTAGTGTTTTAATCCAACCTCTATATCTGTCGTACTTTATACACATTTTTAATTCGCTAGTGCAACGTTTGCCGTGGGTCCTGTTTTTGGGCCACCTTTAATAGCGGGAGGTCGAGACTTTCCAGAAGGTTTAGGACTCCAAAAACTAGGTTTAGGTTTCTTTCTCTTCTTTTTGTATTCATCAACTTGTTCTTCTTGGGCACCACCATCATCTACGTTCATATACATTTGTCCAAATAGTGTTACCATATCTGGTGCTCCTAAAAATTTAGCAAGAGTATTTGATCCTTGTACATCTTTAGTAAATTGCAATCTTAATGCTGGTTTAATTTGATTGGATGTCATTAAATTTCTTAACATTTGGGCTTGGACTACTGTAACTCTAAACTGTTTATTATCATCTGTAGTTATAGTGTCTACCGGTTTAGGATTGCCTTGACTGTCTAAAACTTTTCCTAATTGATTGAATAAAGAGTCTTGTTTAAAGTCTTTATCATATGCCGGTTCACGGTCCGCTGGGTCTCTAAATTCATTAAATCTCATATTATTCTCCTATCTTGTATTTATTGCTCTGTTGGCTTGAGTAAACCCTGATCTTCTAACTAGTTTTATACCGCCCAAAACATATCCTTCCCCGCCTGGTTTTCCATTTATAGATGCTTGGACATCTCCAGGTGCAGAATCTAATTGTGCTATAATATTGTCTTTAGCATTCATTATACCAGTAACAGTATTCCAAAGTGCTACAAAGCCATTTATATTTTGTTTTATATATTCTATAATTTTGTTTTTCTTAGGTTCACTAACTGCACTAGTTAATAACCATCTAGAAAAGTCACTACCTAAATTTTGAAGTCCTTGGTCAACCTTTGCGTTAGTATATGCATATAATATTTTAGGTAGATCAGTTAGTTTCATACTAGCTAATTTGTTTTTGTCTAATAAGGCATCTATTAAAGTAGCATTTTGACTTACTACATTTTTTATTTTGTTTAATGCGTTGGTATCTACACCTACTTTCTTGTTTACAGTTGTTGGGGGAATTACAAATAACCCCTTGCCGTGGATATATCTTTCAAGGTCTTTAATTTGTGAAATTTGTCCTTGTTCGCTCATCATATTATGAACTACAACGCCTGCTTTACTTTGTCCTATCTTTTTACCTAGTTCACTATCTACGTCTACACTATATTCAACTACATTGGGTTTGAAAATATATCTGCCATCAGTTTCTAAAGGTGTTGTAAAATATAACATATCACCATTAAAATAACCTTGGAATGTATTTGGTATTGCTTTTGCTACAGTTTTAAAAATAGGAACAATTTTATCTGCGTAGGCTTTATATGATTTTGTTTTTGAAGGATTTTTCTTAGCTCTGTTGCTAATCATTCCTTTTAAGTCAGCAGAGTTTGTTGCTCTGCCATCATATCCTTGTGCATGAAATCCACTTTTGTCTGTAAAAATAAATTCCCCATTAGGATTTCTTCCAAACACTACTGCTGGAGAACCATCCCATTTAATTGTAAGGTTACTAGTATTTTTAGCCAATCCTTCTAATTGTCTTATGGCGTTTAAGGCTCCTCTACTACCATTCCAGAAAACAAGGTCTTCAGCATGGTCAATCCTGCCTCCTGTTTCCATTATGGGTGTCTTGCACTTACCAGATACTTTTTTAAATTCTACTAATTTCATAAGTTAAAATTCATTTTTGTTAACATACCTTTAAACCACATAGGGCTTCCTTCAATAACGTGTTCAGGCATTGTTTTTCCAATTTTTGCAAGACTATCTTTAAAGTCTGCAACTAATTCGTTATAATCAGATGCACCTCTAATCATTTTGTGAATATTTTCTACACTATCAAGATCAGATCCTTTAGCATTTCTGCCTAACAATAAACTTGCTATTTGATTAGGTTTTTTAGATACAGGTTCGTTTGTATCTCTCTTTAATAAACCGTTCTTGTGACTCCATTTATATCCTCGTGCTTTAGAAATACTAGCAATGAATACGTGTCTGTCTGCACCAGTATAGTTGGACCCCGGAGCTGAACCTTTCAGACTCCAGGACATCCAATTTGGGTCACCGAACATTAAGTCAGTTTGTACATATCCATTTTTAACATTACCACTAATAGGTGTTTTAAAATGAACACTTATACCACTTTTCTTAATCCATTTTGACGGGTCTTGCTTATTAGCTTGAGCCCATTGCGTCAATTTTGATACTAATTGGTCTTTTGTAATTTTAGATTGATCCACAGCAACATCTATATCTCCACTTGTAGGAGAAAGTCCTGTAGTTCCTAATTTGTTTGATTGTAAAGATAAACCTGTAACTTTTTCTAGCCAGGCAATTGTTGGTTCTACGTCTGCTTGATTAATTCTTTGTGTGGCAGGTTGTCCAGTGTCAAGTTTGAATATATTTCCACCTTCATTAAGATTCATCTTGCTTACCCTCAATGATCTTCTTAATGCCTACTTTGAATTTTTTAGATTCACCATTCTTAATAGAATTAATAAATCTTCTTTCTAATTCATGGGCCTGATCAGGAGGATAATTTCTATTGATGACTTCTAACAGGTTAACAGCACTTTCTATTATGTTGCTACCTGTAGTCTCAAGAAATGCTTCAGTATCCTTTACTCTATGAATACTATGCAAATCATCTAAAATTGATCTCGTTTTCTTTTTCATTTACCTGTCCGTTTGACCCTATTAGCAGTATTTACCGCTTTAATGGTTATTACACCACCGGATCAAGAGTACTTTAATTGTATTATTGAGGTTATTTTGTTGGAGCTGGGTGATTATTAGGATCTTTTTGACAGCTAGGGTCTGCAGGTGCGAAAACACATCCGATTACTTCGCCTATTAAACCTATATTACCTATGTTTGACTTTGGGGACGTATTTGTAAGGCTAGTAGCTATTGGTGTAACACATCCTTGGAGTAATGTTAAAAACATTACCCCTATGAAAAATAGTAGCCAGGTTTTATTAGAAAAATCCATTATTGGGGTCCTAATTCTTGTTCCAGATCCATATTAAGAATAGGTTTGTTACCAGCTTCAAGCCATTGTTTCCATTCAACGAACGCTTTTTCATTTAAACAATGAATCTCACCTCGAGACTCGGGAAAGGTTTCTGTAAAATATTCTCTTACCATAGGAGCCGCATTATTGCAGTTCTCCATACTATTGTAAGTAGACTCTTGCCAGACTCCTTGGCAATCTACACCTACACAGAATATTATTATCATAAAAATTTTTTCCATTTTATTTCTTTCCTTCGCTCACTAATTTATTTACGGTTAAATTCCGCAAAGTTAAATGGCTATAAAAGTTAAGTGAGTTTATTTCTTGCTAGTCAGTTTGTTGATGAGTTCGAACGCAACCTTGACTTTTTCCTCAAGCACTTTAATTCGATAATGCGATTGTGCTAGTACAATAATCAGCATTATGAAAGCCACAAAGATAGGCCATAGTCTTGATACAATTAATAAAGTGTCTGCGTCCATTAAAGCTATTTATATCTAGAAATACAAGGATTATTTAGGTATGGTATATACCTTTATAGGTTCGGATTTGCCCTTTACAGTAATACTATCAATGTATTCAAAGGGGAAGACATCCTCTATTCCACATCTTGTATTCTCTGAAACTATCAATGTTTTACCTAATGTTTTGCTAGAGCTTTCTAAACGTGATGCAAGATTAACAGCATCACCTATAACAGAATAGTCAAATCGTTGATTAGAACCCATATTACCTACTAGACAAGGACCAGTATTGATTCCTATGCCTATATTGATTTCAGGCAACCCTTCTGCAGTTAATTCCTCATTTAACCTAACCAATTCTGTTTGCATCTGTTCTGCTGACATTATTGCTAACATTTGATGATCTTTATTTTCTAGTGGGGCATTCCAAAATGCCATAATACAATCGCCCATAAACTTATCTATTGTTCCACCATTAGCAATAATAACATTGGTCATCCTTGTTAAAAATCTATTAATTAATTTTGTAAGTCCTTCAGGGTTTGTTTTATACTTTTCAGATATAGGAGTAAAGCCACGTATATCAGAAAACATAAATGTCATTACTCTTGCTTCTCCTCCAAGTTTTAATAGTGAAGGATCTTTTTGTAGTTTCTTAACCATATCAGGTGCAAGGTAATGTTCAAACTGTCTTTTGATTTGTAATTTTAATCTGTTCTCACGTGCAAAGTTATTATATATTAAGTGTCCCCAAACTATGGTAACAATTACAACAGGTGTTAACCATTCTGTAAGATATAGATTTGTTGTCCATAGAACAGCACTTGTTCCAATAACAATACTTAGATAAACTATAATAGGTACAAAACTCCATAGGACGCCGAGTCTCGGAATTATTAATAAAAATAAAATGCCTCCTAATATAACAAATGCCCATTCCATTTTTTCTAGCCAAGCAGGTCTACTAATATATTTTCCTGACAACAATGTTTCAGTACTAATAGCCATTATCTCGTGTGTGTTTTTTAAACCATTAGGAGTAGTAACAAATGTTGAACCTTTAAACGTAGTACCAATAAAAACTATTTTGCCTTTCATTGCCGACCAGTCTTTATCAGTAAAATCTATTCGTGGAATATGATGACGGAAGTCGATCCAAATATCATTTTTTGCTTTAGAAGGAAAACTGATTACTTTTAATACTACTTCTGGTATAGAATTTTCAAGAGGTAGTTTTCTTATAGTGCCATCTATATCAACAGGCACACTTACATTACCTACTGCAAGAGCTTTTCGTTCAATACTGAGTATGTTTTTAACGTCATTAGTTTCTGTAAGGATGACTGGATACCTTGAAATCATTTTAAGAAACATTTCATCGCCCCCTAGTCTATCTTTATGTGCAAATACGACTTGAAGTACTACTAACGCCGCGCCATTACGATAGGCATTAACTATTACTCGTCCTATGTTATCTCTTTTCCAAGGCCACTGTCCACTTTTTGTTAAAGCGTCATCAGATATATCTAATAAAATTAAGCTCTTTGAATCAAGATGTTGCCCAAATTTTTGATAAGAATCAAACGTGGTCAGTTTTGCTGACTGTATTGGTGTCGGGTCTGCCCATTTAATGAGTAAAAGTATCAACAAAGTGATACAAACCGTCCATTTGCTTGTCAAAATTTTTGTCATAATAGTATAATATTTAAGCCACAATTAACAGCCAGTTTATCTGATTGGTTGTGCATAAATATTACTATTAATAGAATTTGACCAATTTGAGGAGTACAATGAAGGTTTTAGCAATTATATTACTATTTTGCTTTTTGGCGACTGGTATAAACGCCAGTGAAATAGGTTTTAAGTTTCATAGCCCATCTTTTAGTGGAGAGGGTAAAAGTTCACACTATTTGACTATTGAAAACATAGAAAAAACAAGAAAAGATGCTATAAAAGCCGCTAACAAAGCCGCGGCTGAAAAGGCAGAACAAGATGCGAAGAATACTGCTGTTGCAAAATTCAAAGCAAATTTAGAATCAAGATTTTATACGGCTTTAGCAAAACAAATTACAACAAACGTATTTGGTGCTGATGGATTACAACAAGATTCAGGTACATTTACATCACCAGTTGGTGGAGAAGTTGTAACTTGGACTACACCTGCAAGTACTGGTAATGTGGTTATTACCGTGACTGAAACAGACGGTACAGTAACAACATTTACAATGCCGAAGGAAGATTAATAATAATGTTTAAAAAATTAGCAATTATATTTTTAGCAACTTTATTTCTGGCTAGTTGTGCGGGTAAACCAGACTTTGATTTTAGAACTCAAAAGCCTGTGGCAAAAACATTTTTAGAGGTTCCTGTATTAGATGGTGATCCAGTTATAATTGCTGTATATGATTTCTTAGATATGACAGGGCAAAAAAAGCCAGGTGGCAATTTTGCATCAATGAGTACTGCGGTTACTCAAGGTTCATATCAACTTTTAATTAAAGCATTACAAGATGTTGGAGAAGGCAAATGGTTTAGAGTTGTTGAAAGAGCAAGTCTACCAAGCCTATTACAAGAAAGAAAACTTATTAGATCAACAAGACAAATGGCAGATGGAGATAATGCAGAACCATTACCAGCATTATTATTTGCTGGTGCTTATATTACAGGTGGTATAGTAGGTTATGATTCAGATACTAAATCAGGTGGTATAGGTGCAAGAATTTTAGGCGTACAAGCAAATTCACAATACAGACAAGATGTAGTTACTGTTATTTTAAGATTAGTAAATGTGCAAACAGGTGAAGTTGTTATATCAACGACAATTGAAAAAACAATATTCTCAACAGGAAAAGGTGCAGACATATTCAAATACTTTGATGCTGATACAATGTTATTAGAAACAGAAGCAGGAGTGGCAAGAAACGAACCAGTAACTTTTGCTGTAAGAAAAGCAATTGAAGCCGGCGTTGCAGAAATTATTAATGTAGGTGCTAAAAAAGAATTATGGAAAATTGTACTGCCACCTGAGCCAGTAGTTATTGAAGAATCAGATGCAGAGGTTGTTACTAAAGAAGAAGTAAAAGTAAATTTAGAAGTAGAACAAACAATAGTAAAAATTAAAACAAGAGAAGAATACCTAGCAGAGAAGAAAGCTAAAAAACTTGCATTATTAGAAGAGAAGAAAGCAAAGAAAGAAAAAAAATTAGCAGATGCAAAAGCTAAAAAAGAATTATTGTTAGCAGAAAAAGAAGCTAAGAAAGCCGCATTGTTGGCTGAAAAACATTTAAAGAAAGTTCAAAAGAATGAATTAGCTTGGTATAATAAAGCTAACGGTACAGATTTTAAAACGTATTCAGAATATCAAGGACACTTAAAAATGTTATTAGCATTTGATTTAAAAGCGTCTCAGGAAGAAACACGAAGAGCGAAGATTCATGCAATGTTAAATGAAACGAAAGCCGCATTGGAGGTCAAAGATGAGAGTATTATTATTGACACTAATACTGTTACTAGCAACGACGATTAATTGCTTTGCAAGTAATAAAGTTTATATCCAACAAGATAATCAAACAGGTCAGAGCATCTATATAAAACAAGATGGGGCAAACAATACGTTTGGACTCAATACATCTAATCCTTTTAAAATTGACGGAAATAATATTACTGTTATTATTAAACAAATAGGGAATTCAAACGTAACTGATAATTCGTATCATTTATCTTTTAAAGGTACTAATATGACTCTTGATTATACAGCAATTGGTAATTCTAATAAATTAAGATTTGATATAGATGATACAGATGCTACTGGTTTTTATTTAGATCATGATATTACAGGTAATTCAAACATAGTAGATTATGATACTTGGACTGATGATTCAGCAAATTTCAACGTTGACTTAGATATCTATGGAGATTCAAATACTTTTTGGGTTCGTAATAAAGGTGACAACCATTTCTTATATGTTCGTATGGCGGGAGATTCAAATGATGTACAGTGGTACAGTACAGCAGATTCAGAAGGATTTAATACAAATGCCAATAAGGCAATTGGTCCACAAACAGCTTCGCATAGTCAGTTTGCAGATTCATCAGGTAGTGAAGGTGCATCAATTGACGTTTATATAGTTGGTGATTCAAATAGATTACACACTTCATCATATGGCACGGGCAATTATCAACTTCATGATATTATAGGTAGTTCAAATATTTTAGATATTCATTCTAGTTACACAGGTTCTGATACTGATCCATATGGAGATACTATGTTGATACTAGGTGACGGCAATTATTTGAGAACGTACATATCAGGAGATGATAATACATTAGGACTACATATGGCAGGCGGAAATAATACTGCTAGAATTTATATCTATACAGATGATTCAAATATAAATTTTGCTCAAACAGGTGGAAGTAATACAGCTCACGTTACTGTATCAGGTGATTCAATTTACGATTATACATTAAACTTTACACAAGACGGTTCAGATACTTGTACATATTCGTACAATAGAAACGAACAATCCGGCAATCTTACTCAAAACGTAGCCAACGGGTGTTAATCATGAAGAAGTTCTTCTTTGTGGTATCCTTCTTAATACTATTTGTAACTAATGCCTTCGCTATAAGTGTAGGTGAAGTTAAAGACAAAATGGGTTCTACGTTCAATGAACGTGGAGGAAAAACTTATAAAGTTGTAGCAGGCTATCTATTAGAAATGAATGACTTTCTCCAAACAGGAGAAGATGGTGCTATGAACATTATATTCGTGGATAATACAAAAATTACTCTTGCACCCAATACAGAATTTTTAATAGATGAATTTTCTTTTGACACAACAGTTGTACCAATAGAAATTGCAATGAACGTATCAATTAATGTAGGAACTTTTACTTACGAATCTGGAGAAATTTCTAAATTAGCAGGTGATGTTGAAATTATAACACCAACAGCTTCAATTACAGTACAAGGTACAGCATTTTCAGGAACAGTTGCTACAAGTGGTGTTACTACAATTACATTACTTCCTGATTCTACAGGAGCAGTAGGACAAGTTACAGTTTCTAACCCTGCAGGTTCTCAAACAATAACTCAAGTATACACATCAGTAACAGTTGTTGGTGATAACTTGGCACCTAAAGCACCATCTCCATTAGATAATTTTGAGAAAAGGAATTTATTTGATTTAGATAGTGTTGAAGATGATATTAAAGATAAAGGTGATCTTCAATTTGATAGAAAAGAAAATAACGAATTTTTAGAAAACGAAAAAGAAGAATTTGAATCTAATGAGTTGCTAGAGCAAGAAACTTTAGAAGTAGAAATGGATGCCAAAGAAGCTAATGATATAGAAGAACAAATTGTATCAGAAGAATTAACAATGGAATCAGATACATTAACATCAGACGCTACGGTACAAGTTGATGAGTTTACAGAACAATCAAGTGAAATAGATACAAGTTCTACTCAAGATATAGTAATAGATGAAGTAGTAGAATCAGACATAGATACATCTTATTATGATGAATGGGAAGACGATTTAAAAGATTGGGGTTATATAGATGATGACAATCAAATATCAGTATGGGACGCTGAAGGTGAACAAACTATGGATTGGGATGATGCTAAACAGATGTATGCAGAAATGGACCAAGCATACTTTGACGCAATAGGTTGTTCAGATTGTACGTGGGACACAATTAATTGGGATTCTATAAATTGGGATGAAGTTAATTGGGACGCTTACATGGAAGATTATAACGACCTATTAGAAGATTATGGTTTAACGGCTTATGATGCCGCGGTAGAAGATAAATCTGAAGAAGTTGAAGACGACGCAACATCTACTGTGGAAGGTTATACTTGGGAAGACTTTGATTTATCAAATGACTATTATAATAATTCAGATTACATAGCAAACGGGGGTCCACCTACTTTAACAATAGAAAATTATTGTAATTACAATGGCTATGGTAGTGATTGGTGTAATCAAGAATATTTAGATTACTTAAATGACTGGTATACAGATGACTGGAAGTTGTTTAAAAATTATACTTCATGGACACCAGAGTCTAAATCACTTTTCAACAAATGGTATGGTTGGTGTTGGGTAAGCAGTTATAAATGGGAAATGTGTGATGGTCAACCTGCTCCTTGGGATATGCCAAGTTTAAAAGACAAGTATATTGCTGATTGGACTTGGGACGATTGGGATACCTATTATGATTGGCTTTATGCTTGGTGGTACTATGGTGAGTATGAAGAAGATGATGGTTCAGTATCATTAGAAGAAGAGTATGGTTATGAAGATGACTATGATCAAGATTTAGAATTAGAATTATGGTTAGCGGATATTGACAATGAAGACGATTGTGTTAATTGGGGTTACTATTGGGATAGTGCAAATTCAGCCTGCGGTACAGAATGGGTTGACAATAGTGAAGGAACAACTGTAACAACAAGTGGTGAAGTTATTAACTATGAAACAGGAGAGATTACTCAAACTGTAACAAATTCATCAGGAAGTACAACACAAACAGGAAGATATACAACAGGTAATAATACAAATGATGCTACTGCAAGTACGAGTGGAGATTATTCTATTGTAAACAGAGAGCATGGGGATCATACTGCATATATAAAATCTGAAACATCCGAATCTGCAGATATTCAAATAGTTCAAGAAGCAGAAACTCAAAATATAACAATTGGTGCAGATTCTACTAAACCAGAAGTAACTATTATTCAAACAGATTAAATTATCTTTCTTGTAAGGCTTGTCCTATACTATTATGAAATGGTGTAGTAACATAACTTAATATTGTTCTTTCACCAGTTAGTATAAAAATTTGTACTTGTATACCAGGTACTAGTGTATAATCAATACTACCTGAAGTAAACTTTTGTTGTTCAAGTTCTAATTCTATTTCGTACCAAGTACCTTGTTGTGATTGTACAGCATCAGGTGATATAGATATTATTGTTGCATCAATAGGTCCAAATTTTAATTGATCTTGATTAGCAAGTTTAATTTTTGCTGATTGTCCTAACTTAATGTATCCTCTATCTTTAACAAATAGTTTGCCTGATACAATTAACTTTTGATCTACAGGTACTAGTAACACTATGGTTTCACCTTTTGTAACTACTGCCCCAGGGTTTCTATAATTTAAAGTTTGTATTCGTCCATCTATATTAGCAATCACATTATAAGGTTCATAGCCTACACCCGGATTAATAATAAGAATTACATCTCCTTTTTTAACTGAATCACCTTGCTTAACTTTTACTTCAATAACTTGTCCATTAACCATTGTGTCTATAGAAGTAAAATTACTTTCAGGTACAACATATCCTATTGCTTGAGTAGTAATATCTACTTTAGCAAACCACATCCATAACATAAATGTTACAAATAAAGTTGTAATTCCTAAAAAGAATTTACTTGATGAATTTGATGATTTCTGAGACTGCTCTATCACGTTGTTGTATAAACTCCTTTGCTTTTGTATATTTGTTTGTTCCTTGTAATGCTCTACCGGCTAATATGTTAGATCCAATTAAAGATCCAACATCTAAACTTCCACCCATTATCATTACTGCTCCAACAGAAATAATTGACAATGTTAGTAATCCAGTTATAAGGATTTCAACACTGGACATAGAATCTTGTGAAAGATTTAAATTTGTTTTCCATGTAATAACTCGATTTAATATAATCATAAAAATTGCAGTTATAACAGCCGCGGTCCAGTTTATAAAAATTAAAACTATTAAAAATGATAATACAAATGGCCAATCTAGTATCCAACTAGTAACTGATGAGGTACGCATATTTTTAATCATTGTACCAGCACCGTCTAATTTTTTAAATTCGTTAGTAGGTAAATTTTGAACTGTTTTTAGTTTATCTACAAATGCTTTTAATAATGGATCATAAATTTTTTGATTAAATTCCTGCATCATTATTGATCTATTTTGTCTAAATGTAAATTCAAAACCTAATGCCAACACTGCTCCTATTGTTAATGATATTAAAGTTGCTGTAATACCTGATGCCAAATACTTGTTTAATACAATAATCACAAATAGTGCAGGTGTTAATGCACATATACCAATAACCAAACTACTGATTAATAGCATTAAGGCAGTTTTCTTGTCGCGGGATAAATGTTGAATTAGACTTTTCATTATAGTTGTATTTAATGATTTTATTAGTTGAAGATAGGATCTACGAGTCCAAGAACTTTGTGTAATTGATATCTAGCAATTAAAAGATCAATTTGTGCATTTTGGTAAGCAACTTCGCTCATGATGTATGCTGTTTTCATTCCAAATACTGCTATAATAGGTGAGTTACCTGCTTTGAAATCTTCAAGTGTTAAGGCATACATTTCTTTGTTAATTTCTACTGTTCTTTTTAGTGTTTCTAAGTTCTTTTCAACTAATACGTAATTGTTCCAAGCATTGTTAAATTGTTCATTTATAATTCTTACAACGTCTTCATGTCTAAGTTCAGCAGAACCTAGTTTTGCCATATCACTTCTTTTTTGATGTACGTTAGAAAATCCACCAAATATTTTCCAACTTAATGTAATGTCTGCTCGCCATTCTTCTTTTTGTTCATTGTATGCTCCACCTAGTTCATCTTCTTTTTCTGTGTAAGATAATTTACCATCTAGTCTAGGTCTAAACTCTGCGTCATCATATCTAAGTTGTCCAAGTGCAATTTCAATATCTGCGTTTGCAATTTTTAGTGTAGTGTTACTTCTTACAGATGCTCCTGAATCGGGTATTAATCCTAACAAGTCTGAAATAGGTATAGGCATATTAGCAACGTCAAGAGGTTTAAATCTCCAAACGTTTTGGAATCTTTGTTTTGCTGAGCCAAATGCTAATTGACTTGTCATTGTTAATGTTTGGAAAGTTCTATATTGCTGTTCAATTTGTAATTGTTCTAATTTAGATGCCTCGCCTTTTTTAACTTTTTCTATTGTCATGGATAGTGTTTTTAATGCATTGGCTTCTATTTTTTTATTTGCTTCGTGTACATTATGAGTTTTCATTAAATTTAACCAAGCACTAATAGCCTCCATTACAAGGTCTTCTTTTGCAAGTTCTAAATGAAAGTAAGTTTGTTGAGCTTTTGTTTTTTCCATATCAATTAAAGAATTAGTTCGTCCAAAATCCCAAATCATTTGTGTAATTGTTATAGATGATTGATAGCCATGTTTTCCATCATTTTTTATTGAGTCAACACCAACAGTAGAACTTTTTGATGGTGTTCTATCGTCTTCCCAATTATGTCCATATGTAATTGTTACTTGTGGATAGTATGCTGAGTATGATTTCTTTAATGTTTCTACAGCCGCTTCATAGTCTAATTCTGCCGCTTTTACTTTTTCGTTTTGTACGATAAGACTAGGAAGTAGTTGATAGAGACGTTGCCAAGTTAACGTTTCTTTCTTTTTAATCTCTTCTTTAATATCCGTAGTTGACGAATCTTTTGTTTCGTTGATAATTTTTTCATTTTTTCCACTCTCTATAATTTGTTTTTCTTCTAATGCTTTATCTGTAATTATCTCTTTAACTTTTTTTTCTGTAATTGTAATATCCTCTTCTATTTTTTTAATTTCTTTTTCAGTTTCTTCTCCTTCTGGTGTTATAACAATTTTTTTAAATTTGTCTATAGGATTTACTAGTTTTTCTTTGCTTGGTACATAAGTCATTTCAATAGAATGTTTTTGCCTAATCCTAGCATTATTAGAACCACAGCTTTCCATTATATATAAATCTGTTTCTTCAGTTACTTTCCATGTACATCCATCGGACCCTTCAATTTCTGCATGACTCCAGCTAAAGGATAAAAGGAAAAATAATAATGTTATAATAAGTTTGTTCATAATTTTAATAAGTTACGAGTACATCTGAAATCAAAGCAGATTCCGTTTCAATTATTGCGTAGTTGATGTCTTGGAAATCTGAGTTAGACATTAAATTTATGTATCCTGTATTGTAATAATTTGATGTATCAGCTATTGTGACTGTATTATCAGTTTCTACTGTCCATGAACTGTTTGCATAGGTAACCGGTGTAATTTTAAAGTAGTAATCGCCTGAAGCATCAGAATCTTGTATTAAAAAGTCTTCTGAATCAGACCAAAGTCCGATTTTATCTAAATCAAATACGTCAGTAGTTTCCCAAAGATTTGCATCACCATCTATATCAGCACCAATAACAAGGTAATGGTCATCTTGTCTTGTTGGAGCGTCATCTTCATCTGCACCATCCATGTCTGAGTTTACTGCTATGAACGCCGCGTTTGCTGAATCATCCCACACCCAGTCTAAGTGATCAAAACCTCCTCCAATATAAACATTGTTACCCATGTGATAGGCTTCAACAGAACTTTTCTGATTATTGGTAGTATTTGTCCAACCATATGTTGTTTTTAAACCACCAACT
>Ga0206685_10000008_pt1 | contig 70217 bp, 92 predicted proteins | sample M220012015metaG_FD_161049 | JGI IMG/M metagenome (GOLD analysis project Ga0206685, IMG submission 161049) | Ammonia-oxidizing marine archaeal communities from Monterey Bay, California, United States - M2 200m 12015 | ecosystem: Environmental > Aquatic > Marine > Intertidal zone | place: USA...
TTCAGAAATGAATGAAACAATTAAAACTGAGTTTGGAGGAAAGGGTGCAGAGAGACCACCCTGGTTATCTGCTCTTAGTGGACCAGCAAAGGACGGCGCTAGAGATCTTGGTAAGAAAAAGACATATGCAATTGGAAGACAGGGAATGATGCCAGTTGGTGTGGATGATGCAGATAAGGTGGTATCTGTTGATGGTAAAGCTAACATTAATAAGGTTGATGGCAAATATATTAATGATTATGTAGATAAAGTTAATGCTATTCCGTACGGTTCTAGAGAATGGGGTCCGGATAAAACTGACGTAGAAGATTTAGATTTTATTCCTTTAATTTTTCATGATTTATGGAATAAGAAGGATATAGTTTTTAGAACTATGAATTTAGGAGCTATTACGGATACTGTTACACCAGAATGGACAGAACAGGATTTTATTGGAAGGAGTGTTCCAGCAGCCACTTACAGTAAAACTGATAGAAAATTTTCTTTTGATTTTGATGTATATCCAAAGACACGACAAGAATTTCCTATACTATTAGAGAAGGTTAATTATTTAGTTGGTTTATGTTATCCAAATTTAGATAAGTTTATGAGACAAGCAGGACCACTTATTAAGTTAACTGTTGGTGATATTTTAAGATCTCAAATGGGATATTTAACTGGATGTACAGTAACGTTTCCAGATGATAGTCCATGGGAAATTGATAAAGGTTTAAGATTTACAAAGAGAATAAACCTGTCGATAGATTTTACGTACATAGGTGGATACATTCCAATTGCGACTGGTAAACATTATGGATTGAGTTGGTTGGATGGGCAATCAATGGCAGCTACTGGTGTAGGGTATGAGAAGTTTCCTGGTAGAAATAAGGGAACGGTAAATCCGGATGAAGATGGAAATAAAATACCAGGCATAAATAATCTATTCGCAGAATTGGGTCAAGAATAATGTACAACAGATATAAAGAAGCAAGTATTAAAATACACAAAGATAATAGAAAACGATATTATAAGCCTTCGTTGTATCCTGATATTCCAGAAAAAGATACGGACATAATTCACATGGTAAAACCCGGTGAAAGGTTAGATCTTTTAGCACACCGGTATTACGGTGATGTTGGTTTATGGTGGGTAATAAGTAGAGCAAATAGACTTGATCCGTCAGACGTTGGATTAGATGCTGCGATCGAGCTTAGAATACCGAAAGACGTGGGAGAAGTATTACGTTCGTACAAAGCTTTAAATTTAGGTTAGTTTAATGGCCGGTTTTAGAAAAAATATTCATAAAAATATAAAAATAGGATTAGATGCAAGAGTAAAGGCGTTATCTAACTATTCAAAAACCTCTAGTGGAGAATTACGTTCTCCATTATTGGGTCCTGTATCTGATAGTGATGATTATGCGTTAACGTATGAGGAGCAAACTTCAAAGAGTCCGTACGTTAGAATGATTTCTCCAGGTACTGTAACAACACAAGTTTTATACGGAACGTTTAACGCTACATTAAAACAGGAAGTAGAAGATGCCTTTACTGGACTTTCTACTGGTGGAGATTCTCCTGATTTTTTTGAAAGTGTTCAAGATAGAATAGGACCCTCGGATACATCATATTATAATATGGATCCGGAAAAACATACTGGAGATATGGCTTTCGGTCGACCAAAACCAGGAATTACAAGTGCAAAGGTGGAGTTTATAAAGTACGGTGGAGCAGTTAGAAAAGCAACCGTTAACTGGGTTTGTTTCTCTTTAGACGAATTACAAATGTATACAGAAGGTTCTTTTTTATCAGCTGGAAGAAATATTATACTTGATTGGGGATGGGTTAGAAGTGGTAAGGGTAGTGAACAAGTTCCAAAGATTTTAATGGTAGAAAACGATAAGATTGTTTTAGACAGTAGATTATTTTCTCCTGATATAGTAGAAAGCAATACAGAGGGTGGAAAAAAGAAAGTAAAAAATCATCCTTCTTCATGGGATATGCTATGGAAGGAACATTATGGAGATTGGGGTGGAATGATTGGAATTATTTCTAACTTTAGTTGGACTATGAATACTGATGGAAGTTTTGGGTGCATGACAGAAATAATGGCAAAAGGATCAAGTGTTTTTGATCAACCGATTCCTAGCCCGAAAAAAGAACAGATGAGTGAATTACCTATGGGTCAACAGACTTTTGATAGGTTTATGGTAGATTTGATGAAGGATGCGGCAGATGGTAAAGTTGATGCTGATATATTAGCAGGTCCGGCTCTTAATATTAAAGAGAGATGTAATACTTTAGATATTGAAATATTAACAAAATGTTTTGGTAACGTTTTAGAAGCTAAAGCAATAATGAGACAAGCTGTATCGGATGCTCAAAACTCCGGTGAAGATGTAGATCAGGCTATAGAAGATTTAGAAGTAATAGAATTACCTTGTGTTCGTTCAGCAGAGAAGAATAATATAGTTATCATTTTACGTCCTACGAAATCCGGAACTCTACCGGAAGCAGCCGGAGGAGATCTACAAATTTTAGAATATTTTGATGAAGATCCTGATACGTTAGAATTTGAAAAGGCAGTAAAAAAAGCTGGAGACATATCTACGGATATTTGGGTTAGGTGGGGCTGGTTTGAAGATAATGTTGTATCTTACTATGCAGTAGAAAGAACTAAAGAATCAGATTGTGCAGAAGCTGAGTTTAGATCGGTATCCACCACAGCAGATGAAACTGGACAGTTGAATTCTGTTGTGATAGCAAATTCAGAAAATTTATACACTATTGATCCAAACGTTTGTCTACTTCCAGGACAGTATCCTGCAAGTTGGCATCAAAAACCACCTGATGAGATAGACGGAGTTTCACGGGCAGAAATAGCAGAAAAGCAAATATATTACGAATTAGCTGCGCATATTAATGCTAATTGTGAAAAATTTGCAGTAGATTCGGATGATTGGAATAAGGGCGGTTATCTTAGAAATATAATGGTTAATTTATCTCAAATTCAAGCCGCATTTTCAGGTCCTGGAGAATCTATTCAAAGTGCCATGCTTAAGTTGGCGAATAGTTTAAATGCTGGAGTAAAAGTTTGGAATTTTGACGTTGATAAGTCTGATCCTGGAGATGGTCCAACTACTGCAATAACAACTTATTTTATTCATACTCCTGATAGTGGACCTGAGGAAGAAGAAGTTGTTGAAGATAATAGTAAGCCAGAAAATTCATACGTTTTTGAAAATAATGGATTTAATTCTCTAGTAACTGATATTAATATGTCGTCTACTCTTCCAGATAAATTTGCAATGATGGCTGGATACGGACAAACTAGAGCAGAAGAGGATTCTAAACCTTCTGCACAAACAAATCCAGATATTGTTAGAGCATTGTTAAGAGATAGAGGAGATACGTCCGAAGAAGCCAAACAAGCTAAAGCTATGGGAGAATTTTTCTCTAATCCAAAGAATAAACAAGTTATAGGAACTTTACAAAAAACTCAATCTGAATACGCTGAGTACGGCCATTTAGATGGTAAAAATAAGATTGGTGAATTACATGAGACGGGATTGTCTTTAGAGAACGGTGGTAGTCAATGGAATCACACCTTTGGAGATACTCTTATAGCATTGAATCCAACTTCTAAAGCAAATTACGCTAAGCAGTTCGAATCGAAATACATAGATTCTGTGTCTGCTGGACAATCACAAATAGTAGCTACACAAGGTGGAGAAATTAAGGCATTGTCCGAACAGAAAGATTTAAATATTATGGCTTGGCCGTCTACAGATGCCAATGATCCTCTAAATAAAAAATTAAGATTAGAATTTAAAAAACCTTACGATCAAACTGGAAAATTAAGATCTCATTTTATATCTACTATTAAGTGGTACCATGAGGATTCTCCACTTACGAAAGTAGGAGCTAATTCAAAAACACTAACGTTACCTATAACTTTAAGCATGACAATAGATGGATGTTCCGGCTTATTTGCCGGCAACATGTTTAGGTTGTCGTATTTACCAGCTGAAATGTATGGTCAAACTGATATGAATTCAGGAGCTAGAGTTGGATCACCACCGAAATCGTATTTCCACATGAATGGAGTATCTCATGATATTTCTGCTACTGGTTGGAAAACTGAAATAGATGCAACATTGAATAAGTATAATCCAGGTAATGTAGATCAGGAAAATGCAGACAAACAAGCGTTGGCCAAATGGAAAGAGAAAAATGCGAAAAAATTAAAAGTAAAATTTGCAGAAAATTTAAGAAAGATGGCAATACCTGATGAGAATGAAGCTACTGGAATAGAGATTGTTGAAGGAGGATAATGGCAAATACTGCACAAAATACTGATGGTACCCTTCCTCCAATCTTTGAAGATGGTGGAAGTGAATTAGTATCAAAATTGAATAAAGCTCCTTCATCAATAGAGGAGCGAAAAATAGAAAGATCAGAAGGACCATTTATGACACAGATTGGTGAGTTTGGATACTGGGAAGATAAAGGCACTTTAGTTAGAAAGGATCAACCGTATCATATTCATTACTTAAAAAATAAGAAAGTTATTTACGAGTTAGATGTTAATGGTCAGAGAATAGTACGTGACAGACGAGTACCTCAAGAAGTTTATTACTCTGTTCATAATAAACGAAGGGACGAATATCCAAGCAAGTCTTTCCCAACAGCAAAAAATTTACCGTTTAAACAGAAATATATTACTAGGGTATTCGCTCAAAATAAATTATATCCTGAAGCCGAAGTTATGGAAGTTAAAAGAAAAACTAAGACGAATTCGTATAGATTTACTAGCATTAAATGGCAAATTTCTGGAAGTCCAGGTAAGGCAGAATTATTTAATAAAAAACAGTTGATGATGGCTTCAAGAGTGTTTCCAGATTTAGCAGAACGCATTCCATTGTTACAGCTTCATGAATCTAAAGTACTTAGAACTGAAACATCCATTGATATGCTGTTAATAAATCCGAATTATAGTGGAAGTATGCTAGATTATCACGAATGGAACACACCACCTCCATCTCTAGATCTAGATAAAGAATTTGGTCTCTAATTGATGAAAAATTGACTTTTCACGTGTAATTGTTATATATATTATTAAATGGTTATAGAAAACAATAAGCAATATTCTACGCTTATAGATTTGATTCGTGGTAAAGATGTAGCAATAGTTGTAATTCGAGATGACTACAGAATACATCCCAGAAAATCTAAGGCTATTGTTGCGTCGTTATGTTGTGGATCAGAAAAATACGATATAATATTTAGCCATTCAGAATCTACTTCGAATTTACATCCTGCAAACATTCAAGAATTAAATGTTGCAAAGAGATTTTGGGTTGATGATGCTAAGCAATTTTATCATTTAACCGGGTTTAAAAATATCTATGATGTTAAAATTATGAATTGGGCTAATGATAAAGAATATCCTGATTTACCGATACCGGGTGTTTTTGATTTTGTATACAATAGAGCTAAAAAGGATGGAAATAAAATAGTACCATTGATGAAGGTTTTAGAGTATTCTAGAGATCGTTTACTAAATTTGGGAAAGATGAGCGATGAACTAAGCATTACACGGTCTGCTTTAAAGTATAATAGGTCATCAATTTATTTGGCGAATATTGAATCTGTTGGTATGAAAACAATTGATGATTATTGGTATTCAAACTATAATATGTATACTTCAACTGGAAGACCGTCAAATACTTTCGGCGGAATAAATTTTGCAGCGTTACCAAAGGAAGATGGAACAAGAAAACAAATAATTTCTAGACATGAATCCGGAATGTTAATAGAATTTGATTATGATGCATACCATTTAAGATTGTTGGGAAATGTGTTAGATTATAAATTTCAATTTGATAAGTCCTTACATCAATATTTTGCAGATGAAGTCTATCATTGTACGTATGAAGAAGCAAAAACTAAATCATTTCAAATTTTGTATGGAAATTTACCAATAGATGAAAAAAGAAATCCGTTTTTTTACGGAGTTGATAGACTTGCTCATGCTATCCAAGATGAGTTTAGTAAGTACAAATGCTTCAAATCTCATATTTATAAGAAACCGTTTGGAATGGAGAGCGTAATTGACGTCAATAAAAATAAACTGCTTAATTATTACACTCAGTCATACGAAACCGAACGAAATATGGAAGTTATTGGTAAAATCCAATACTATTTAAGGGAGAAGAAAACAAAAATGATTTTGTATACTTACGATAGTTTCCTATTTGATTTTGATATAAAAGAAGGATTAGATATTATTAAAGAGCTTAAAAAAATATCAGAAATAGATTCGTTTCCAGTTAGGGTAAAAGCTGGATCAGACTACGATTCACTGAAAGATATAACAGCGAGGTTATAATGGACATAAAACAAATAATAAGTAATGCAATAGACGAAGTATCATACAAAACTTCAGACGGTATGGTTAATCTTCATGACACGTATCACATGTATATGGTTCAAGAAGAATTAAAAAAGCATATCGATCCAGATGTTGTTAATTTGATTTTAGAGAAGGATGAAGAAAAAAAGCCAGCCAAAGAACAAGATCCAGAAAAGTATCAATCTATTGGTGGATCAGGATATGCTCTTAAAGCAAAACTTGGTAAGGATTGGAAAATAGGAGATGATGTTCCTGCTGGAATTCAAAGGTTTACTAAAGATGATAGCGGCAAATTCGTTCCTCAGGGTGAGAAAGAAGATCCTGAAGCGGGTGCAGGTGGAGAAAAAATGGATTTTACTCCGTCCGATGAGAAGGAAGAGGAAGAAGCAGATTTACAAAATGCAGATTTCGATCCTAAAAATGCTGATATAGAAACAAATCCAAGAACTAGAAATAGTTTAGCCGATAAACTAGATTCAGTTGTTACACAAATTCCGTTTGAAAGTGATGAAGATAAAGCTGCGTTTCAAAGGGTTATAGATGCCATTAGAAGTGGAGAAGAACCTTCAGAAGAAGATTGGAAAATATTTAACAAGTATGCTCGTGTTAAGGAAACTAGCGGCCAGTCAACCCCAGAATTTGCGATATACATTTGCAATACTACTCCAGGTGATTTTAGACAGGGTAGAAGAATTAAGGTTGAAATGCATACTAGTAAGAATGCACATGATCTACGAAGAAAGATGGAAGCTCAAGGTGCAAAGGCTGCTTCTGCAAGTACTACTGCTGGGAAGGCTCCACCAAAATTAGCGGGAAAATTAATAACTATGACTAAGATGGCTAAGTCTAAACACGGTGGTGGAGTAAAAGAACATAAAGTTACCCGAAAACCAAAAACTGGTGGACCAGTACAGGAAGTTAGATTTGGAAATAGAGTTTTAAAGAGAATTCCAGAACCGGATGAAGACAAGTTAATTGCTGAAGTATTGGATAGGTTTGTTGAAATAATGAAAGGACCGCCCAAACGTAGTAAAAAGGATGCGACAAGATTAGCTAAGAAAAGAATCAAGACTATCAGACGAAATAACAAAAATATAGATCAGTACGAAAATATTGATGTAGTTGAAGAAGCTAGATTAGTTAAGTTCGACCCGGATGATCAGGATTCTAGTACTCCGGAAGGAAGAGCAAAAGTTGCTAAAGAAGGACCTAAAAATTTAGCCGCTATGATGAGAGAGGAAATGGAAAAACATGGTCCTCTTACTGAAGCTGAAGAAGCAATGTTGAAACGATTAGAGGCATTGGGTGATATAGACGATCCAGCAGAATACGAAAAAGAGGCTATGAAATTATTAGCAGATATGCAAAAAGTTGAAAGTATGAGAAAGGGTGTTCCGGATATAGCTGAAGGCGTTATTATGTGTGTTATGAATAAGAAAGGTTTAGACTGTATAGCACCAGCTGGAGAAACGTATAAGGTAGCTGATTTGATTGTGTTCCCACCAGCAGATGATCCTGAGAATCCAAATTCGGCAGAATACATAGTTTGGTTGGAAAGTACAGGTGGATTAAGTGTTAAGTGGAAAGGTGGAGCGGCTTCAGGAGCGAGAGCAAAAATTGAAGTAACGGCATTTCAACATGAAGAGACACAAGAACGGTGCACAAAGCTTTTAGATTTACATAATAATTTTATGGGAACTGCATCGCAACCATTAACACGAAAAAGAATTGATGATGGAAAAGCAGAATTAGACGAACAAGAAAAATGGGCTAGAGAAAATGATTTACTAAATGATGATGATTACGATGAAAACGGTGATTTATTAATTCCACCCGCTAAAACTAAAACTTGTAAACAGTGGGCAAAGGATTCAATAGCGGATTGGCAAGCTAAAGGTAAATTACCGGCTGACTGTACACCAGCATTAAAAGCAATGCGTCCGGAGGTAGAATGTTTAACTGCAGAGAATAAGAAATTACTTGAAGATGGATTAGAACAGTATTGTAGGGGTGGAGTAATGTTATCTCACATACACAATAGGGATTTAGATTTTCAACCATACGGTAACGCAAATGGTACTGCTGATTCGTTAGAATTATCAAATGGAATAGACTGCGTAAATCACATGCACTTTCAACCAAATCCAGGTTTTGGCTTTAAAAAGGACGACAATGGAAATCACATTGTTAGACCCAATGCAGTTTATGCTGGACATTTAGAGAAAGTTTGTGATGAAAAACCAACTGTTGAAACAAAACCATATTCAGAACAACAGGCTTTAGATGAAACAGGAGAATATTTTGAAAATGATGGAGCTTATAACGCAATGCCTGGTTTAGCAGAGGATGAGGATGATTTAGCTCAACAAATTCAAAATGCTCCTGAAGAAATTCTGTCCGATGATGATTTAAGAAACTTGATTAACAGCGATGCTGGAGATGTATTAGATGCGGATGATCCCATGGCACATGCTGAAAAGAAAGCTATAGAATATGAAAAGAGCTGGGATTATATAACAAAAAATATTAAGAGTGGGAAACCACAAGAGGCACCAATAGTTGTAAGAGATAAGACAGGTCAAATGTGGTTATTAGCAGGAAATACTAGATTAATGGCTCAGACCGGCCATGGAAATAGAATACCAGTAAAAATAATTGATTATGATGGGGTGTTTAAAACATGATTAAGTTAAAGGATATACTTATGTTTGAACAAAAAGTTTCAGATACGGCCGGGATTATTTTAAAGAATGATACTGCCGGAATAGTTTTATGTAAAGAAGAAGAGTGGTGGGGAATTCCTAAGGGAAGAGTGGATCCTGGGGAAACACCGCTTGAAGCTGCAGTTCGGGAAGTTTTAGAGGAGGTTTCTATTTTGTTGTCTCCTCATGGTTCGCACGTTAATGAACCAATAAAATTGAAAACAGTAGAAGAAAATAGTAGAGGTGGAAAATTTTATATTTTTAAATGCTATGTTAAACTTCCAATGGTACTAAAGAAAAGTGCTGAACATGAAGCAGTCGGATGGTTTATGACCCATCGAAATATGCCAGATAATATCGATCCACGAATTAAGGGGCTAATATAATGAAAACTCAACTTCTTTGTACTTTTTGTAAGACGTATGATTTTGATGATACAGTAGATCTTATTAAAATGGCTGCGAATGTTGTTTTTGAAAAGATTTACGTTTTTCAACATGTTGATGATCAAGAATCTTTGATTTGTACGTATAATGTAGAAAAAACGGAAGATTTTGTTCAGAATAATAAGACTATGGCAATTCATAGAAAAAAGGAAACTAATACTTTGTATACTATCAATGCGTTAAATGAAGCAATTCGAAAGGATAACGACGGAATATTAGATAAGAAATTTTCTTTGGAGTGGAGTCAATATCAAAATAGTTTATTGCTCACTAATGATGCAGGACTTAACGTAGTTAGAACTAAACTGTATAAAATAGTAAATGTTTAAATATTTATATTAAATTGAAACTGTGTTTAAGCGAGAATTGCAATGAATAAAAAACAAATACTTAGAAAAATAATTAGAGAAGAAATTAAGAAAGTTATTACTGAAGGAACTAGAGCACTAGTTGGTGTAGAGGCTCCTAATGGTAAAGTAACTGTTTTCTATACTCATTATGATGGTTACCCACAACATACTGGAAAAATGCTTAAGAAACATTATAGCAATTCTGGAATTGTTAAAAAACTCATGGCTCTCGGAAAACATGGTGTATCTTTCTTAGATAAGAGTATTAAAGGTGGTCCTGATCATAGCTTTAAAGATCCTAAAAAGGGTGAAACTATTTTCTACGGAAGAGATAGAGGCGAAAATGACAGAATGACATTCTCTTTTAGAGACAGGGAAAAAGCTGATTTTGATTGGGGTACTGAATATATGTATATTTGGAATATGAAAGAAAAGAAGTGGTACTATAAATCAGCCCATTCAAATCCACGAGATTGGACAGAGTTGAAATAATTGGCTTCTACAACCCAAAACATTAACGTTACACAAAACTCCATAATAAAATTTGCAATTGAATATTGTATGCAGTGAAGTTATGAACCAAGAGCTTTCAGTTTGAGAGATGAATTAAGTACAGCATATTCAGAATCAGAAATAGAAATGATTGAAAGCAGCGGTGGAGTGTACAACGTATACGTTAACAATGATCAGATCTTCGATAAAATAGCATCAGATAGATTTCCAAATGATGGAGAGATTTTAGCATTAGTCGAACGATTTAATTTTATTTAAAAAAGTTATAAAAAAATCACATTTTGAGAATTTTACAGTATATATATTTTATAGAATATATATTATTCTATATGTTTTTTGAAAATTTGGAAAATGAAAGTGTGTGAGTTGATCGCTTGCACATGGGATTGACAGAAAAAATCCTTTCCAGAAGAGGGGGTTATTGTTGAGTAAATTCACCCGTGGTGGGTTCCTAAAGGCCGAAGTGCTGGCTCAAATGTGAGTAATAGGAAAACGACAGTTTAGAATTGAAAGATATGTCATGAACTATACGAAAAGAGCTACTTTTCTGCTTCATTCTGAGAGAGTGATAGAAATATCGAGATTCTCAGCCTAGTGTTACCTAAAAACCCGTGAGTGATGGGGAAGGTGTAATGACAGGAGTTGTGTCCACTCCAGCGAAGTTAACCACTTTAAGGAGTAACCGATCGTAACTGATTGGGTTGTTAGCATGAAGTCAAATAAAATCATTCATGACCCGTGACATTTGTAAGTGTATGCAAATCTTACATCCCCAATATATTTTCCAATTTTATAGAGATTGCCGTACTAGCGTTTTAGTCTCCACTATATAATGACTTAAAAACCTTTGCGGCAATCTTTTATACATGAAAAGCTATTATTTTCCATGAAAAACAGTTACAAGTCAACAACAAATATGAAAAAAATTATAAAAAAATTAACTTTTGAGATTGTTCAAGAATATATATTTATGTATTGAACATTAACTATTAACTAATAAAAAATAAGGAGAAATGTTATGGACATTGCCGCAATCAAAGCACGATTAGGCCAACTTCAACAATCAGCAAACAAGACTTCTTCCCTTTGGAAGCCAAGTCCTGGAAAATCTCAAATTCGAATCGTTCCGAATAAAGCAAATAAGGACAATCCGTTTATTGAGTTGTACTTTCATTATGATATGGGTGATAAATTTTATCTATCACCGATTTCGTTTGGAAGACCTGATCCAATTGAAGAGTTCGCAATTAAACTTAAAACATCCGGTAACGGGGATGATTACAAATTAGGAAGAAAAATCGAAGCCAAAATGCGTACATACGCCCCAGTAGTTGTACGTGGTGAAGAGAATGAAGGTGTAAGGTTTTGGGGTTTTGGTAAAATGGTTTACCAAGAACTTTTAAGCATCATTGCTGATCCTGATTATGGTGATATTACTGATCCCGTTAATGGTAGAGACGTTGTAGTAGAATTTAAAACCAGTGAAGAAACTGGTCGTTCTTTTCCAACGACAACAATACGTGTTAAACCGAATCAAACACCGGTTACTGATAATCCAGATGTCATGAAGACAATTAAGGATACTCAGAAGAATATCACGGAAATCTACCAGGAGATGAGTTACGATGATCTACATAAAGTACTTTCTGAATGGTTGAATCAAGATGGAGAAGGCGAAGATGATTCAGTTAGCGCTAAAAAAGTAGCGATTCCAGCGAAGTCGACGAATGATAAGGTTAAAGAAGCTGCTACCACCGATGTGAGCAGTGCATTTGACGAATTATTCAATAACTAGCACACGATAATACAACAATATAATGGGCCCGGTGGTCCGGGTCCATTTTTAGATAGGGGAAATTTATGTCCAAAGACATACTGGCTTCAGAACTTGCTGATAGCCTAAATTCAAAATTCAAGGGCCAAAAGGTTGCATACTTTTTGGATGGTTCTCACGATTCACCAACAGATATTAAAGATTTTATTTCTACTGGTTCATCTATATTAGATTTAGCAATATCAAATAAACCAAAGGGTGGAATTGCAGTTGGTAGGATTACAGAAATAAATGGATTAACTTCTACAGGTAAGTCACTCTTAGGTGCTCATATTTTAGCTGAGACGCAAAAGAGAGATGGAGTTGCAGTTTATATCGATACTGAAACATCAGTTAGTCGACAATTTTTAGAAGCAATTGGTTGTGATGTTGGAAATTTATTATATCTTCATATTGAAACCGTAGAAGAAATATTTCAGGCGATTGAAGATATTATCTTAAAAATTAGAGAATCAAATAAAAACAAACATGTTACTATACTTGTAGATAGTTTAGCCGCAGCTTCAACTAAAGTAGAAATGGAAGCTGATTATGAAAAAGATGGTTGGGCTACTTCTAAAGCAATTATTATTTCTAAAGCAATGCGTAAAATCACTCAAATGATAGGACGCAATAAAATTACATTGGTATTTACAAATCAACTTCGTCAAAAAATGGGAGTTATGTTTGGAGATCCTTATACAACAAGTGGTGGTTTAGCACTGCCATTCCATTCGTCAACTAGAATTAGGTTGAAAAATATGGGACAGATAAAAGATAAGGACGGAAATACAATCGGTGTAAAGTGTAGAGCACAGGTTATAAAAAATAGAATCGGTCCTCCAATGAGAAATGCAGATTATGATATGTATTTTGATCGTGGAATTGATGATGAAGGTGGGTGGTTACAAGTTTTAAAAGATTTGGGTATAGCTACCAATAAAGGTGCTTGGTACACTATTGAGTTCAACGGTAAAGAAAAGAAATTCTTGTCTAAAGATTTTGTAAGTCAACTTGAAGATAAAAAGTTTAAAGATTTTTTATATGAAAAGATATGTGAAAATAGCATTCTTGAATATGAAAATGAACGTGGAATTGATGATGTTGAATTTACCGACGAAGTCATGAACGAAGATGCGTAGCAATTACGCACAAATTTTAGACCAACTCAAAGACAACGTATCAAAGCCACAAAGTGTTAATGATCATGTCTTAATTGTAGACGGTCTAAATAACTTCATTAGAGCTTGGTCTGCTTCCCCTGCGACTAATTCTGATGGAGTTCATATCGGTGGAATGATAGGGTTTTTACAAAGCGTCGGCTTAGCAGTAAGAACCCTTCTTCCAACGAGAGTTATAATAGTATTTGATGGTGCAGGTGGTTCTCAAAGAAGACGTAAAATTTACAGTGAATATAAGGGAAATCGTAAACCACCAAAACGTCCTCATAGATTTCAGGGTATGGATGGAGAAAATGATGCTACAAGTATGCGCAGACAAATTAATAGATTGGCTCAATATTTGTTATTGCTTCCAGTAAACACAATTTCAATTGAAAAGATAGAGGCTGATGATAGTATAGGTTATATTACTACTAAATTATTACCGGATTCTAAGATTTCTATTATGTCTTCTGATAAGGATTTTTTACAACTGGTAAATGATAAGGTTTCAGTATGGTCTCCAACAAAAAAGATATTATACGATAGAACAAGAGTAGAAGAAGAATTCGAAATGCCTCCAGAAAATATGATTTATTACAGAATAGTAGATGGTGATAAGTCAGATAATATACCAGGAATTAGAGGATTTGCTCTTAAAACTATTTTGAAAAAAAATCCATTTTTGAAAAGTGAGAAGATAAGTAATATAGAAGAATATATACAAAGGTCAGGTTTTGATAGTTATGAAGATTTACTACGTAGAAATTACACATTGATGCAATTGGATGATGTGAATATTTCTGGTAGTGCTAAATTAAAAATACTGGATGTAGTTAATTTGCTCCCTCATAGGTTGATAAAATACAAGATTCATAGGTTGTTTTTAGAAGATAAAATAAATCAAGCTATTAGAAATCCTGATGTATGGTTACAAAATACGTTTAATAGGTTAGACATGGTTATTGAAAATGACTCCTCCAATAAGTGATTCATTAACAAAATACGGAAGTAGTTTCCAAACTAAGATTATTACAAGTCTTTTAGTTAAGGAAGAATTTATTCAAACAATATATGATTTAATTCAACCTGAACAATTAGATACAGAAAGTAAGCAATGGTTAGTTAGAGAAATAAAGGCATATTTTTATGAGTATAAGGTTTTACCAACATTAGATTCTTTAAAGGTAAAGATTACTCCAATAACAAATGAAATATTAAAAGAATCAATTGTTGATGAATTACGTGAGGTAATGAAATATGTTGAAGCTACTGATTTAGATTTTATTCAAAATGAAACTATACAATTCTGTAAAAATCAAGCATTAAAGAGTGCAATTGTACAGTCTGTAGACCTCCTTCAACGGGGAGAATATGACAACATCAAAAGAATTATAGACAATGCTATGAGAGCTGGTACCAGAAGGGATATAGGTTTAGAATATGTTAAGGATTTTGATACAATTATAGATCAAGTTGCTAGAGACACAGTTAGTACTGGTTTTATGGCAGTAGATGAAATAACCGATGGTGGATTGGCTGGTGGAGAACTTGGAATTGTTGTTGCTCCATCTGGTATTGGTAAGAGTTGGGTTTTACAGGCTTTAGGTGCCAATGCTTTAAGAGCTGGAATGAATGTAATGCACTACACTTTAGAATTAAATCAAGCCTATGTTGGACTGAGATACGGTGCTATATTTTCTAAGATTGAAACTTCTATGATACCAGATAAGCGAGATAAAGTAAAGAAAATGATAGAGGACCAATGTAAGGGTGAACTATTAATAAAATATTATCCATCGAAAGCAGCTAGTGTACAGACTATTTATACACATTTAAAAACCGTTGAATTAATGGGTCATTCCCCAGATATAATTTTGTTAGATTATGCTGATTTGTTAACTGATACATCAGGAATTGGAGAGTTACGACATCAATTGGGAAACATATATGAAGAATTACGTGGACTAAGTGGTGAGTTTGGAATTCCAGTATGGACGGCATCTCAATCAAATAGGTCAAGTTTGGAAGAAAACGTTATTGGTGCAGAAAAAATTGCAGAATCGTACAGTAAGGTCATGACGGCTGACTTTGTAATGAGTTTATCTCGAAAAATTGAAGATAAGGTTGCTAATACTGGACGTATACACATAATTAAGAACAGGTTCGGACCGGATGGATTAACTTTTCCCACTACTATGAATACAGCCATCGGTCAAATAGAAGTGTATGAATCGGGAACCTCCAGTGGAATGACCGTCCAAAACAGGATGGATAATGGAAACGAATATGTCAGAAAATTGCTTAAAAAGCGCTACGATGAATTTGAAACTCAGCAATCGGATTAATTTATAGGAGTTATAATGGCCGAGCCATTTGTTTTATCAGAAGGATTTATAAAGAAATATAAATTAAAAAAACCACCATTTGGGTTTAATGGTCTTGGGGAATTAGTTTATATGCGAACATATTCTAGAATTAAAAAAGACGGTAAAAATGAAATGTGGTGGGAAACTGTCCGAAGAGTTGTAGAAGGCACATATACCATGCAAAAAAATCATATTGATAGTTATCAGCTTGGATGGAATCCATGGCAAGCGCAGAGATCAGCTCAAGAAATGTATGATAGAATGTTTAATATGAAGTTCTTACCACCTGGTCGTGGATTGTGGGCGATGGGTACTTCTATTACATCTGAAAGAGGTTTATACGCTGCATTAAATAATTGTGCATTTGTTTCAACTGCTACTATAAAGGATGATTACGCAAAACCATTTACTTTTTTAATGGACGCAAGCATGTTGGGTGTAGGAGTTGGTTTTGATACAAAGGGTGCAGATCAAATTTTAGTTAAAGGTCCAAATAAAGATAGGACCGATGATGAATACATAATACCAGATACTAGAGAGGGCTGGGTTGAATCATTAAGATTATTGATGGAGAGTTACTTTCATGCGACTGCTCCTATGGAATTTGATTATTCAAAAATTAGATCAGAAGGCGAACCAATAAGGGGTTTTGGTGGAGTTTCAAGCGGTCCTGAGCCGCTTATAGAATTACATGAAACAGTTAGAAAGGTTTTAGATTCACAATTAGGTGAACCAATTTCAGTTACAACAATCGTAGATGTAATGAATCTCATTGGTAAATGCGTAGTAGCGGGAAATGTTCGTAGAACTGCTGAAATAGTTTTTGGTGACCCGAACTCAGATGAATATTTAGATTTAAAAAATTATGATGTCAATCCACACAGGGAACAATATGGTTGGACTTCAAATAATTCAGTATATGCAGAATTAGGTATGGATTATACGGAAACGTGTGCACGTATTATAAAAAATGGAGAACCTGGATTTGCATGGTTAAAAAATATGAAAAAGTATTCTCGTATGAAAAATGGCGGAGATAACAAAGATCATAGAGCATCTGGTGGAAATCCATGTTTAGAACAAACGTTAGAATCGTATGAGTTATGTTGTCTTGTAGAAACATTTCCAAACAATCATGATTCATTAGATGATTATAAACGGACATTAAAATATGCATATTTATATGCCAAAACAGTAACACTTGGTAAAACTCATTGGTCAGAAACAAATAGAGTTATGTTAAGAAATAGACGAATTGGATGTTCAGTAAGTGGTGTTGCACAATTTATTACCAACAGAGGATTAGATACACTAAAGAGGTGGCTAAATAAAGGATATGACGTAATACAGGAGTGGGATTGTATGTATTCAGATTGGTTTGCAATTCCTAAATCAATAAAAACTACTTCAGTAAAACCTTCAGGTACAGTTTCATTATTAGCAGGAGCGACTCCAGGATTACATTACCCTGAGAGTCGTTTTTATATTAGACGGGTACGGTTGGCTAAAAATTCAGATTTATTAGAACCATTGAAAAAAGCAAATTATAATATTGAACCAGCTTTTGGATCTGAAAGATCGACGGTTGTTGTTGAAGTACCCATAGATTGTGGAGATGGTATAAGAACGGCTCCAGAATTAACAGTATGGGAACAATTCAGTTTAGCCGCGTTTTTACAACGACATTGGGCAGATAACCAAGTAAGTTGTACTGTAACGTTTGATCCAGAAACAGAAGGAAATCAATTACCAGCTGTGTTAAATTATTTTCAATATCATTTAAAGGGTATAAGCATGCTTCCAAGGTTAGATACTGGAGCATATAAACAAATGCCTTATGAATCAATTGATGAAAAAACATATAAGAAAATGTTATTAAAATTAAAAAAATTAAGTTTTCGAAAGGTTAAAGGAAACGAAGCCATTGTTGAACGATTTTGCGATGGTGATGTTTGCGAGGTCTTATAATAAAATTCACATACAAAGCGGACAGGCAGTTGACGCACCTGTGGAAAAATGCGTCTTAACTTCGTTAACGAACGGAAAAAGAAGGAGAACGTTTATGAAACGTAATCTAATAGTATCACTTATGATGATGACTGGATTGTTTGCTCAATCTGTTGTTGGAGTTGTAACTGATGCGAACTCAAATCCATTGGCTGGAGCAAACGTAGTAGTCGAGGGTACAGATAACGGTGGTGTAACCGATGTAGATGGAAAATACACCATTGATGTAGGTGCTTCTGGCGACTACGATTTAACTGCTTCATTCATTGGATATTCAACAGTAACTAATGCAGTTACCGTTGATGACATAGTTGGAACAGTTAATTTCCTGTTGGAAATTGACGCTGTTTCAATGTCAGCATTGGAAGTCTTGGCTTCTAGGGCTGACGAAAATACACCGGTTGCATATACTACCGTGGGTAAAGAGGAAATGGAAATGAGACTAGGTTCTCAAGACATTCCAATGTCTCTTAATATGACACCTAGTGTCTATGCTACTCAACAAGGTGGTGGTGCGGGCGATGCTCGTATAAATGTGAGAGGTTTTAATCAGCGAAATGTTGCGGTTATGATCAACGGTGTTCCACAAAATGATATGGAAAATGGTTGGGTTTACTGGTCTAATTGGGATGGAGTTGCAGACGCAGCGCATTCAATTCAGATGCAAAGAGGTTTGTCTGCAGTAAATTTAGCTACCCCTTCCATTGGTGGAACTATGAACATCTTAACCGATCCTGCATCCCATGATAAGGGAGGCAAGTTCAAACAAGAAGCTGGTGAAGGTGGTTTTTTAAAGACTACCCTTAATTACAACTCTGGTCTTATTGATGATAAGTTAGCTATAAGCGGAACAATCGTACGTAAGACTGGTGATGGGATTGTTGATGGTACTTGGACAGATGCGTGGGCATATTACTTAGGTAGTAGCTACCAGATGAACGAAGATCATCGACTAGAACTGTACGCGATAGGTGCACCACAACGACATGGTCACAACCTATACAAACAGAATATTGCTACTTATTCTCAAGAGTTAGCTGGAAGTATCGATGGATATGATGCTACCGCTTTCGCAGAAGGTGAGAAATTCGAGCATGAAGCTGGTAGGTTGTTCAACCAAAACGTGGCACCAGTCGATGCATCATATAGTGGACAACAGTATTACTATATGTACGGTGCAAAGACTGTTGATAGGCACGATCCAAATTCTCTAAATGAAAGAGAGAATTTTTTCCATAAGCCTTTAGTCAACTTAAACCATTTTTGGTCGATAAGTGATGACGCAAGGTTAAGTTCAGTAGCATATTGGAGCGGTGGTTCCGGTGGTGGTACAGGAACTTATGGTAGCGTAAGTAGATTCCCTGCGGTAGAAGACAATGCTTGGTACGCAAGCTCTCCGTGGACTTGGGACTGGAATGGCGAAATTGCTCAAAACTCAGCAAACGTTGATTCAGCTTGGTCTGATACAGAGAACAGGTCAACAGGCATACTTCGTAACAGTATCAATCGTCAGAATACTTACGGCTTGATTTCTAAACTAAGTTACGATGTTAGTGACGAGTTAGAAATCCAAGTGGGTATTGACTGGAGAGCTGCCGGTATAGAACACGCACGTGAAGTCCGTGATCTACTCGGTGGTGATTACTATGTAGACTATGCTGATGATAACTTTGAAGACGGTAAAGTTGTTAAGTTAGGTGATGAGATCGCCTATCATAATGAGACTACTGTTGATTGGTTTGGTACATTTGCACAGGGTAAGTACACGACTGATAAGTTTAATGTATATGGTATGGGCGGTTTGTCCACAATCAAATACTCTTATCAGGATCACTTCACTGTTGCAGATGAGAAGATCGAAGCAGATGCTATTACAACTTTTCAATTGAAAGGTGGAGGGGTGTATAACCTCGACGATAGAATGTCAGCATTCGTAAATGCTGGATACGTTCAGAAACCGCCTATCATGGATAATGTAATCTACTACGATGGAACAGTTTCATCAGATCCAGACAATGAGAAGTATCAAAGCTTCGAATTTGGTGGTAAGTACAATAGCGACAAAGTTAATGTCAAGCTAAGTTCATATAATACTAAGTGGATTGACAGAAACATTGTTAAAAATGTATCTACCGGACAAGGTGATAGTGGTGATACTGATCTTATCTTCCTGCGTGGTGTTAAACAAGATCACAGCGGTTGGGAAGTTGAAGGTAAAGTAGCACTTCATGACATGGTTGATCTAGATCTTGTACTCAGTAAAGGCAAATGGGAATTTGTTGATGATGCAGAAGGTTCATACGAAGAGCAAGAGTTTAATGAAAACGGTGAAGTCATTGGTATGATGTCAACCGATTACGCATACGCTCTTAAGGGACTTATGGTTGGTGATATGCCACAAACAGCTTATGCTGGTGGTTTAACAGTAAAGCCAATGGCAGGTCTAGAGATACAAGGACTATACAGAATGTATGATGACAATTATGCAGATTGGAGTCCTGATTCACGTGAGATCGATGGTGATGCAGATAGAGATCAAGTTTGGAAAGCTCCAGGGTACGGAAGATTAGATCTTCATGCCTCATACAGGCTTCCAAAAATTGCTGGTCTTGATATGACAATATCAGCACATGTTTTCAATGCATTGGATGAAGTATATGTTCAGGATGCAGTTGATAACAGTCAGTACAATGGGTTTGGTGATAAAATGCACCTAGCTCATAACGCGGAAGTATTTCTTGGGACACCAAGATACGCTAACGTAGGAATTTCAGTTAACTTTTAGTTGAGATTAGGGGCTGTAGCTCATTTGGGAGAGCGCCGCACTTGCACTGCGGAGGTAGTAGGTTCGATCCCTATCAGCTCCACTATTGACCCCGTCGTCTAGTGGTTAGGACATCAGGTTTTCATCCTGGGAACAGCAGTTCGATTCTGCTCGGGGTTACAAAAAAAGTTATAAAAAGTGAAAAAAAGCATGTACTTATATAGTAAAAAAGGTGTATATTCTTAGTATGGAAAAGATAGTTATATTTGATTTAGATGGAACTCTTGCAATTATCGATAGACGAATGCAATTGGCTACCGGTGGTAAGAGTACCGAATCTGATTACAAGAAAATAAATTGGGATGTGTTACACGATCCAGCTAACGTTCAACTTGATGTACCTAATGTACCAATTGTAAAAATTTGTCAGTTATTTGCAGAAAATGGTTACACTATTTACATTTTTTCTGGAAGATCTGATAGAACCGAAAGAACTACTAGATCTTGGTTAGCACATAATCGTATACCATTTCATAAATTGGTTATGAGACCGCATACTAAACAAGAGATGTATACCCCAGATGAGGTGTTAAAGAAGCGTATGTTAGATAAACATATAGCGGATAAAAATGATGTTTTATGTGTATATGATGACAGACAAAAGGTAGTAGATATGTGGAGAAGTGAAGGATTGCTTTGTTGTCAGGTTGCACCCGGTAATTTTTAGGAGAAGCTATGAAAAATAGATATAAGAATCTCAATAATTCATTTTATTGGGTTGTTAGTGACGTACTAAAAAAAGGTATGACAGTAAATTCTAGAGGATCAGAACAGAAAGAATTATGTTTTTATAAAACGATAATTGAAGATCCTACTGATATATTAATAAATTATCCTAGTCGTAAGTTTAATCCAAATTATGCGTTTACTGAGTGGCTTTGGTATTTGTCACAAGTAAAAAATACTAATAATATTGGTAAGATGGCAAAAATATGGGATATGATTAAAGACGAGAATGGTGAATGTGAATCAAATTATGGTTCGTATATGTTTCCAATTGAACAATGGTCTTGGGTTGCTAATGAGCTTATTAGTGACGTTGATTCTAGACGAGCAACAATTGCTATTAATCAACCATACCATAAAAATCAAAACTTAAAGGATATTCCATGTACACAATATGTACAATTTTTTATTCGTAATGGTTATCTTGATATGGGTGTGTATATGAGATCAAATGATGTTATCTTTGGTTTTTGTAATGATGTGTTTACATTTGGATTGTTTCATCAATTAATGTTTAATGATTTACTGGAACATTATCCAGATTTACAACTTGGTGAATATCATCATCATGCGGGTAGTATGCACATTTATGAACGTCACTATAAAATGGCAGAAAAGATTATGAAAGATGGGGCAGGTTGGTATAAAAAAGATTTGGAAAAGATAAAGTTGAGGGATAGAATTACTTCAACTTATATTTTGGGTAGAGAGTATTATCTTCCAAGAAAGGAATTAACAAAAGAACAAATTCAATTAGCAACACAAAATTTAGCGGTTGCAATGTTGGATTTTGAAGGAGCGTGTCCAATTGGCTAAAAAAGAATCAATATTAAACCGAGCAGAAAAAATTATTAATGATAGATCTGAAGAGAAAGAACGAATGTATGGTCCATTTTCTGAAGGTATGCGTAGAGCTGCGATGATTGCAACTGGTATGACTGGTAAAGAGTTTACTGGTTCAGATATTTACGCAGCAATGGTTGCATTAAAATTAAGTCGTCATTCTTATTCGTATAGACAAGATAATTTACTAGATGCTTGTGCGTATTTGGGTGCATTAGAAAATTATGTAGAAGAGTTTGGTTATAAAGATACAGAAAAACCTGTTGAATTAGGAGAAAATTCAAATGAAAATAAGTAAAGTTAGAAAGGTTCGTACTCCTCAAAGAGCGAATAAAAACGATGCTGGTATAGATTTCTTTATACCGGATGATTTTAATGATGGTAAAATTCAGTATCTCAATCCTGGAGAAAGTGTTTTGATACCAAGTGGTATACATGTTAATGTTCCAGATAATCATGCTTTAATAGCATTCAATAAATCTGGAATTGCAGTAAAAAAGACGTTACTAGCAGGAGCTGCGGTTGTAGATGAAGGTTATCAAGGAGAAATGCACATTCATATTATTAATGTGGGTGATAAGTCACATCCAATATCACCAGGAGATAAGATAATGCAGTTCATTTTAATTCCAATGTTTTATGATTCTGTAGAAGAAGTACCCTATGAAAAATTATATGAAGAACAATCAAGCAGAGGAGATGGTGGATTTGGCTCAACCGGAGTTTAAGCTTTCTAGAGTCTGCTCTTCTTTTAATAGGGGACAGTGGAAAATACATTTATTTGGTTATGATGGTGATAATAGACCACAAAAGAAGATTGCTATTTTTGATGATTATTTTTATTATTCTAAAAAACATATAGCCGATGTTAGTGGTATTAGAGGTTTTACCGTAGAAGATGGTAAATCGTATAAAAGTTTGTATGATGATGAAGTAGTTAAGGTAACTTACAGATCTATTAAAACTAAAAACGAATTTGTTAAGAGTCATCCAGAAAGAATTCATGAAGCGGATGTTCTTCCAGAACAAAAGTATATTTTAGATAATAAAATTGAATGGTCTGAGTACAGAAATATCATGTATTTTGATATTGAAACGTGGTATGATGATGAAGATCCAAAGGGAAATATGCCAGATGCGGCAAGAATGCCAATCACAGCCATTGTTGGTTACTCTACATTTGATCAAGAATATTTTGTATTCTCATGGAATCCAGAAAAAACCAAAGACTTTATAGAACCAAAACTTGTTACGAAGGATAACATAAATTATAGTTTCTTTGCAAACGAAGAAGACATGTTATTTTCATTTATTGAATTTGTTAAGTTATCTCATGTTGATGTTTTAACTGGTTGGTATTCCGGACAATACGATTTGCCTTATATTATTAATAGATCAAAAGCATTGGGTATGGATTCTAGAAAAATATCGCCAATTACTGAGTTGAAAATGTATAAGAAGGGAGATTATTTCAGAATTTATATGAAGGGCCTTGATCACGTTGATATGCAAGATGCACTTCAAGATTTAGGTTATAATTTACCAAATTGGAAATTAGCCACAGCTGCTGAAGTTATTCTAAAAGATCCAGATGTTGAGAAATTAAAGGTTGCAACATGGAAAAATTGGTTAGATGATTATACGGGATTTTTAGAATACGCAGTACGAGATGTAGAGATATTGGTTGAGATAGAGAAAAAATTAAAAATATTTGAATTGTATAATACATTACAAGCCACAGCCGGCTTAGTTAATATGAGTTTGGTTATGATGAAATCTGTAGTTGTAGATTCGTTTATCTTATCATCGTTTCATAATAAAATAATATTCCCAACTAGAGTAACAGCTCCAAGACAGAATTATACTGGAGCAGTAGTTTTAGATCCAATGGAACCAGGTGTACATCGTGACATGTGCATTTTAGATTATACATCACTGTATCCTACAACAATTATGACATTTAATATTTCTCCAGAAACGTATATCGTTAGTGCAGATGATTGTAAAAAGGTGGGTATGAAAATTGAAGATGTTATGAAGTCTCTAACCGATGATGGAATAGGCTATATTGATACTGGTTATCACGAGGATCTGTTTGGTGGACGTTATTTATTTTATGATCATAAACATAAGCTTGGTCTTATGCCGTTTCTACTTAAAAAATTATTTCTTACTAGAGTTGAAGCAAACGAAAAGTTAAAGTTGAGTACTACTCCAGAAGAGGAAAGGTTATCACTAAATGTTAAACAACGTGCACTTAAATTGATATTGAATTCTGCTTATGGTGCTATGGGTTTTAATTACTTTAGATTGTATAAACCAGAGTGTGCAGACGCAATTACATTTTTTGCAAGAGAAGCATTAAAATATGCAGTTGTTAAATTTCACACTGAATTAAAGCATCCAGTAATTTATGGTGATACTGATTCTATTTTTGTTAAGCAGAATGGTTATACTATTAGTCAAATTATGGATAAATTAGATGATTTTAGGGGAATGTTAAGGAATGATTTTGCTAAGAAATACATACAACGTGTAGATGATGATTATTTTTATATGGATCTTAAGTTCGAAATGGATTTAGATTACATGTATTTTAGTAATGCTAAAAAACGATATTATGCGATTGAAAGAAATAGTCAAAAATCATATATTAAAGGTTTAAACATTATTAGAAAAGATGCACCGAAATATGCTAAACTTAAACTTGATGATTTAGCTGAAAAGGCAGTTAGACAAACATTGACAGTTGATGAGTTAGTTGATCTTAGAAAGGAAATAGAAATTACACCGTATACGGAATTGGGAATAACTAAATCTTTTACTAAAAAGTTTTTTGCGTATACTAAGAATAAACCCCAACATTTGACTGCGGCTTTATGGGTAAATGACATCCTAAATGCGGGAATAGATCACATGGATAAACCATTGTTATTTTATGTCATATCTAATTGCCAAAATGACTTAAAACCTAGAGAAAGAAATACGGCTATATGTTTAAATGAGGAACAGTTAAATTTAATTGACGAAAATCCGGACAAGTTTAAATTGGATTATGATACATTTTTTCAAAAACAAATATTAGATCAGATAGAAGAGTTTGATCAAATACCGTCCGTTAAAAAAGTAGTTGAAGAATATAAGGAGATAATAAATGGCTAGAGTAATAAAGGATACTCCGGGTTCACAAGAGAAGAAATACAATACTTCTACTTTTGTGGATTATTTAGAGGATCAGTATCCAGCAATGACATCAGAATTTAAGAGATTACAAAAGCAACAGTATGAGTTGTTTTGTAGGAAACAGCATGATTACGGTCCAGGAAATATTGCAGTTGGAACTCAGTTGCAAACAGAAGATGAGATAAAACTATCTCTTACTGGATTATGGTTTCGTATGAATGATAAAATTCAAAGATTAAAGAATATGCTTCTTAGTGGTAGAGAATCTGCAGTGGATGAACCATTAGAGGATGCATACTTGGATGTTTCTAATTATGGTATTATGGCAACTATAGTAAAAAACGGAAAATGGGGAAGATAATGGACGAACCGCTTGACCTAAATAAAAAAAGATCAGGTCCATGGGACGATTCAGAAAAAAACAATGTGTACAAGGCAGATGTTGAAGAAAATATCAGAGGTGAATTGTATGTTAATTTGCCAAAGAAATTGATGGAAAATCTAAATTGGCATCCAGGAGATGTACTGATTTGGGAAGAAACTGAAGTATTGGGAGATTATTCTGATTACAGTGCGGCACTTATTAGCAAGAAAACACATTGGAGTGAAAATAAGAAATGAATAGATATACACCGACAATAGTATTTTTGGTATTGTGCTTAGTGATTTGTTTAATTAATTGGAACTGTAGTTCTACTAATCAACATGGTGTGGAGGAAACTCATTATCCATTAATAGATACTCGTCTTAAAGTGCACAAATATAAAGACAATATACAGTGGATGCTATTTCCAAAGAACAATACAAAATTAACTCAATATTGTTCTGTGCATTTTGAGTGGGAAGATATAACCCCAGTATACAGACAAATAAATGAAGAGTATAAGTGGGTTTATCAAGTAAAGAAAAACAAGAAAAGTTTTAAATAAGGAGACTACAATGGCCGGAAGACCTAGAAAATATGTCAGACCAAAAATTAGAAGAAAATGTCATCATTGCGGAAAAATGGCGAATCAACCGTATTCTAGAACTATAGTTCCAAGTTTTAGTCAGTTTGATGATATTAAACCATGGACTAGAGGTAGTATAAAAACAGATAGAATAGATTTAAAGGGAAATAGAAAGGTTAAAATATCCCATTATTGTAACCAAGAGTGTTATCAAAGGGCAGAAGGATTATGGGAAGAATAAGCTGGTCTCAAGTTACTTCATGGAAGAGTTGCCCGTATAAGTGGAAACTTGGATACATTGATGGCCTTCGTCAATTTAAAGATTCAATATACACAGTTTATGGTAAAGCTTTTCATGCAACTATGCAAACATATCTGGAAGAGATGTACAATGAATCAATAGTAAAGGCTGATACGTTAGATCTTCCAAACATGTTACTAGATAGATTAAAATTTTATTATTCTGAAGGTGTGAAAGCAGCTGATGGTGTACATTTTTCAACTCAAAAGGAATTGACTGAATTTTGTGTACAGGGTGCAAAGGCATTAACGTGGTTTAAAAAGCATAGAGGAGATTATTTTCAAAAGAAAAATTGGGAGTTGGTTGGTGTAGAAGTTGAATTGAATGAAAAATACAAATACGTTGATGTTTTAGGTTATATTGATGTATTAATGAGAAACACCAAGACAGGAAAGTATAAGGTTATTGATATAAAAACATCAACCAGAGGTTGGAAATATGAGAAGAAGGATCCTATGAAACGGGGTCAACTTATATTTTATAAGAAGTTTGTTGCTGAAAAATATGGTGTAGATATTAATGATATTGATATTGAATTTATAATTGTTAAAAGATTATTGTGGGAAAAATCTGATTTTGCTCAAAAGTATATTCAAAGATGGGAACCTCCTTCGGCTCAAGTATCAATTAATAAGACTTTTAAAGATGTTGACGTATTTATAGATGAATGTTTCAATGAAGACGGAAGTTATAAGGTTGATGCTACATATAAGAAGCTTGGTTTACAAAACAAGTGTAAATGGTGCGAATTTATAGATAGACCAGACTTGTGTGATAAAAAGGAGGAAGTATGATTCCTACAGTTAGAATTAATGCAGAGGATTTTATAGGTACAGATTTTGAACCTGCAATATGGAAGGTTATTAAAAAAACGAAAACAGAAAATCGTCAAGAATTCAAATTAAGTTTTTATGTTAAAAAACATGTAGATATTCAAACCGTTATGGATTCCATTGCTAGTCATGATGATGCATTACAGTTAAAAACAACAATAAAAACAGAAGAGAAAGCAGCAAAAGAGTGGGTGTTTTTAGATGTATGTAGTAAGGATCAGAAAGATTATGGTTCTTCTAGGTTTAAATTTGTTGCTGATCCTCCTGCAAATATTATTGGAGCTATGCAATTTTTAACTGATCATTTCAATTTTGTTAAGGATATTGAAATTAAACGAGATACTTCTTCTCTTTCCTCTGCTTTTAGAAGTACTCAAAAAAGACAGAAGAGAAATGATTCTTCCTCATTCAACAAAAATTAAATAGCATCTTTATTGATTTACACAATATATATGTATATATAAATATAAGGAATGTTATAATGAAAAACACTACAAACAATCAACCATGGCAACTGACTTCAATTAAGGTCTTATCCGAAATTTATGGTCAGTTTAAAGTTGAAGGCAGAAATGCAAATGTAACTCTACAAAAATTAGTAAATAGAGCTATGTATTTGTATTCTACTAATGAAGAGTTTCGAAATAAGATAAAAGATATCGAAACGCTTAGTGAAAATTACAAAATTGGTTATTAAACAATAGGAGTTTTAATGCTTAAAGTCGGTGATATTCGTAATGGATACGAGATTCTACCGCAAGATGAACGCAAAACTGTTCTTCTCCTAAGTGACGATTTAAGAATGACATCAGGGGTTGGCAACGTTTCTCGCGACTTTGTCTTGGGTACTGTTCATAGATTTAATTGGATTCAGGTTGGTGGAGCTATTAATCATCCTGAAGATGGTAAAAATGTAGACATGGGTGATGATGTTGCTAAAAGAACCGGTGTTCCGGATCCAATGGTAAAGGTTCATCCTACTAGTGGATATGGAAATCAGTTTATAATTCGAAATATTATTAACCACTATAATCCTGATGCTCTTATGATCTATACAGATCCACGGTTTTGGGAATGGTTATTTCAAATGGAACAGGAAATTAGAGCGACGACTCCAATATTTTACTACAATATATGGGATTCATTACCCTATCCAATGTGGAATAGAAAATATTATGACTCCGTGGATGCGTTATTTAATATAACGAAACAGACCACAAATCTAGTTAAACAGGTTAGGTCATCTTATGAAGATTGGCAAGTGACGTATATTCCTCATGGTATTAGTACAGAAGATTTTTATCCATTGCCAAAGAAGTATGATAAGCAAAAAGAGTATGACGAGTTTGCAAGTAAACTTCCTCAAAATAAGGATTTCATATTGTTTTATAATGCTAGAAATATTAGGAGGAAATTGCCTGCTGATATGATTTTAGCATATAGAACTTTTTGTGATTCTATTCCAAAGGAAGATGCAGATAGATGTTTATTTTTAATGCACACTTCTCCTCAAGATCCAAATGGAACGGATCTTCCAATGGTAACTAAAGATTTATGTCCAGATTATGATGTAATTTTTTCTCAAGATAAAATCGATAGGGAACAATTAAATTGGTTGTACAATATGGCAGATTGTTCGATTTTAATAAGCTCTAATGAGGGATTTGGATTAATGGGTGTTGAAACCCTGATGACCGGTACTCCATTAATTGTTAATGTTTCAGGAGGAATGCAAGATTATTGTGGATTTAAAAAGAAAGTAGCTACAGATTGGGATTCCGATGGTAACACAACTAGAGAAAAATTTGAATATTTAACAGTTGATGATTATACTGCAGAATGGGGATCAAATCATGATGGTCGATATAAAGATCATGGTGAATGGGTCTTTCCAGTTTATCCGTCTAATCGTTCTGTACAGGGTTCTTTACCTACTCCGTACATTTCGGATGATAGGCCAGATTTTCAAGATGTTGCTAAACAGATGAAAGCGGCCTGGTCAGAACGTGGAGCTAAGCTTGAAAAACGGGGTAAAGCAGGTAGAAAATTCGTATTAGATCCAGTTAATGGATTTACAGGTGAAGAAATGTGTAGACGATTTACACACGATATGGAACAAGCTTGGGATAATTTTAAACCTCGTGGAAGAATGACTATGGATAATGCTACTGTATGGGAAAGAGAAAAACCAAAGTTTAACGGTCTTACATTGAATAAGGAGATATAATGTCGTATAAGCCAACGTGTTTAATTACCGCTCCAGTAGCTACTAGATCTGGATATGGAGCTCGGTCTAGAGATATAGCTCGAGCAATAATCAATATGAATAGGTATAATGTACAAATCCAACCGGTAAGTTGGGGATCAACACCTCAAAATGCATTGGTAGAGGATGAGCCTAAGGATATAATGATTATTGACAGACTGATTGATACTCCGGAAATTAAACCTGGAAGTATTGATTTGCATATTCATATTGTAACTCCTGCTGAATTTGTACCATTTGGAAAATATAATATCGGCATCACAGCCGGCTTAGAGTGTACAGTAGTTCCAATGAGTTGGATAGAAGGAATGAATAAAATGGATTTGGTACTAGCGAGCTCTAATTTCGGTGCTGAAGTTTTAAGAGCAACTCAATATACTAATAAAGAAACCGGCCAGGTTATAAGGACAGATACTCCAGTTGATGTAATATTTGAGGGAGCAGATCTTGATACGTATCATTTGACTAGGACGTGTTCTAAACCCCTAAATGATTGTATGATGCAAGTAAAGGAAGATTGGAATTTTTTGTTTTGTGGACACTGGTTACAAGGACCGGTTGGACATGATAGAAAAGATGTAGGAATATTGATCAGAGAATTTTTGATAAATTATAAATCGTCTATGGGAATAGGTTTAATACTTAAGACTAACGGAGCCAGTACATGCGTAATGGATAGGGATAACATTCTTCAAAAAATACATGATATAAAAACACAATGTCGTGCATTTAATGATGATTTACCAAACGTTTATTTACTACATGCAGATTTACATGATTCTGAAGTCAATGACTTGTATAATCATCCAAAGGTTAAGGCTCATATAACGTATACACATGGAGAAGGGTATGGTCGTCCATTACTTGAAGCAACTATGTCAGAAAAACCAGTAATTGCTCCAAACTGGAGTGGGCATACTGATTTTTTACATAAGAATCACAGTGTTCTTCTTCCAGGTGGAATGATAGACGTACATCCAGATGCACTTCAAGAAGGAATTAAATGTGATGGACAACAGTGGTTTGCAGTTGATCACAGTAAAGCTAGAGGCATGATCTTTGATGTTAAGCGAAATTACAGAAAATATAAACTTAAAGCTAGGAAGCAAGCTAAACTTAATAGACAACGATTTTCATTTGTGGCTATGCAAAATAAGTTAAGTAAATTATTGGATACTAATGTACCACCATTTACTCAAACTGTTGAAGCCGCTATGCCAACATTGAAATTACCAAAATTGGAAAAAGTATAATGATGCAATTGGGATCAACATTGTTAAAAGCAATACGACAAAAAATAGAAGGTGAAATAGCCGTACACAAGGTAAACATTCAGGTTTTGTTAGAAAATCATGTAGGAGTTGCAGAACATCCTGATATAACAAAAACTATTGAAGATGAATTAGGAATTATTGCTAGCTGTGAAGATAAGTTAACAGTATTAAAACAACATTTTAGTGGGTAAGATATGATTTCAGTAATACCGGTATTTATGCAAAATTTTGAATTGGTTTATTTTTGCCTGTTTTGTCTTTTTTTAATAGAAGTAACAGAGTGGATAGATAACAAATGGAAAAAGTAGTACAGTGCTTCGTATGTGATGATAATAACATGTGCTTTGAAGAAGTTCAAGATGAGACTAGCAGTTATATGTGTTTTTGTTGTGGATTTATGAGCGATTCTAGGTTTACAAAAGACAACGAAGGAAAGGTTAGACAAGATTCATCAATTTTAATAAACAAATTAAAAACATTTGATAGTGATAGAGAAATATATTGGTACCCCTCAGTAGTTAATATGGGAAAATTGGGAATAATTTATCCAGAAGGAGATGAATCAAATTGGGTTTGGAAGTATGCAAAAACAGTTGAAATTCCTGAAGAAAAACGCGCAGCATTTGGAAATCATTCAATGAGATTGGATACAGATAATGCAGAAGAATTTCTTGCTACTGATTTTATTAGTGCATGCAAATCTATGGGTATAGCTAAAGATTTAAATACAGCAACCGGTTCTTTAGAAATTCCTTTAGAGAAATAGTATGGCTAAATCACGAATTTCATGGGGTAAAATCAGAGCCGGAGATGTAGTTGAATTTCGTTATAAGGGTCAAAAACTAGGTGCTAAATCAAGATACAGAACTGCTTTAATTTTAAATGAACGACACATGTACAAAAGAGTAGATGGACATCGAGTAAGATTAGTTCATGCTATGGAATTCAGTGCTATACCAAGAAGGTCGGGATCTGTTATACTAAGAGAAGCTCACATAAAAAAGTTACTTAAAAAGGCCGGTAAAGTAGAATTAAGAGAAGGAGCTGACTCTGATTATTTTGCAATTAAAGGTACCAGAATGACGGCTAAAAGACAGTACAACAAACTAAGAAATTTAGTAACACAGCATGCAAATTACAGAACTTACAGTTGGGCAAGATTAAAAACTAGAGCGTGTTTTATATCTGAGGACTTTCAATGGCCAGATGAACTTGTAAAGGATGTTCTAGAGAATGCTCGTGATCCAGAAATAGATGAGGCAGAATTATAGAATGGTTGAAATAAGTTACGCGGTTACAACACACAATGAACATAAAGAGATAGAAAAGCTTATACCCTTTATACTCGAGCATAAAGATAAAGAAGATGAGCTTGTAATAATAGATGATTATTCAGATTATCAATGCTGGAGAATATTTGATGAATACATTCATGACTCTGAAAATAATATAAAATTTTGTGAGCATGCACTGAACAGTAATTTTTCTGTGCACAAGAATTTTATGAATGATCAGTGCTCTGGAGATTGGATATTCAATATTGATGCTGATGAGAAACCTCACGAAAATTTGATTGCTAATGTAAAACCTCTTATAGAGACAAACCCAGAAGTAGAATTATATTGGGTACCAAGAATTAATACGGTTGATGGAATGACACAAGATCATGCGGCTCAATTTGGCTGGAGATTAAACGATAAGAATTGGGTAAATTATCCGGATCCTCAACAAAGAATTTATAAAAATGCATCACATATACGGTGGAATTTTGCAGTTCATGAGAGATTAGAAGGTGCGAAAGTGGATACTTTATTACCTAGAGAAGAAGAGTGGTCTATATATCATCATAAAACATTGGAAAAACAAATAGAACAAAATAAAAAATATCAAGGAATTAAAAGATGAAAGCATTGGTTACAGGAGGAGCAGGATTTGTAGGTACTAATTTGGTTAATCGATTATTAAGTGATGGACACGACGTAATATCAATGGATAATTATTCAACTGGATCTACTAAAAATCATCAAAAGGGATGTCGCTACCTGGATTTTGATTGCACTGATACAGAATCATGGAAACAAGCTGATGAATTTTGGGAAGGAAATGTACCAGATGTTATATTTCACATGGCTGCGTTAGCTAGAATACAGCCTTCCATAAAAGATCCCATTCCGGCTATTCGTAATAATTTTGATAGTACATTGAACATATTAGAATACGCTAGGATTAACGATATAAAAGTAGTTTTTGCAGGATCGAGTTCTTATCATCACGGCTTATACGAAAGCCCTTATGCATGGTCTAAACATTCTGGTGAACAACTTTGTAAGCTGTACAGTAATGTGTATGATGTTAGTACTGTAATATGTAGATTTTATAATGTATATGGAAATCATCAGATTCTTACTGGAGAGTATGCTACTGTTATTGGAATATTTTGTGATCAGTATTTTAATGAGAAACCATTAACAATAGTTGGAGATGGAGAACAGCGTAGAGATTTTACTCATGTTGATGATATAGTAGATGGTATAGTTAAGGCATCTAAAGGAACATGGAAAGCTGAAACGTTTGAACTGGGAACTGGCCATAATTATTCTATAAATGAAATAGCAAAGTATTACGGAAAAGATTATCCAGTTAAGTATATTCCAGCCCGTCCGGGTGAATATGATGTTACATTATGTGATTACTTTAAAGCCCATAATGAATTAGGGTATCAGCCAACTGGTAATATACAATTATGGATTAGGGAGTTTATACAAGAAGTTGAACATGTTGGTCCACTTGTAATTAGTGAAGGGAAATTTAACTATGATCATGTAGTTGATGATGCTGGTGTTGATATAAAAACTGGTAAGTATGTAGGTGATGCATGAGAGAAATAAAATTGGTTACAAATTGTGAGAGACCTCCAAATTATCTTATGGATTATTGTTTAAAATACTGGTTAGATAGTGGATTTAAACCTGAAAATTTAATTTTTCTAGTTAATAACATTTCAAAATTTGATATGGTTAGATCTCTAAAGAATCGATATGGAATAGATGCAGTACGAGTAGAATCAGAAGAAGACATTTATAGAAAAGATCAGTGTGTGGTATGGGATGATTTAGAAGAGTATGATTACGGTGCTTACCATGATAGAGAACGGGATATTATTAATAGAGTACAACATCGGTTATTAGATAACGGAGTTGATGTAGTAATATTTTTAGATAGAGATGAAGTGCTCTATCATAATAATTTGATGGAAGTCTTACAAAATTTTGATGAAGAAGTTATACGACCAAGAGGGATAGAGGTTATTCAAGAAGGAAACGAATATGCTTTAGATGTTAGGAGACCAATTCATGAACAGAGATCTTACGTACGTTATTATCCGTCTAAAAGTAAAGCTTGTATTACTACAATACCAATAAATTGGATGGTTGGAAGACACGGAACTTTAGATGGCAGATGGCCACATGCAGATGATAGACACTTTGAAGTCGGTGGAAATAGAGATGAGTATCCTGGGTTGTATTTGTTTCATATTGATAAGGTAGATATGAATTTAGTCTATAGGTTACGAATAGAAAGTCAGAAAATTTTTACTAGTAATGATAGACATACTGGAGTCGTAGATCAAAATGAATTTACAGAATGGTTTACTGAAGCACAAAGAGACGGTGAACTTTACAAAGATAAAAAATTATTAAAAGAAATAGGAATGTAATATGCAAGTAAGAACAACTAAATTTGGATCGGTTAAAATGTTTGTACCGGATGTACACGTTGATGAAAGAGGGTTTTTTATGGAATCTTTTAACAACGAAATACAGAGTAAACTAGGAGTGGATTTTAGACAGGATAACCATTCTAAATCATATAAAAATGTATTGCGTGGATTGCATTATCAGTGGGCTCCACCAATGGGAAAATTATTAAGAGTCGTTAAGGGATCCGGATTGGATTGTGTTGTCGATATAAGACAGGAATCTCGAACATTTGGTGAACATGAAATATTCTTGTTAACAGAAAATAATTATTATGAATTATGGGTACCACCGGGATTTGCACAGGGATTTTTAGCATTGGAGGATGACACTCATTTATGTTACAAAGCATCGGCTTTATACAATGGTGATGCTGAAGGAGCATTAAACCCGTTAGACATGCAATTGGATATTAATTGGGGCATTGAACATGACCAGATTATCTTATCCGACAAAGATAAAGCTGCACAATCATTTGGAGATTATCTTGAAAACCCAAAGTTTTAACGAATACTACAAATATTATTTAACGTTACATAAAAACCCGCACACGAGGTTACTACATTTTATAGGTCAATTGGTTACGATTCTTTATGCCGCAATTGTTGTACTACATCAACACTGGTATTTAGCACCGTTTATTCCAGTTATTGTATATCCATTTGCATGGAGTGGACATTATTTCTTTGAACAGAATAAACCAGCGGCTTGGTCAAATCCAGTGTGGGCTAAAGCTTGTGATTGGGTTATGTTTTGGGACATAATTAGAGGACGAATAAAGCTATGAAAAAAATATTAATCGCAGGTGGAGCAGGTTATATAGGTACTAGGTTTTGTGAACAATACGATCGTCATTATGATATAACAGTTTTAGATCCATTTTGGTTTGGAGATAATATTAGGACCGATAATGTAAGAAAATGGAAAGGTGAAATACTAGATCTTGATGTAGACACCCTTAAGGAATACGATGCGGTGTTATTTATGGGAGGATTGTCAAACGATCCAATGGTTAATTTCAGACCAGATATGAATTTTACAGAGAATAGTGCTATACCAACTTATTTGGCATGGTTAACTAAAGAAGCTGGCATTAAGAAATTTATAGGTGCCAGCTCATGCAGCGTATACGGATTTACCAGAAATAAGACGTTAACTGAAAATTCACCAATAAAGCCGTATTATCCGTATGGAATAGCTAAGCTTCAACTTGAAAAGGGTATTTCTATTTTAGAAGATGAAAATTTTAGACCTGTTTTATTTCGTAAAGGAACTGTTGGAGGTTGGAGTAATAGAATGCGGTATGATTTGGTGGTTAATACTATGTTTATGACCGCAATTACTACTGGCAAAATTACTGTTAATAGCCCAATGTTGTGGAGGCCGCTGATTGATATTAGAGACGTTATTAATGGTTACCGATTAGCATTAGAAGTTGATGAAGAAGTTTCAGGAATTTATAATTTATCAGGAGTTAATATGACAATTGGTTCTCTTGGAAAATTAATCAAAAAACAATTGAATGCGTATGTTGATGTTGAACTTAGTATTTTAGATGTTAAGGATGTAAGAAACTATAAAGTTAATTGCGATAAAGCTGCAGATGAATTAGAATTTAAAGCAAAGTATAAACCGGCAGATTCTATACGAGAAATTTTAGAAAATATCGAAGATTTTAACACTTACGACTTTTCAAAAGATATATATTATAATATAAACGTATTTAAGGAAGTTACAAAATGAAGGTTTTAATTACTGGTGGAAGTGGATTACTTGGCGGTTACATACAAGATGAGTTAGAAAATCATGTGAACCCTCTAAGTTATGAGAGTGTAGAATATTACGCGCCCTCTTCTCATGAATGTAATGTTATGAGTAAAGAGTCTGTAAGTCGTTCATTTTATTCTTATAATCCTGATATTGTTATTCACTGTGCTGCGATTGCAAAATTTAAAGATGTAGATAAGAATCCACAAAAAGCTTTGATGGTGAATGTTACTGGAACATGTAACATTATAGGTCAATGTGAAGCTGGTAGTTTGGGAAGAACGGATGATGGTGTTAAGTTAGTTTACATTTCTACCGATCATGTGTTTGATGGTATGGGAGGTTTGTATGATACACATGAAAAGATAAATCCAATATCAAGGTATGCTAAGATGAAGGCAGCCGGAGAATTGTCCGTATTAACATACAGAAATCCGTTAGTAATTAGAACATCGTTTTGTCCGGAAAAATTTCCATTTGATACTGCGTATGTTGATAAGTATACGTCTCAAGATTACGTTGATTTGGTGGCTCCTAAAATTGTAGATGCCGCTCTGAGCGATCAAACTGGAATAATTAATATAGGTCATAAACGTAGATCATTTTATGAATTAGCAAAGGAAAGAAATCCAAACATTAAGAAAGGCAGTATTAGCGAAGTGATGGGTCCAGTTTTAATAGACACAAGTTTAAAGGTTTAGAATGCTTAACATAGAAAACATAGACGAAAAATTTTATAAGACTTTTAACAGTGATCAATGGAAAGAATTTCAAGATAAGTTTAATGATTGCGATGATATTTTTATTCTTGGTCACGGTGGTAATTTAGCCGTAGCAGATCATTCGGCAATAGACATAACACGATTGAGTAATGGAACAAAGAATGCTCAATGTCCAGGGAGTGCTACTGTTGTTACGTCTTTAATTAACGATACAAATTTTGATCAGTGGATGGTTCAATGGTTGAAACATGTTACGTCAACAAAAACTGAAGCTCAAATGAAAAAATGTTTAATATACGGAATCTCTTCATCAGGTGAATCTAGAGATTTGATTAAGGCTTTTCAGTGGGGACATGCAAATGGTCTACAGCTTGGTTGTGTAACAGCTAAACCGTTAACGGAAAGAATACCGAAGTTAACAGAGGTAGTTTTAGATTGTGAATATTATCATACGGCTGAAGTGTTATCGTTGTTATTACAGTATGAATTAACACACGGATCTGGAAAGGTTTGTCCACCAATTGGAGGTAATAAGCCAGAGGATATTGCACACTATTCCACACAGGAAATACGAGAGCATAGTTTTCCGGACGAAATTAAAAATATTTGTGTTGATTTTGATGGAGTAATTCATAAAAATAGTAAGGGTTATTACGATGGAACTGTGTATGATGAACCGGTTGAGGGTTCAAAAGAGGCTTTAGAAAAATTATCTAAAAAATATGATGTGGTTATATGTTCAGCTAAGGCTAAATCAGATAGGGGATTGGTGAACGGTAAGACTGGAACTCAATTGGTATGGGAATGGTTGAAAGAACACAAGATGGATAAGTTTGTAACTAAGGTTACAGCTGAAAAACCAAGAGCAGTTTTATATGTTGATGATAAGGGATTAAAATTTGATAATTGGAATGAAGCATTAGGAGAAATATTACCCGGAGAAAAAATTGAAGATTCGGATAGTGCCTTATATGTGTATGATTCTAATGTTGTAAATGTTTTAAAGGATGATGGAGTTGAGGATACAAATTGGGAAATCCTACAAAAATACGAAAATCAAACAACAGTTAGTCTAGAACAATTGAGATCAGATTTGGGTTCTGGATCATGGGCTGTTAGATTAGCATACAATGATTTGTTTGGTGGAGTTGTTATTCAACAGCATCCAGGTGAGGGTAACAGAAAACACATGCATACTGAAGCGGATGAAAATTGGGTGATATTAGATGGTGTATGGGAATGGTGGATAGACGGAAAGGGTACAAGTACAGTTGAGACGGGTGATTTTGTTTATGTTCCGAAAAACACTTGGCACCAGATAACGTGCATTGAAGGTCCAGCAGTTAGATACGCAATAACTAAACCCGATGTAGAACACATTTATTTACCAGAGGATATGAATGGCGAGAGCTGAAATAAAGGGGTTTAATGCAGTAGTTACGGGTGGATCTAAAGGAATCGGTAAAGCTACAGTTGAATTATTGAAGGAATGTGGTTATAATGTATTAGCCGGTGATAGCAAAATGGGAGATCTATCTAACGAAAATGGAATAAACCAATTCATTGATTTTATAGATTTCGATCAGATTGATGTGTTAGTTAATAACGCAGGTTATACAAAGTATGTTGATTCTTCATCGTGGTATAATGTTGATGATACTTTATTTGATAAAATTATGAATGTTAATGTTAAAGCACCATTTAAATTGATTAAAAAGTTGAGAGATAGATTTGTTGATACATCGTGTATCATCAATGTAGCATCAGTTGCTGGAATAACTGGTAATGGTAGTAATGTTGCATATTGTGCGTCTAAAGCTGCAGTAATAAATATGACTAAAGCGTTGGCAAGAAATATGGCACCAATTAGGGTAAATTCTGTAAGTCCAGGATTAATTAAAACTGGGTTCGTTAAATTTCCAGATGAATATTATGAAAAAACTGTTGATCAAACTCCAGTTGGTATAATGGGTCAACCTATTCATGTTGCAACAGCTATATTAAATTTAATAAACTGTGAGTATAGTAGCGGCATTGATGTTATAGTAGATGGTGGAAGGATTTTAAATTAATGGATATTTGCGCACTTATAATGGCACGAGGTGGCTCCAAACGGGTACCAAATAAAAACATTAGACCGTTTGCATATTCATCGTTGTTGGAATTAAAAATAGATCAACTTACAGATGAAGAATTAACTGTATATGTGAATTCAGATTCTGATGAAATACTAGAGATTGCGAATTTAGCCGGAGCAAAGTGTATTAAGAGAGAACCACAGTATGCTACAGATGATGTTTCAATAAATGATGTCTATAAAAATTTAGCACAAAGTGTGGAGCATGAACATATTTTATTTGCTCATGCTACAAGTCCACTAGTTAGCAGAGAATCACTAATAGATTGTCTGTCTAGGTACGGAGAAATTGCCGCATTAGATTTTCCAGAGTATGATTCATTGGCAACAGTTACATATTTGCATAAGTTTTTATGGTTTGAGGATATGGCAATAAACTATGATCCTAGTGAAATGCCAAGATCTCAAGATTTACCAGATTATTACATATTAAATTTTGCATTTAATATATTACCTAGACAATTAATGATAGATAGCGAAAATATTGTTGGTAAGAATTTTTATCCGTATGAATTAAATGAACTTGAAGCGTATGATGTTGATACTGAAGTAGAATTTCGTATAGCAGAATCAATATACACGGATTTTTATGGCAGAAATTAAAGTATTAGTTACCGGTGGATCTGGTTTTATAGGTGGTAATTTAGTTAAACGATTAAATGAATTAGGTTATATTGTAAGGACTATGGATTTTCACAGCGAGGATTATCCGTGTGATATTTCGTATCTTGATAGTTTTGAACCAGTTTATGAGTGGGAACCAGATATTATTTATCATTTAGCTGGACAATCGTACGGTAGGGGTGGATTACTTGATCCGTATAAAGATTTAAATTGGAATGCTAAAGGTACTTTAAATGTATGTGAATTTACTAAAAAATTAGGAACAGTTCACAGAATTATTTATACATCTACTATGGCAGTATACGGTGATGAAGAATTATCAGAAGAGATTGATCTTCCAAATCCACTATCAAATTACGGTACAACAAAATTAACTGGAGAACACTACATAAAACAATTAGATCAGCACGGCATAGGGTATACAATTTTTAGGTTATTTAACACGTATGGTCCAGGTCAAGATCTTGCTCATACTATGAAGGGTTTAGTTTCAGCTATGTTATCTCAAGTTCTTAATGGGTTTACAATTAATGTTACCGGTCATCTATCTAGATTTAGAGATTTGACATACATTGATGATTGTGTAGATGCATTAATTATGGGAATGGAATATGATACTCATAATGAAACGTTTAATCTGTGTAGCGGGAGAAAAACTACAGTTGATGATTTGATTAATATGCTAATTGATATTTCAGGAAAAGAGCATGAATTGTTTGATATAAAAAATACTGGAAGTCATTATGGAGATCAATATGGAAATACAGGAAATAACACAAAATTGACAACAGTAGGATGGAAACCAAAGGTTACGTTAGAAGAAGGTCTTAAGAAATTTTATAAGTATGCAGAAGAGAATGTATGAAGCCGATTGTAGTTTTAGCTAAGGGACCAAGTGCACGAGAAATAAAACCCGGTGATAAGTACGATGTAGCTACTGCGAACAATACTATCTGGTTATGTCCGAATCCAACGTATGCTTTTTTCAATGATGTTGATTTAATATGGTTGACAAGAAAGGAACACTTTAAAGAAGTTACACTAATGGTTATTCCATCTTATTTGCATTCTCATTGGGGTAGAGTAGAGGGTACAGTTGATTGTTCTGAAGACGAAACACATTTTCATGAGTTAGCCAAAATATTTCCAGGATGGTTGGATCATGTGAATTTACGTGTATACGAATTACATGCTGGAGATAATGAAAGACCGGAAGAACAAGAAAGATCAGGTCTTCAAAATTCTGGTTGTCCAGCTTTGGATGAGTGGCCAATGTCAACCGGTGGTACAGCAATATCATGGTTATCAAAATTTGGAGGATATAGAGATTTCATACTTGCAGGGTTTGATGCAGGAGGAGGTTATCACCCAATGTTTGTAGGCGGAGGTCATCCAGATGGAGAGAAGGGGTTTAATGGACAAGGTACTGCTCCGCAGAGACCCGATCAGTATCAAAACAATTGGGATGTATGTGCTAGGTTTGCAGGTAGATATGGTGGAACCATTAGACACATAGATGATATTGATGATGAAGAACTACGAGATCTTGGAATAGTCGAATGATAGTTACGATACACCAACCCAATTTTATTCCATGGATGCCATTTTTTGAAAAGATAGATCAAGCCGATGTTTATGTATGCTTGACACATTGTCAGTTTGAAAAGAATGGATTTCAAAACAGATTTAATCATGATGGAAAGTGGTATACGATGAGTGTAAAAAAGGGAAATATCCCCATTCGGAAAAAGAAATACATTGACGCAATCGAAAATTGGGAAAAGATAAAAAAAAGTCTCCCAGTTTATGAAGATTTCCTAAGCATGTTTGATCATAGAATTTCAAATAATTTAATGCTAACAAATTTAGGTATAATAAAGTCAGTTCTGTACTTGAGAAACATAAAGACCGAAGTAGTGCTAGATTGGAAAACGCATTTAAAATCAACAGAAAGATTGGTAGACATTTGTATACAGTATGGAGCAACAAAATATTTGTCAGGTATAGGAGCAAAAAATTATTTAGATGAGTCTTTATTTGAAAAAGAAAATATAGAAGTGATATATCAAGAACCAAAAAATAAGGTAAGTTTATTAGATGAAATTTCTAGGATTTGATAGGGTTTTGTGTATATCTCCCCATCCAGATGATGTGGAGTATAGTATGATGGGTACAATATTGAAATTCTTGGATACAAAGTTTGTTATATTGAATTTGTGTCAAGGTGGAGATTTGGATTCAACTACTGGGAAAACTAGATTAGAAGAAGTTCACAAGGTTTGGGGATCTCCTCCGAATGTACTACTAAGATTTACTGATCATGTGTATATGAGATCTTTAAGAGAAGAGCAGTGGATTAATTTAATAGAGAAAGAAATGGAAGATGCGCTAATAGATGCAATTTGTTTACCAAATGAATGCGATTCTCATTTCGAACATAGACTTATAGCCGGATTTGGACAAGCTTTAGTACGTTCCCAATCGACAGCCCTTATACAGTATAAGACGCCCAGTACGGATAACACATGGATACCAAATTTATTTGTTGATATAACAGAAGAATACAACTTTAAAGTAAAATCTTTAGAGGAATTTAAAAGTCAACAGCACAGATACTATTTTAGACCTGATGTTTTACGTGCTTTTCATTCAGATTATCAGAGTGCTAAGAAGGGGAAACATTTTATAGAACAATTTAAGGCGGTGGATTTATATGCATAAGTTGGTATTATTTATAAAGTCGTATGCGGGGCATTTAGAGTATACAAAACAGTTAATAGAAACAATAAAGAAATTTAATGTAGATAATTTACCAACATATCTGTCAGTTCCTCGTGATCAAATTGGATTGTTTGACGATAATGTTGATACTGATTATGCGACGTTAATGAATGATGATGAGATAGTCGGCAATCCAGTTATGTCAGATAATTGGTATGGTCAACAGCTTGTAAAAATGTCATTTAGTCAAACTGAATTATGTGAGAATTATTTATGGATAGATGCAGATTCTTATTTTATACGGGAATTTGGTACTCATGATTTTATGGCGAATGAAGATACACCGTATACTAATATTACAGAGTGTAAAGATTTACTTACTTGGTGTGCAATTAGACCGGATAAGGCTCATGTATTTCAATCCTTTGCAAGTGATAGATTAAAGGTTATGGAATTATTTCAAAGAACGGGTAAGTTATTTGATTCTGTTTGTCCAAATTTGTGGTCTTCTAAAGTATTGACTCACATGAAGAAGAATTACTTAGAGCCAAATAATATGCATTTTGAAACACTTTTACAGCAAGTACCGGGTGAATTGATTTGGTATACTGAATATTTATTGGCGACTAAGGTTATTGATGTTGTACCATGTGAAGGATGGTTTAAAGCATTTCACTATTTAGATCAGATGAATGATTGTAAGGCACAAGGAAATACAGAGGAAACATTGGCATACAACTATTTAGGTATTGTTATGCCAAGTAAAGAAACACAGGAATTAAGATTTTAATATGTTATTAAGCACACTCAATCACAATGTTCCGGATTTAACTGATAATTTAATACATCAATTAAGAAAAGATCCAATAACAAATGATATGGAATTTATGGTAGTTGATAATGGTTCATCAGAACCACTAGCAAAACAGACTACTCATAAGTTAGAGACTAATGCTTATTTTGGCGGAGGATTTAATGTGATCCTAGAGTATTTCTTGAGCACGGGTCATGATTACCTTGCGATGTTGAATAATGATCTGATATTCCACGGATATAGTTTTGTTAGTAATGTTTTGAGCGAAATGAAAGAGAATGATTCTGCAGTATATAGTCCATCGGTTATCAATGCAGAAATATCACAATGCAATTGGAAACAAATGTATAATTGGGGATCTAACACTGTTAGAGAAGTTAGGTGGATTGATTTTCAATGTCCTATTTTAAGAAGAGATATTTGTGAAATAATACATCAGTTTCCTGATAAGTTAGTATACGGATGGGGATTGGATTTTTATGCAGGTGTTATGGCTGAAACTCATGGATTGAAGACACACGTAAGTGATAAGCAAGCAGTGGCTCATTTAAATTCACAGACATTCCGTAGGGGTAAGATTAACATTGGAGTTGAAGAATTTTGTAGAAGAGCAGAATTTGGATTACACGATTATTTTTCTAATTCTGATTATAATGAATTATACTATGACTTAAGAAATTGGGGAGAAGATTATGAATACAAGTAATAACTCACCGATGACGTTTTGTATTTCAACATACAATAATTTGAAGTATTTAAAAATTGCAGTAGATTCTGTTCGAACGAATTCATACTATGCTGAATCACCGTTTATAGTTCATGCAGAGAATTGTGATGATGGTACGGATGAGTGGTTAATTAATAATAGCGAAAAATATGAGTTAGAATTTTATATAGATAAAAATAAACCGGCATTGGGTATTGGTGGAGGAATGAATTTTTGTGCTGATAAGGTAAAAACTAAGTACATTAATTTTTTGCATTCTGATTTCTATGTAACTAAAAATTGGGATAAAGCTCTATTAGATGTACATGAAAAATATCCAGATGAAAAATTATGGGTTAATTCTCATAGGGTTGAACCTAAAATGTTTGCAACAACTGAATCTAGACCTGGAACTGTTGTTGTACCACAAGAGGTATTCGGTGCATACTATGATGATTTTAATACAAAAACTTTTGATGCGTGGGCAGAGGAATTTGTAGATGGGAATGATTTTGAGATTGCTAAAGGCGAAGGGGTTAGTGGATTGATACGAAAGAGAGATTGGGACGAAATTGGTGGTAATGACCCGTTGTTTGCGCCGGCAAGCTGGGAGGACATGGATTTATTTTTGCGAATGTTGCAGAATGGATTTAGATTTATACTACCAACTACTTCTTTAATATGGCATTTCGGAGCAAGAGGAAGTCATAGATTAGAAGAGAATGATGGAAAGACAGCGGAACGTCAGCTCAGAGCAGAACGAGATAATCAACAGAAGTGGGTTAAGAAATGGGGAAGATTACCTAAATTTGATGAGGTAGGATTTATATGCGGATTAATCGACTAAAGGTTCTTGATTTTGGAACCATGAAGGGATGCGTAGCATCTGAAAATATTAAAACTAATGAAACAATATACGAGTTTACAGGAAAAAAGATACCATTTCCAACACGAACGTCGATTGAATCAATATATGGTCATGTTGAAGATGAAATGGGTCAATACTTAAACCATAATTGTAAGCCGAATTCAAATCTAGTTAATTTTATGTCAAAGGAATGGACAGGAATGAAGGTGGTTGCAATACAAAATATTGATAAGGGAACAGAAATTACATTTGATTATAATTGTACTGAAGGTGAATTATCTAATCCATTTGAATGTAACTGTTGTAATAAACTAATTAAAGGAAGAAACCATGTTATCGCTAGTCGTACCAAGTTATAATAATTTAAGACACTTAAAAAATTTATTTGCTTCATACGTGAACAATACAAAACCAGGTGAAGTAGAACTAATTATAATAGATGATTGTAGTACTGATGGCACTCAGGAATGGATGGAAAGTATATTTCATAGTCATCCACTTAGTTTTGAGTATAATCAGATACAGTGCATTTATAGCAAAAAACGAGTAGGACATACTGTATTGTATGATACAGGGTTTGAAAGAGCTACTAATGATTTTGTTGGAATATTACATGCAGATATGTACATTGCTCCAAATTATGTAGAAAATATGATGAAGCATGCAAAGAAGGGAACTGTCGTCTGTGCTACTAGGATTGAACCACCTCTACATCCACCTCAACCAATTGTAAAAATAATAAAGGATTTTGGATTAGATTTTGATACGTTAGATATTGATGCGTATGAAAAATTTGCAATTGCGCAAGCTAAGATTGACAAGGACAAGACATCAACAGGTATGTTTGCTCCATGGATGTTGCATAAAGAAGATTATTTTAAATGTAATGGGCATGATCATAACTTTGCTCCATTTCCGTATGAAGATTCAGACATATTTCAAAGATGGATGTTAGGTGGTTTAGAACTGATGCAGAGTAGAGATGCATTTGTGTATCATCTTACATGTAGAGGTCATAAATGGACTAAAGAAATAGGAGTGTATGATGATGAATTTGATGGATTTGAAGTAAAAGCTAGGCGGAATTGGCTTAGAAAATGGGGATCTTGGATAGAGAATGATCAAGAACAACGCCCTATAATTTATCCAAAATACGATATTGGGTTTGTAATTGATAATTGTGATAGTAAAAAAGTATATGAATTAGAACCATGGTGCAATGACATGTACGGAGATTTTGTTGGTCATAAAGGATTTCATATTAACAAGTACATTAAAACTGAACAAAAAACTACGTTTTATGATCTGTCAAAGAAATTCCATACTAGATATATTGAGCCGACTAATGATGTAGTAGTTGAATTTGACGTAGAAAAGTTACGTGAAGCTGATTTTAATATACTAATTAACCTAAATAAGATAATTCAAGACTCTGGACAGGTCGGAAAATTTCAAATTGGTATATTTAATATTACAATACATAGAATGGTTAATCAAATTCCGCACTTAAAGCACGCATTTAAACTTAGTGAGGAATATTTATAAATGTAATGGAGAATTTAAATGGCTAAGAAAGCAGCATCATTTGAGTATAATGGTACATTAATCAAAGTATTAGATGGTGATACAATTGATTGTTGGATCGATTTAGGATTTGATCTAAAAATTAAAAAAAGAATTAGATATATGGGTATTGATACTTGGGAATCACGTACTAAAAACCTAGATGAAAAGAAATTGGGTCTAGCAGCGAAAGCACGAAACAAAGAGTTGTTAGAGGGTGGAGTTTTTAAGATAGTTTCTCATGGTACTGGAAAATTTGGCCGAGTTTTAGGAGAGATTTTCGTACAGGAAGAAGCCGTAGGTGATTCAGTACCTGAGGGTGTAGACAGAAGCGCAGATGGATTAGTTAGTATTAATGACATATTAATGGCAGAAGGTCATGCTTACGAATATCATGGTGAAAAGAAGAAAGATTTTAAAGCAGAAGTACTAGCAGAGAAAAAAGCAGCGTTAAGTGCAGTGTACACTCCAGCAGTCGATCAACCCGATTATGAGGATAAACAGGTATTGTATAAATCATAGAGGATTAAATGTACAATTTAGGTTATTTACGTCAAATAGACGTTAACATTACAGACCTCTGTAATAAAACATGTAGTTTTTGTCCTAGACATAGCAAAGACGTATATCCAAACAACAACGAAAACATTTCTATTGAGCTTTTTACTAAAATAATAGACGAGTGTAACGAGCAAGGATTTGAAGGGGATATTATGTTATGTGGTAGAAGCGAACCAACTATGCATCCTCAATACGAAGAAATATTTGATCTTCTTACTCAAGACGGAAAAACTTGGAATGCGTGTATAACAACAAATGGTTATAAACTAGAAAAATATTGGGATAGATACTACAATAAATTAGATGGTATGATTTTGAATACATACACTACTAGACGGGATTACGAAGATAGAGTACAAAAATACGGTTATGATTTAAAAAGCAATCACAAGAGATTTGGAGTTGAACAGTATTTCAAACCCGATGGTCAAACTGTTCAAGAAATAAATTCTAGTGCAAATAGGTTTCAAATTCCAGATGGACCAGGACGCTGGTATAAGCATGACTTTAATAGCAGATGTGGCATACAGGAACATTCAGAAAAGGCTGATACTAGATGGCGTAAATTGCCGTGTAGTCATACTTTAGACTTGTTATTTTTAAACTTTGATGGTAAAATTCACATGTGTTGCAATGATTGGGGTCCAGGTGGAGGTAAGGGTCAGACAGAAGTCGGAGAGTATGTTACAAAAAATATTTTTTATGCTTATAGAAAAAATAAAAAACGAGCTGAAATTACGCATCATCTTTTAAACGGAAGACGGAACATGATGGAAGCTTGTACTAACTGTACTATGACCACAGATTCTCAAGAACACTGTAAGAGTGCTAAAGAAGATTGGCAATTACAAAATTATATGGCTAAATTAATACAGTCGAAGGATGAATATTACCACGATGAGGATTCTCTAAAGGTGATACCATGGGGTGATGAAAAATAATGAAAAAAAGCATGTACATGTACCGGTTTTTTGTATTATATTCAAGCTATGAATACATATTATATATTATTAACTGATGATGGGCCGGATGAATTAATGTTTGATAGTAATATATTGGGTCAAGAGAGTTTTGGTACATTCTATGCAGAAAGAGGAATGAAATCACTGTATGATATATTGGATAAGCATCCAGAATTGGTTTCTGAAGTTGAAATAGTTACAGATACAGGTGTACATTTTACTATTACAGAGTTTATGGATAAATTAAATGATTGGCGGTTACTATTTAATTAGGAGAATGCAATGAACCAACATTGGCAAAAATATGCAGAAGAATTTGAAGACTTAGAAGAACGTGAAATAAGAAAAGCGTATAAAAATAGGCCTGGTAAAAAATTAGATCATAAACAAGAAAAGAAACTAAAGGAGAGAAAGAAAAATGAAGTTCAATATCCTAAAAAATCTAAGCGTTAGTGCGATATTACTGCTTACAATCGGTTGTGAGAAAGAACAACCATACGAACCGGTTGATGATTTACATGGAACAGTATATGTTACAGTTGAATATGTAGATGAGATCGTATTAAACACTAATTCGTGGCAGACTCTAAAAACTATTTGGGGAATATTAGAGTCTGACATGGATGTATCGTATGTAAGGGTTGAGTGGAGCTCTAACATGTTTTGGGTTATAGGTGATACTACTGGTTATTTTAAGACTGACTGTAGAACGTGCAATACCGGTACTTGGTATGATACTGATGGAACTACTGAGTACATGAGTTACGATTTTAATTCTATGTCACCAGTTACAAATCAAATATCTATTGCAGATAATTTGGGGCAATTCGGAAATGTATTGGCTCCAGTTCGATCGATGAAAGGGGATGTTATGACGCTTTGGTGGAACATTGGAACTTCATATATTGATTCAATGGAGGTAGCATTAAATTGACATTTGTATTAATAGACAAGCAAGGTAATATAGTTGATCGGTATAATACATCAACAAAAGATGAAGCTAAGCATTATTTTGTAGGAAGAAAACAATTAGAGGAAAAAGCATTTGACAAGCTTTGGAATGTAATATCCGATGAAGAACACGAATCAAGAGTGAGAAGTGGATTATACAAAAAATTAAAAGGTGAACCCAACCGGTACAATAAACTTGGTGATGGGGAATTTGGAGACTGGTTAGATATGGAGAAATCATAATGTATAATGTGGCAGGTAAAGTGTGGGGTAAAACTGCAGAAATATTTTCAAATCATAATTTTGAAGTACATAGAATAGAAGTCAATAAGGGTGGTTTTTGCTCTAAGCATAAACATGTTCATAAGTTTAATGCATTTTATATGGAGAAGGGTACTTTAGAAATTACTGTTTATAAGAATGATTATGATTTAGTTGATAAAACAGTTATTAATACGGGTCAAATAGCGATAGCAAAACCTGGAGAGTTTCACGAATTTAAAGCACTAACAGATTGTATTTGTTATGAAATTTATTGGGTAGAATTAAATCATCAAGACATTGAACGTGAATCTGTTGGTGGCATACCTAAAAAATGAAAATTTTTATAGGGTTTGATTCCAACTACCCGCATGTTTATCAAGTATGTCGAAGATCTATTGAAAGATATTCTGCTGAACATGAAATAATTCCAATTAGTAGACAAAAATTAATTGATGATGGATTATATTGGAGAGATCCGGTTTCTGGAGAGTCTACGGAATTTGCATTCACTAGATTTTTAGTACCATATTTATCAAATTACGAAGGTACGTCTTTATTTTGTGATCATGATTTTATGTGGAGATGTGATCCGGAGGAACTTACTAGATTTTGGCCTCGCAGACGAGATGTGGGTCAGCATGATGTAGATTTAATGATGGTTAAGCATCAATTATCAGATAAGGTTATTTACGAAGAAAAAATGAGTGGAATATCTAATAAGTCATATCCAAAAAAATGTTGGACTTCATTAATGTTTTTTAAGAATAAGAGATTTACGCACATGACACCCGAATATGTTAACACTACTTCACCGTCTGATTTACATGAGGTGGCTTGGTGCGATGAGGGTAAGATTGCGGATTTACCATTGAGTTACAATTATTTAGTTGGATATTATGAAATGAAAAATCCAAGAGCAGTGCATTATACCAATGGAGGTCCATGGTTGAATGAATATAAAACTGAGGAATTTGCAAAAGAATGGTTCGAGATTTCAAAAAGCTTATAAAAAATAAGAAAATACTACTTGTTGGTAATTCTGTTGAAATGATGAAACATAGAAAGGGTGGAAACCTCGGAAGATGGATAGATGATTTTCCAGGACCGGTCCTCAGGTTTGGTATGGGTTTACCTGTGTCAGACACGGTGATCGATGCAACTGGTAGACGAACAGATATATGGGTTGCCGGTGCATTTAGACTTGGAATGTGGTATCAATATGGCAATACACTTTTAAAGGATACATTTGTACTTTTTAATCGCAATCGTATTCATTTAGATAAGAGTGCTGATCGGGATTGGGAAAATGGTAGACGTGGTCCAGGAACCATACGTAATATACCGTATATGGATACGTGGAGTGATGAAGAGTTGCTGGATATTTATAAGGAATTTGGATATACTCCAAATGTTGGTAATGCAGTAAGACCGTCTAGTGGATTTTTGACAATACTGTGGTTTATACGGAAGATGAAAATTTATAAGCAGTTACATTTGATAGGTTTTGATGCGTTTGCTAAGGTTACTGAAAAAATAAGACATCCGAATACTAAGTCTCCTCCATTCAGTTGGCATTTACCAATATCAACAGGAGAACATCCACATAATGCGCCATTAGAAAAGCATGTATTGACCAAGTTACGAGATGATAATGAATTGAAGTGGCACATACTTTCAGATTTAAAGGACGAGAAAATAACATATTCTCAATGGCATCCATTAGACAAGAGGGCTAAAAAGTGAAAAAAATAAGACATAGTAGATTACCAATTACATTAGAAAGCTCAGATAGATTAACAACCGATATGCTAGAGGCTATCGAATTTAATATCTCATTAGGGTGGGATAAATGGGTTGATGAATATGGAGAATGGTTTAATCCGTATAAACTAGATCCAAATCAATTGGAGTTATTTAAATGAAAATAATAGCAGGACCATGTGCAATAGAAAGTAGTGATATGGCTCAGATTACAGCTGACTATATTTCACTAATAGCAGATGAATTTCCAGAACACGAATTCGTATACAAATCATCTTATGATAAAGCAAATCGTACGAGTATAGATTCTAAACGTGGTATAGGAATGGACGAAGGTCTTAGGATACTTGAAGATGTTGGAAATAAATTTGATCTTAAGTTGACCACTGATGTTCATGAAACTGATCAAGTTGAAGCGGTTGCTCAAGTTGTAGATGAGATTCAAATTCCGGCTTTACTAAGTAGACAGACGGATTTGATTGTTACATCAGCTAAAACTGGAAAGTGGGTTAATATTAAGAGATCACAATCTGCATCTGGAATGGACGCAGCAACAATGATAGAAAAATGTCATAGAGTAGACAACGAAAATGTACAGATGATCGAAAGAGGAAGTTCAGTTTTAAACGATTTGGTTATAGATTGGAGAAATGTAATTGACATGCAATTATTAAAAAATTGTAAAGTTATTGTAGATATAACACATCCTCATGGTCCAATGTATGCATCGTATTATGCGAAAATGGCGAATGCTTTGGATGTAGACGGGTTATTTATGGAAGTTCATCCGGATCCATTAAAGGGACATTCTGATGGTACAAAAATGATAGATTTTGATATGTTTAAAGATATTGTTCAAAGTGTTACAGTGTAACAAAACTTAACACTCAAGTGTAACAGTAATGTTACAGTCATAAAATGTTAAAATAACGGAAGCTTAAAAACTTCCGTTTTTGGTTTTTATTCGAAAATAAATCACTCCCTAAATCCAATATTATCAAACATATATAACTTCATAAAAAAATAATTCCCCCAGGAGTAGGCTTTGGCATACTTTTTGCATCCTATACTATAGGAAGAGACAATTAAAGTCGCTTCAAATTAACAAAAGTCATAGGAGAACAAAAATGTTCAAAAACCTACTTAAAAAAATAAAGAGTACCAGAGGTAATTCACTTGCTGAATTTGCTGTTACTACCGCAATGATGGCTACATTAGCAACAACTGCAGCTCCAAAATTTGGTGGTGTGGGTGCTGGTGCTAAAGAGAAAAAATCAATGAATAACATTGATAAGATCCTTACAGTGGCCAATAATTTTTATAACCAAACATTATCTGAAGAAGGAAAAGGTCGGTTTCCTGGTCAATCTAAGTACGATTCACCTGTAGGTGGAATTGAGCTAGAAGACGGACAATCAACTGATGAAGCTCTAGAAGCATATATTGAAACAATTCTTGAAGACAAAGTATCATATACATCTGAGCTTGGTGAATTCGTTTACGTATTCTCAACTGCAGCTGATGATGAAGATGCTTTACAAGGTGACTGGATGAACTTAGAAACATCTGTTGTTTATGATTCTGACGGTGCTTTGGATATTAAAAAGAATTTTGGTAACTCAGGTATGAAATCACCATTTCAGGACGGTTCATACGCTTACTTAGTTATTCCAGGTTCTGGTTCAGGTACATCTGCACAATCACCAGCAATGGTAGTGATAGATACTGAAAATCCATCTTCATTAAAGAAAACATTAGTTCCTTAAGACATAAGATTTTTTTAACCAACCAAATTGAACAATAGTTCAGGAAAGGAATCATGAAGAACATATTAAAAAACACACAGAAGGGTTTCACATTGATTGAGCTCGTAATGGTCACGATCATTCTTGGAATCTTAGCAGCTGTAGCGATACCACGGTATCAAAACACGGTTGATTCTGCAGAAGAAGCAACTGAAAAGGCATTTGTTGATCTGATATGGGCTGGTTTGGAACAAGAAGCAAGTAAGAGATTAATGGCAACAGGTGTAGAATCCTGGCCGTATAATCCATTATCTGTAATAGGAAGAAGTCGCAATGTTATTGTAACGTTGTATGATGGAACCCCAGATGAAGATGATGAGTGGCAGTTTAGTGTTGACGCAGTAAGCGTTCCCTCACTATTTCATCACAGACGTAACGATGAAATCTATTACTACACTTATGACTCAACCACGTTTGAATTGGCTGAATTGCCAGTTTTATACACTAACGAGTAATTAATAGGGGATTTGGTCTCCCTTATCCCCTATTTTTTTATAGTTATTTATGTGAGACCAATGCACACATATAGAGCACGAAACGATAACGAAAGAAAAATGAATACAAAATTAGGATATTTTCCGCAAAATAAACAAGAAGATAAAGAAGTCTTTATTGAAATAGGTTTAATAGCCGCAATCGTAATAGTACTAGGAATAACATTTTTAGGCGAAAAACATGAAGGTTCAGTAGGATTAGAACCTTCCATGGAAGAATTTTATGAACATCCACTGCAGGCTTGGCAGTCTACGGACAGTAAAGGTCAAGTTGTTAGAGTTCGGTATGCTGTACAGAGAGAAAACACTAAATTGTACATGGTTAATACTGCTGGAAAAGTTGTTCACAAACAACCATTATCATTGAACCGATACAAAGATGGTAGAGATAGGATTGAAACGTATGTTTGGAGATTATACAGAACAGAGTGGACCGATAATATTAGTCCAGGATCATATCAAATAATAGTTGGTACTACATCTGATGGTTATAGAAATGGTCTTAGGACTGAAATAAACATACAATGAAATATTTAGCACTTATATTTCTAATAAGTGTTATGTTCCCACAAGAAAAATACAATGGGCATTTTAGAGGACGTCCATGTGATGATACAGAGGTCAGAGGATATTCAGGATTACCTGCTTGGAAAAACTATGGTGAATGGTTAAGTGAATGTGATTCGATAGCATCGGCTTGGGAAGATTCTACATTTGCTATTATTCTTAAAGAACGGAACATAAAACGATTAGAAGAAGAAAAACGTCGCGAAGAAGAAATCGCAGCTATTGATCTTGATGCAGAATTAGATATGGATGCTATGTGGGATAATACTGTTTGGAACGAGATTACAGAGATTGGTGAAGAATATGTTGGTGAGGTAGAACAGATAACAGCAGTCGCTGGTGTACGGGGAGCAGAAGCAGAAGATGAAGCGTTACATCATTTGTATTATCGGCGAAGTATGAGGGGAATTTCACAAGCAGACTATAGAAAGGCTTACGGTAAGTTACGAAACAAAAGAGATGTGTTATACGAAAAAAATCCAGAACATCCCAAATTGGAACGAATAGATTTATTACTTTTAGAGTTGAAAAATAAAATACAAGTGTAGATTATTTAAGATACTTGTTTATTTTGTTTTCTATTTTATCTGCAAGGTCGTATTTGATGCAAATTAATATAACCATAATGATAATGATTTCTTTTTTCCATGGATCCGGAGGTATGGCTACTTCTAATGCAATAATAGAAGCAGCGCAAATTTGAAATAATAGTAGTATGTATTTCTTCATATCTTTCATGCGTATAAATAGTATTATTTTTGCTTTCTAAGATAACTAAAGATCCATATACAAAAGATCATTAAAGTTATCATTACTATAGCATCCAATTGAGAATGTTGTACCATGATATGTGTAGTGGAAGGCGGTGCTACACTGTTAGATGGAGCACCGCTTTAGTCTTCCTTACTTCCGGAACAAACCTACTAACAGCAATAAAGCGACTAATCCAACAAATCCGTTTTCGCCGAATTTTGAGAGAATCGCCATTAGGTTTGCGATAACATTTACGCCGAAAATACCACTGCCAAAGAGGACTTCTGACATGGCTCCGACTGCCACAAAGGACATGAGTAGAGTGACTAAGTCATCTATCCAGCCTTTGACAGTTGTTATGATTTCCTTCATTATTATCTCCATTGTTGTTCCAAATGAAAAAGACTTGTCACTATCTGAAACGAAGTAACAAGTCCTCATTATATAAGTATGTTTCCTCGATTCCAAAAGTATTTATTGATATGAATAGTGAACATTATAGAAAACTTCATGAAATGATCGCAACAGCTCTTGATGCGCACCAGTTAGCAGATTGGTCCAATAAAACAGCTAGAGAAATGATTACCAAAATGATAATTAAGAAGTTTAAGGAGTATATGGATGTCTACGAATAACAAATTTACTAGAGATAGAATCTACATGGTTGATGGTGAAACACTTAACAATTTACATAAAGTATGCGAATATCTAAAGGGATGTAGACCTGAACATAAGGATCTTATAAACAAATTAATTCAAGATTTATTGCAGTGTTCTGTTTTTGATTTTGAAGATAGTGAATGGGATTCAATAGATGAATATGAATTTGTTAAAATGCTTCATCATATAGGAATAGTACCGTATAGCGAACGTAATTAAAATGATTCGAAAACTTATCACTTGGTTCAAATTGAAATTACCAAAAAGAAAAGTTTTTCATCATGCGATAAGTAAAATGCCATATTATGGTGAATTTATCGGAGAATAGTGAAAATAAACATGTACATTAACCGGTTTTTGTTTGTATATTCTACTATAACAATTAACTAATAAATAATAAACTTGAGGTTACTATGACAACAATACTTTATATCTTAACAATCATCGCTTATCTGTGGATAGGCATAAAAGATCCTGCTGGATTAATGCCAAAGGCGGTAAAATAATGGCTAGAGAACATACATTTTTAAGCCCATGGGGAATTAAGTGGGAATTAACAGGTGATATTCTAGATAGAATTGACGTTTATGATCATGTTGAAACTGTAACTGGTTTCGATGAAAAGGGAAATGAATGGGAAGGTTCTGGATTGGTCAGCTGTGGGGATCTTGTAGAGGTTGATGATGCTGTTGAAATCAAACCAATGGCTACGGTTAATCCTGAATTTGTGAAGGAAGGTTTTGATTGGAACACTCCGATTAAGGATCAAAAATGGTATAATACTGAATTTGTTTCTACAGAAATAGATCTTGATCGTGATGTTCCACATTCAAGCTTTGATGAATAATATGTACCGGTACCCGAGTGGCTAAGGGGACGGATTGCAACCCCGTTATTCGTCAGTTCGATTCTGACCCGGTACTCAATGAGTGCGTAGCCCGATTTGGAAAGGGGGCGGACTGTAAATCCGTTTAACCATCAAGTAGGTTCGAATCCTACCGCACTCACATGAAGAGAAAAATAATTAGACCACTGTTACAAGAAATTTACAAGGATGATCCATGGAAAATGCTTGTTTGTTGCATACTTCTAAATTTAACTCATAGAAGACAAGTAGATACGATACGTGAAGAACTATTCGATCGTTATCCAAGTCCTCTTCACATGGCTTTCGCTAATGAATCAGAATTATCACACAAACTTAAACCATTAGGTTTTTATAATAAGAGAGCTAAAACTTTAAAGCGAATGAGCTTAGAGTATGTTAGGGGATTTAAGAAACCTAAAGAATTACATGGTATTGGAAAATACGGTAGTGATTCATGGGAAATATTTCAAAACGAAAATTTTAATATTAGTCCCGAAGATGAAGTATTGAAAGAATATTTAAATATAATTGGAGAGCGTAAATGATGTTCGCGATATGGCTCGTCCACTAATGTGGATAAAGGGGAGAAGAGCCTGATCCCCACCAAATTTTAACTCTAACTTTGAAAGAAAAATAATGGACGAAAAGAAAAAACCAAAAAAGTCTTCGAAAATAGATAACTTAATAATAGATCTAATACTTGATCATTATAATGTACAATCTTTTTCAGGGTTAAGAGAAAATTTGAGTGGGGATCAATTTATGGAATTGGTTGAAAAAGCAGAAGAAATGTATTACAAAAAAATGATACAAAAATACGGTAGTTTAGATGAAGTAGCTGAAGCATGACATTACCAGGGGAATTTGATTTACACATAATTGATACGTGTAATTTGCATTGTACAGAATGTATTGTCTTGGATTATTTAGGAGATAATAGGGTAACCAATCAAAAATACAATCTAAATGATGTCAAAGAGGTTGTGTCTAATTTTAAGAGACTGGATCTAAGAGTAGAAGAATTAAAGATTTTAGGTGGTGAACCAACTTTAAGTAACCATTTAGATGAAATTATAAATTATCTACTAGACGTAAAGATTCATGATAAGATAACATTAGTTACAAACGGATTAAATTTTACAGAGAAAGTTGTAGATTCATTAATAAAGTTAGATAAACTAATTATTTCTGTTTATCCATTTAAGACAGGCTTAGGAGTTTTAGGACTAGAATATCAAATACGTACGTCAAAATTGTATGACAAATTAGACCAAAATTTAGAATTAGAATTTCTGTTTCAACTGCATTTTCAACGTTACGGTCATAAACAACCACATTTAGAGTATTCTCCAGAATTGAATTGGGAACGGTGTTGGCAAAAGGATACTTGTAGAACTATAACGAAGGACAATTTATATAGGTGTGCAAATACCTACAGTGAGGATAAAGATAAATGTACATGGGAAGATAGACAAAAAGTTATTGATTTCATTATGAGTGATGTTCCATTAAGTCATTGTAAAGATTGTCCATTCCCACCAGCTGAGAAAGAATGGACTTCAAATGATTTGCCAATTGATATGAAAAATTATAAAAGAGGTTCGGAAATAATTAAAAGTTATGGAAAAAGAATACCACACATAAGAGAATTTAATGGTTGATGGTTACAAATTACTAGAAAATGTCATTTCTAAAGATGATATAGAATATTTGCAAGAGTATACATTATTGGTTAAACGACGTGTTATTCCAAAGATCGGTTTAACTAGATCAGACGGTGGTGGACTGTACTGGAAAGGTATAGATATGGCTTCTAAATTTGAATTATCTTCAGAAAAAGAGAACAAAAAGTTGTATGATTTTTATACATCAGATTTCATGTATAATATAGCTTGTGATCACATAAAAGAACCATATCTATTTAACGATCAAATAGTTGTTAAATTACCGAATGAACGTTTTTGGTTTGAACCTCATTTTGATAACCAATATGGACCATATCCGGATGACAAAGAATTAGTTACTATTAATTGTATGTTAATTTTAGATGATTTTACAGAAGAAAATGGAGCCATAAGTCTTAAGAGTACAGTATCAAATACATGGAGAACAATCTATCCAAAGACTGGAGATATATTACTTATCGACGGTAATACTATGCATTCGTCAAAACGCAATAAAACAGACAAAGTAAGACGAGCATACATTTGTGTTTATGCTAATAAACCCATCGGGAAGGACTTCAAAAGCGGATATTATTACAAAAAACTTAAAAAAAAGTGAAAAAAAGTGAAAAAAAGTGAAAATAAACATGTACAAGTACCGGTTTTTTGTCGTATATTCTATTATAACAAATGATTAATAAATAAGCAATTCATAAAAGGTTAAAATGTCAAGAATAAATAAAAACTCAAATTACTGGATCGGAAACCTCACAGGTTCTTCGGATATGTGGTGGAGAGAAGATGAAGTCAAATCTTCTGGTAAAGATCTAGTTGCTCTAGCTGGTTATCGTAGAGCTATTTCAAACTTTGTGAATATCGTTACTAACAAAACAGATATTCCAGTAAAATTCAACACTCACGGTAATAGTCACACTGACGGCAAAACTGTTACTCTTAGCGCAAGCGTTAAGGAAAATAATTTTGATCCAACTGTCGGACTTGCTCTTCACGAAGGTAGTCACATTGTTCATAGCGATTTCGAACTATTAAAAGAGCTCAAATCGGTTATAGCTGAGAAAATGGGTGTGGATTTCGGTGGATTAGCTTATAATTCTCCAGAGTGGAAAGCATTTTACACTTCAGTTTCTCGTATTAAAGACCTTCTAAATTACGTTGAAGATCGTAGAATCGATTATCTAACTTTTAAATCAGCTCCAGGATACAAAAATTATTATCACTCAATGTATGATAAGTATTTTAATTTTGCAGTAGTTACTAAAGCTTTAAAATCAGGTGAATATCGTGACGCTACAAGTTATGATTCTTATGAATTCCGCGTTATTAACTTTACTAACAATGCTACAGATTTAAATGCTCTTCCTGATCTTAGAAAGATTTACAGAGTATTAAATCTTAAGAATATCTCAAGACTTACATCAACAGAAGAGTGTTTAGATGTCGCGATTGAAATGTATAAATTAATTATGAATAACGTAATCGATCCTACTCCAAGTAAAGACGGTGAAGAGACACCAGCTGAAGCTGAAGGTAGTAAAGGTGAAGAATTACTTGACAGTAACCTAGAAGAGAATACACCAGGATCATCATCAGAAATGAGCGAAGGTTCAGACGATGATGAAACTGGTGATTCTGACGGTGAGTCAACAGAAGCTTCAAGCGGGCGTTCAGGTGAACCAGTTCCAGAGAATGAAGATTTACCAGAATTAACTGAAGCTCAGAAGAAATCTTTAGAGAATGCAATCGCAAAACAAAAGAAACTTATTGACGGTAGTATGACAAAGTCAAAGCTTTCTAAAAAAGATGCTGAAACACTTCAAGCAGTTGAGGAATCAGGTGCGTATACTACAGATGTTGGTACGGGTGAAGAATATTATAACAGAACAGATTGTATTGTAGTTCCAAGACTTGTTGAATCAATGATCCCATCCAGATACGAAAGAGGTCCTTACGATTTTCTAAGAAAAAGTTACTATCACTCTGATACTAATGAAAATGCTGTATTAGACGGTTTAAGACTTGGTACAGTTCTTGGTAAGAAATTACAAGTTAGAAATGAAGAAAGAACACTTAAGTGGACTCGTCAAGATTCAGGTCGTATTGACAGAAGATTAATTGCTGAATTAGGTTTTGGTAATGAGAATGTTTTTCAGTCGACATTTACAGAAAAATATGATGATGCTTTTCTTCATATTTCAATCGATGCATCAGGTTCTATGGGTGGAGAAAAATGGTCAAACTCAATGAAATCAGCGGCTGCAATGTGTAAAGCTGCTTCTATGGTTGGTAACATTCATGTTCAAGTTAGTATTCGTACAACACACGGTCGTAGAGAAACTAAACCTCTTATCGCTATAATTTACGATTCTAAGGTTAACAAGATTGTACACATCAAGAAATTTTGGAAGCATTTAGATGCAACTGGTACTACACCCGAAGGTCTTTGTTTTGAAGCTATCGAAAAGCAAATAGTTGCTGATTCAAATGGTAGAGACGCATACTTCTTAAATCTTTCAGACGGTATGCCTTACTACGGTGGTGGTGAAATGTATTACTCAGGTGAAAAAGCTCTTAAGCACACCGCAGATAAAGTTAAGTATTTCAAAAACAACATGATCAAAGTTCTTAGCTTCTTTATCACCGATGGATACGATAGAAGAGATACACTAAGAGATTTTAGAAAAATGTACGGTAAAGATGCGGTACAAATTGATCCAACAAGTGTAGTGTCACTAGCAAAAGTATTAAATGCAAAATTTTTAGAGGCTTAATAGTGATTGTCTAGATATTTATTATCGATACGTTTGGAGTATACATCGTTAATCGGAACGGGTTCAAATACTCTACAATCCAAAATTGAGGTATATACGTGAACGCTAAAGATAAACAAGATTTAGAACTAGTACATTATAGGTTAGATGAACTTGATAAGAGAATGCAAGATATGAAGGTTATTATGAGAGACGATCATAAAGAAGTTATTACAGATTTCAAATTTATTAAAGAAAATTTATTTAATCCAAACGAAGGGTTATGGGCAGAAACAAAATTAAATACAACATTCAGAATGAATTCACAGAAGTGGAGAGGTGTGGTAGGTACAGGTTTTGTAGCACTGATAATTGAAAGAGTTTGGGGAATATTCACGAGTTAAGGAGTCACAATGTACGGTGCAATTAGTTATACACCACCAAAGTGGACGGAGAAAGTTCATTTCGGTTATACGATGGCAAGATGTTCAGAAATTGCCTATTTAGATAATACAGAAGCAAAAAAAGAGTATAAACGATTAGGGTTTACTGCTCATAGATTTTTTGATGAGGATGGAGCACAGTGTCACTGTACGTGGAACGATGAATGGTTTGTTATCGCATTTAGAGGAACACAAGGTAAAGAGTGGAGTGATATTAAAGCAGATCTTAGTGTTGATTCAGTTGATGCTAAGGGATTTGTTGGTCGCGTGCAGACTGGATTTCAACATGAGTTGGATAAGCTAATACCAAAATTGTTTAAATTTATAATGAAGAAGTATGATCAGAACCGCAAGATCGTATACACCGGTCATTCTTTAGGTGCTGCGATGGCCACACTTGCGGCATCTAGAGCTGAGACACATGTTGATAGTTTATTTACGTACGGTTCACCACGAGTTGGTAATGAAAAATTTGTAAGTAGTTTGTCTTATTTACCCCATTTTAGATTTGTAAACAATGCTGATACCGTTACAAAGGTACCATTCAGACATTGGGGATACCGTCACCATGGAGAGTTGAGATATATAGATGCTAAGGGTGATGTTGATGCTAAATCACATGTGTGGTCTAGATTTTGGGATAGAATTATTGGAAGATTGGATGGAATATTAAATAGGAATTATTTTGATGGTGTTTCTGATCATTCATGTTCGAATTATTGTGAGCACTTACAAAAGTATGAGGAAGAGTATATTAAAGGAGAAGTATGATGCCGAAAGCAAAGAAAAAAGCCGGATTTAAGGTTAACGAATCGGATATTAGAATTTCAGCGAAGAGAACATCTATAAGACGAGAGACTGCTGATAGAAGAAGGAATAGCAATCCTGGTGATGTCTTTTGGGCAAAGGTCATTAATGGTTTTGAGAATTTCTTAAAATCACCATGGAGCAAATGATGGCAATTAAAATAGTAGCAGAGAGAGTACCACCTGGAGACAGATGGGTACTTACAGATGAAGTGATCCAACCGCATGATGAACAGGTTGTGTTAACGTCTCTAACTGATTGTCTGAACGAGATATTTAAGACTACGGGTGATAGAGTTTTTACAGTCGATGCAGGTAAAGGGAATGTTTCTGTTGAAGAGGAACGAACACGAGGACCAAGAGTGTGGGACTTATACGGTGAAAAATCAGACGACAAAGAAATACTCAGCGGTTGATAAACCAATGTACGTGTTTTCTCTACCCGTATTTGAAGACAAAGAAGTTATTGAAGATAGAGATTGGAGAATCTTAGAAGAGTGGGTTATAATGATGTACGAAGATAGATTTGATTTAACAATGTTAATGTTAGCGAGGGCATAATGAAACATGAAGACTATAGGAAACTGATGAGGACACCTTTCGACGAGTTGTCAGCAGAAGACCAAGAGAAACGAACTAATGAATTTCTTAGACGAATGGAATTAGCATCATCGTTTTTATCACAACTTAAAGATGGTAAAATCCATGATGAGTTTGTAGATTTGATAGAAGATGATGATCCGATGAAGGAAATGATAGAAGTAGTAAAAATAAAAGCAAATGATAATATAGGAGCAGAAGCATGAATTTGACTTGGTTTTATTTACATGTAGTATTAGCAACAATAATACTATATAAAGATTACGATGGTACTCTTGAAGAGTCATTAGATAAATTCGAACAGTCGATAGGGTTGTATACACCACCAGATACTATCGATGCAACACCACCGTATTACATACCACCAATTAGTGAGGAAGATGAAAATGCAGAACGAAGTTAATGTGAATCAACAACAGTTAGATCCAAGTAAGATGTCTGTTGTTAAGTGCAAAGAATGTGATCATGATTTGTGGGAACAAAAATTTGAGATACGTAGAGCATCACCTATTACATCACCTACTGGACAGGAAATGTTTGTACAGATTCCTATGATGGTGTGTAGCAGTTGTGATGTACGGTATCCAGTTAAAGGTGATTTATCGTGAAATATTCTCCCGAGTACTATGAAAAAATAGAACAGTATAAACGTGCTCATACGGAGGGCATGTACACTCGAGGTAGTAGGGACCCAGCCGATAAAATTCCACGAAGAGTAGTTGCACCCGATATAACGATGGAAGGTGTAGGAATAATGCGGAATGCTAGCTATTTTGCTAACACTACTGTTATTACTCGCATGTTAGGTGGTGAAAGATTTATTAACAGTGTACTAGATTACGGTAGTGGAAAGCCAGTTCCACTTACGTTTACACCAGGTAAAGCTGGAGAGTATGACCCTTCACGAGCAGCTTCTGAGGGTAAGAAGACTCGAGACGATAAACATGTACAAGATTTTTTATATCCACAAAACCAACAGGATTTTATAGAGTATATCGGTGTTGGTAATAATTTCTATCAGTGGGATCCAGCAATACCAGGAATAGATGATCCTCTTCCACCAGGTGCACAGTGGGATCAAGTGTGGTGTTCGGATGTTCTAGAACATATACCAGAACAAGATGTGGATGCAGTACTTGATGATTTATTTGCTCGAGCTCGTATATCATTAGTGATATTGATTAGTGCTAGTCCAGGAAAGCAGATGTTTAGGGATGATGATTACGAATTCGACTATCAGGGAATGAGGGAAGAAGGGGAAGATTTATACAATATTCAACACGTTCCTGAATCGGATAGACAATCACTAAAAGCTGGTGATGATCTTCATTGTACGGTACGGGATGCTAAATGGTGGATAGATAAGATAAATAAACAAGCAAGGGCAAGGAATTGGCAAGATGCAGACGGAAAGTTTTTAAGATGTTCTATTAAAACTGGTCCTGATCAAAAGGGAACGACTTCAGTTCGAGAGACTAGATGGTTTGGAAAGAATCCTAAAGGACTAACACCGGATACTATGCCAGTGATACAGCGGCAAGGTCAGTGGTGGGAAGATTTTGATAGGATACTGATTGAAAAGAAAGTATATGAGATGGCACGGTTTCCAACGTATCGATATGAACAGTGGCCGAAAACTCCTCCGAAAAGGGGTCACGGCAATATGATATACTGGAAAAAGACTGATATGAAAAATCATCAAGCTGGTAAGGCAGCACAGCATAAACCCGGTTCTTGGGAATCATCACGAATAGATAAACCATCGAATAGAAAGAGGAATGCAGACGGTACAATAAAATGAGATTTGCATTGAAAATACTAAAGTACTTTTTAATATCATTCTTTGTTCTATCAGCAGTAAGAGGACAGTATGCGGTAGGAGATACGATAGATAATTTCAGTTTGGAGATTTGTGAGAATGGAGAAGGTACATGGGAGTATCATCAAGATGGTGTAGGTAATGTTGTATGGATGAATCTCTTCACGTCATGGTGACCAAGCTGTCAAGCGGAGGCTCCGTTGTCTGAAAATATGTGGCAAAATTATCAAGACCTACCGGTAGTAGTAATGGGTGTAGGTAGTGATTGGAGTACTTACTCTTGTGAAGGATGGGTTAATGCATTTGGAATAACATATCCAATGTTAGATGATTACGCTTCAACGGTTTATTGGTTATTCGGTGATGGGTATATTCCGCATAACGTTATACTAGATCATCAAGGTGTTGTACTGTATTCACAATCAGGATTTAATTCAAGTGCTATTATAAGTGTCATTAACAGTGCATTAGATAATATAGATGCCGATAATGATGGTGTTTATAATGGTAATGATAACTGTCCAGATGATTACAATCCAGAACAAGAAGACGAGGACGGTGATAGTATCGGTGATGCGTGTGATCCATGTAATAGTTTAGTATTTACCGGTGGAGATTTAAATACCAATCTAACACTTGATATAGCTGACGTCTTACTGTTGGTCAATATACTAATAGACGGTGAAGGACCACAGTGTCAAGTAGAATCAGCTGATATGAATGCTGATGGATTAATAAATGTTTTAGACGTTATAACAATGGTTCAACTAATATTGAACGGTACTGAGGAACAAGCATTGAGATATTTGGAAGAGAATTTTGATTACATCCCAATGACAACGATCGAGTACGAACAACGATGAACGGTCGCGAAATTTTTAACGGTCCGCGTTTCTCGTATATATCACCCAGAGGAGGGTAAAGCATGAACACACGCTCTCGTAAAGATAAGCCGAGATTCCCAAATCTCACAGAGCAGGAACAAGCCTCGATTCACGCATTCAGCGAGATAACCGATGGTATAGATAAAATGATGAACGATATGAAGGACACACGAGAGGCTCGCAAGGTCTCGAAGTACAATCGATACATCTCATGGCTTTGGGAGGTACCTATTAGTATTTTAATAACAGCGTTACTCACGTTTACAATAATCACGTTAGCAGTGGCTACTTTACTGGTCAGCTCCGTAATATTCGTGTGCACGCTTACGGTAACCATAACCGCGTACGCCCTCGACGAGTGTACACACAGCGTAAGGAAGATATGGAAAACTTAAGAAGACCGCTACTCGAAGTACTCAAAGACGCTTGGACCGATGGACCCCAAGGTACCGATTGGCTCGTCTACACGGTAGCCGGAATACTGCTATACAAGGCAGTAAGGTACGTTATACACATACTAACGAGTAACTAGTTACGATCACCGGAACTGCACCAAGAGTCCTGATATAGTCATGGTCGACGATGTTATTTAAAGTAATGTATACTTATGGGTAGCTATATCCTACGTCTGGTGGTTGATCTAGGTACTGTGCGCGCTGTTGTGGTAACTGTTTTCCCCACCCAAAGTATGTATATATGGCAAACAAGTATGACATTATGACACCAAAATACCTTACAAAAAAGCAAGTTGCCGAGCTCATGCACTGCTCGATAAAGACCGTGGACCGCTACCGCCGGGCCGGGATCCTACCGTACATAAAGATGGGTAACACGAGCAATGCGAAGGTGCTGTTCGAAGAGCAGGACGTGGCAGACTTCATGGCGCGGCGGAAGTATAACAGCGGGCTGCGTGTACACGGAGAGGGCTGGGACTACAACTCTGGCTTCAAGCCGGGAGGAGAGCTGGTATCTGGTAGTCGGGGAACCAGCGGATCCAGGGACTATATCGGCATGGAAGACTATACCGACGTACCGCCAGACTGGTAAATTATTTTCGCTTTTGTGAAAATAAACATGTACTTATACCGGTTTTTACGTGTATATTCTTATAGAACAAATGACTAAATAATAAGCAACTAGAGGTTACCATGACAAACAACATTATAGTAAAAATTGAATCTGTTTCAGCTACTCGTACCAGGGCCGTAGCGGCCGATGGCACGGATTACTCAGCTGAGATGCCTTCATACAAGCGTAAACAGATCTTAGCCGAGACCGGTTATGCTGTTCGCAAGGAAGGTAGCACTGGAAGAGTCTTCTGGCGTCCAGTGTCTGAAGCTGACTACAACGCTACAAGAGCTGTGGAGACTACGGTTGATGATACTCCCTCGGATCATAAGGAGATTACCAACTATATTCACACATCTTATAAACTTAAGCCTCGCGGCCTGATGATGAACGAGATCAAGTGGAAGTATCTCGTCAGGTCTGCCGTAAGAGGTAAGAACATTATGATGACAGGTCCCGCCGGGTGTGGTAAGACTATGGCTGCTAAAGCTTTAGTCACGTCTCTCGACAGACCTGATTTCTACTTTAACATGGGTTCTACACAGGATCCTAGAGCTTCCCTCATCGGGAACACCCATTTCAATAAAGAGACGGGTACCTACTTCTCAGAGGCCCTCTTCGTGAAGGCTATCCAAACTGAGAATGCAGTGATACTTTTAGACGAGTTATCCAGAGCTCACCCAGACGCATGGAATATTCTAATGACGGTCCTCGACGAAGGACAGCGTTACCTTAGACTGGATGAAGCAGAGGGTCAGTCTACGATCGAAGTGGCAAAGGGTGTCACATTCATCGCAACAGCTAACATTGGTAACGAGTATACCGCAACTCGAGTAATGGATCGGGCGTTAGTTGACAGGTTCACCCAAATTGAAATGGATGTACTTAACCAGGATGATGAGACAACGCTCTTAACAATGATTTATCCAAACGTCAAGGAAGACCTTATTGGTAACGTTGCCGAGTTTGCGTGGGTAACCAGAGTAGAGGCTGGTAACGACGAAGGTAAGCTCAGCACCCATATATCCACTAGGTCAACCGTAGAGATTGCAGGGTTGCTGTACGACGGGTTCAGCCTAGCCGAGGCAGCAGAGGTAGCAGTACTACCCAAGTTCGACAACGCTGGTGGCCTCGAGTCAGAGAGAACCTTCGTAAAGCAGTTACTGCAGAAGTACACCGCAGACGGATCTGCCGAAGAGCTGTTCGCGGACGCAGACGAAGAGGAGTTAGACAATTAATGTGTGTAGCTGGTAACCTCACACTGGGAGCGACGGGTGGTAGCGATGCCACCCCAGCTCTGCACACAGACCGGGTGCCCGGCGGAAATCGGAAACGATTATCGTTTTTTTTCTGGCGCCCAATCAATATTACCACCACTAAGGTTTTGAACCCCAAAGGTAATATATACAACAACCATATAATATGGGGTGGCAGCAGAATGGTCGCTAAGAATTCAAGTCCCGGTCAGGAGGAGGGAGGAAGAGGAATAACTGTCCCAGTTCCCTCCTCGCCGGGCAACCCATTATTTTGTAACTCAATTGGGAGTCCAGTCGACCGGTCAGATATGGAAGGTTCGAGTCCTTTGCAATTGTGTCCATCCCACAACGCTCGCCGCTTGGATGGCTCTGTTGAGTGCGGTGAGTGATATGACTGAGTTTGAATCGGTAGCTTGTAAGGTTTTGGGAATCGTTATATTCCTGTTGTTAGTTATACTGTGGGTACAGCTCTGAAGGTAACTAATGTAGTAGGACCTGAGAGACGTAAGTCTAAGGCTAGGCTCAAGAGAGTTGCTCAGTTGACTAAACCTATGGCTAGACCCAAGTACATGACCAATAACGTAGCCGAAGTTACTAGACCGTATTGGAACCAGCCTATCAGTGGTATCTGTTACGATACTGTTTGGGAACTGGCCGAAGCTATTATACCTGGGGTGTACTGTCATGATAAGCTTAGTAAGCGGAATTTTTACAAGATGAGTAGGGAACAGAACTTTCATTTACGGAGCCTTGACAAGTTAGAGCTTAGGATGCTTGATTGGGCCAGACATGTGGATTATAACCAGGCGGATCCTGAGTTCCGTGAGTTTGCTGAGGACGTGGATTACGTACAGCACGGGCAGAAACTGCTCTTTAAGAGAGCTGTGCAAATCTTCTCTAAGGTGGACAAGCAGAAGTGTAACGAGCTGTACAAGAAGTACTGGCTCCCAATAAAGGTACATCACAGTTATACTAAATGAAGCTATCAGAATACTGTATGCTCCCAGAGGAGGAGAGAATTAAGATGAGTCAACGCTTGGCGTTTCACGAGCTACTGGATGGTAACAAGTTTGAAGGTACTTCCCAAACTACCCAGCAAGGTGAGAAGACTAAGAAGCTTATCCTTAGGATCATTAAGTGGGGTGAGGTCAATAGAGTTCGTAGAGCTCAGTTTGATTACCTACTATCTGACGCCTTCAAGGAAGATTTACATAGGGCCGTTGTCATAGATGGACTGGCCAACACACAAGCTGGTATCTCCAGGGTTGAGAAGAAGGAAGCTAACGAGCTGTGGAACAAGTATGCTAGGAATAACAGACATACATGGCAATCTAGTATAGATGCCGAGGGGATAACACGCAAATTTTAAACGAAGATATATCGCATTTTGAAACATTTACTTGATATATATTACTAACAAGAGGTTATTATGAAAGAACGACTACTCTACTGGTTACATCGTTACGTGAAGCGATTACCATTTTTACCACCCCTTAGTTATGGTTTTTGGGCAAGCTTAGCCTGTCCAGGTAAGGAACCATTACATTTCCACCATGACGGCTGTCCACATTGTGATTGGTCAGACAGTCGAGGTGACTACGCTGGGAGGGTATCATGGCACGTGTAATTACAGGACCAGCAACAAACATTACAAAACATCCTAAGAGCCACGTCCGAGGGTGGTCCTTGGGCTGGGCTGAATTACTAGGTGCTGACATAGACGAGACGTGTTCGGCAGATATTTACGATTACGACGAGATATACCTAGACCATGGAGTTAATTGGGCAGGAAGCCTTAACTTATTTGCAGGTGCTACGGACTCGGTGTTCGAAAGGTTTGATAGACTTATGCAGTTTCACTACGAGTACGGTAAGATAGCGTCTCTCGACTGGGAGATGCCTGATTACGGGAACTTCCTTATGAAGAGATTGAAGGCACCCACCACATCAGATCATATTACGCCAGCTTGGTGTTCTAGGTTATCGGAGGTGTGTAAGGCTATAAAGCATATTAAGCAAACCGATTTAGGAGTGGAATGGTTATCGTGGGGCGACAGTCATACACCCGCATTCGCACCGAAGGGGAGCGCTGTGTCTAAGTTGGACGGGCGAACCTTGTACGGTGTAATAAAGGATAACACGCTTGACAAGATTGAGGTTGACGATCGTATCAAGGGCATCACACTGTGCCTTGGTCACATCGACGTGAGACATCACCTGTGTCGGCCTGAAAGCATTTCGGTTAAGGAGTTATGTGAGGAGTACTTAATAGCGTGCCGTAAACTGCGTGACCGTTTGAATTATTCTCTCACGCGATCCGTTCATATTGAGGTGGTGGCGCCGGTTCCCATCGAGCACGAAGATAGAAAGATACCAAAGACAGGTTACTTTAAGAAGACACCGTTCTACGGGTCTAGGGAAGAGAGACAAGCGAAGACACTAGACATTATGAATTGCTTGATAGGGGGAGAATTTCCGGTTATATCACCACCGGGTTACAGGTACAGTATGGATGGAGAAGAGTATGCTAAAGAGTATATGGAACTAGGTGGTTCAGTACACATGGCTCCGCCTTACTACAGACGTTACGATAAGGAAGAGTGGAAGAATATTAATGTCAAAACCAGATA
>Ga0206685_10000011_pt1 | contig 56089 bp, 76 predicted proteins | sample M220012015metaG_FD_161049 | JGI IMG/M metagenome (GOLD analysis project Ga0206685, IMG submission 161049) | Ammonia-oxidizing marine archaeal communities from Monterey Bay, California, United States - M2 200m 12015 | ecosystem: Environmental > Aquatic > Marine > Intertidal zone | place: USA...
ATCAGCTTGACCCTGATAAGTATTTGCTTGGTCCTTAAAACCTGAAGCTTGTCCTTGATAAGTATTTGCTTGGTCTTTATATCCACTAGATTGTGTAGCACTCTGACCAGAAGCGGTTGCCTGTTGAGTAGACGTTGTAGCTTGCTGTGTAGAAACAGTTCCACTTGAAGCTGAAGCCGTTGCTTGTTGGGCAGAAACTACTCCACTCGAAGTTGCTGTACTAGCTTTTGTTACTGATGTATCTCTAGAAGACGCTGCTGATCCAGAAGCAACTACCGCACTTGATCTTGCTGTGTCAGCTTGACCCTGATAAGTATTTGCTTGGTCTTTATATCCACTTGATTGTGTAGCACTTTGACTAGAGGCCGTAGCTTGCTGTGTAGACGTAGTTGCACTTTGACTTGAAGCTGTAGCCTGCTGTGTAGAAGTAGTAGCTTGTTGGGTAGAAGTAGTAGCTTGTTGGGTAGAAACTGTCCCACTTGAAGCTGAAGCTGTAGCTTGTTGAGCTGAAACCACTCCGCTTGAAGTTGCTGTACTAGCCTTTGTTACTGCTGTATCCCTCGATGTAGCAGCCGAGCCAGAAGCAACAACTGCACTTGATCTTGCTGTATCGGCTTGACCTTGATAAGTGTTTGCTTGATCTTTATATCCACTAGATTGTGTTGCACTTTGACTTGAAGCCGTGGCTTGTTGAGTAGAAGTAGTTGCTTGTTGAGTAGAAGTAGTTGCTTGTTGAGTAGAAACTGTCCCACTTGAAGCTGAAGCAGTGGCTTGCTGAGCAGAAACTACTCCACTTGAAGTTGCTGTCGATGCTTTTGTTACCGCTGTATCCATCGATGAAGCTGCAGAACCTGACGCAACGACTGCTGAAGATCTTGCTGTGTCAGCTTGACCCTGATAAGTGTTTGCCTGGTCTTTATATCCACTTGATTGAGTTGCACTTTGACTTGAAGCAGTGGCTTGCTGTGTAGACGTTGTAGCTTGTTGAGTAGAAGTAGTTGCTTGTTGAGTAGAAACTGTTCCACTTGAAGCTGAAGCCGTGGCTTGCTGAGCGGAAACTACTCCACTTGAAGTTGCCGTACTTGCTTTCGTAACAGCTGTATCCATCGATGAAGCTGCAGAACCCGATGCAACAACTGCACTTGATCTTGCTGTGTCAGCTTGTCCTTGATAAGTATTTGCTTGATCCTTGTATCCACTAGATTGTGTTGCACTTTGACCTGAAGCCGTTGCTTGTTGAGCTGAAACTACTCCACTTGAAGTTGCCGTGCTAGCCTTTGTTACTGCTGTATCCATTGATGAAGCTGCAGAACCTGATGCAACAACTGCTGAAGATCTTGCTGTATCTGATTGCGTTGCAAATTGAGAAGATGATGTTGCTTTATTTGTAGAAATCGTTGCTTGCTGTGTAGAGGTCGTAGCTTGTTGAGTAGAAGTAGTAGCTTGCTGTGTAGAAACTGTAGCCTGTTGAGTAGACGTTGTTGCACTCTGACCAGAAGCTGTAGCTTGATCCGCGGCTACCACTCCACTTGAAGTTGCTGTACTAGCTTTTGTTACTGCTGTATCTCTAGAAGTCGCTGCAGAACCTGAAGCAACTACCGCACTTGATCTTGCTGTGTCAGCTTGACCCTGGTAAGTATTTGCTTGATCTTTAAATCCACTTGCTTGACCTTGAAACGTGTTTGCTTGATCTTTAAATCCGCTTGATTGATCTTTAAATCCACTTGCTTGACCCTGATAAGTATTTGCTTGATCCTTGTATCCACTAGATTGTGTTGCACTCTGACCAGAAGCTGTAGCTTGATCTGCTGCTACCACTCCACTTGAAGTTGCCGTGCTAGCTTTTATTACTGATGTATCTCTAGAAGACGCTGCTGATCCAGAAGCAACTACCGCACTTGATCTTGCTGTATCTGATTGCGTTGCAAATTGAGAAGATGATGTTGCCTTATTAGTAGAAATCGTTGCTTGCTGTGTAGAGGTCGTAGCTTGTTGAGTACCTACCGTAGCACTTGACCCAGCTGACGTTGCTTTATTTGTAGAAATCGTGGCTTGCTGTGTACCAACTGTGGCACTTGACCCAGCTGACGTTGCCTTGTTTGAGGAAATCGTAGCTTGCTGAGTACCTATAGTAGCACTTGAACTACCAGAAGATGCATGACCCGCTGATTTATATCTTTCTTCTCCAGATAATGTAGCACTTGACCCAGCTGATGTTGCTTTAACTCCAGAAACAACAGCACTTGATGTTGCAGTTGATGCTTTAGTTACAGAAATTGTAGCACTAGAAACTGATATTGATGCCGATGTATTTGCTTCACCATAACTACCACTTAATCCACCGACTGTTAAAACTTGACCTTCTGTACCCTTTATAACTGCATCAGATTTTTGTATAATTCTAGGAAGACCTTCTATTGTATCTACTTCAAAGAAATCGGTAAATGAAGGTCTAACTCCACCTCCTCCACCTACTCCTGCAGTCATTTTAGTTCCTAATGACATTTCTCCTGCAAAAAAAGCTTCACCTGATGAACTAATAAAAAATTGATTTGCGTGTAATCCACCACTACCGCTTATTGTAAAACTTCCAGATCCTGCATATCCACTATCCGTAACCTTTGTTCCAGTAAAAATTGAATCATTATCAAAATTCCATGTACCTATTTGTCCACCGGTTAACTTTGCAGCTGAAGCAGTTATATTTCCACCGGTTGATAAGAAAAAATCAGATGAAGATATTTCACCACCATCTAACATTATTATTGGAGCTCCACCGGTACCACTATCTCCATCTAATATTAATTCCTTGTTTGCTCCTAATGACATCGATGCCGCTGGAGAAGATAGGGTTAATTTTGATGATGAAATATTAAGATCAGTTATTCCGATATTTAAATCACTACCGGTTATATAAAATGATCCATCTTTAAAATGCATATTTCCGTCATTATCACCCAATCTAAATTCACCAGAAGAGGAGAAGAATGCTCCAACTCCACTGGTTAATGTTGGCGAAGTACCCAATGCTAAAGTACCAACTGTAGAATCTACATCAAATTTATCTGTATCCAATTTAAAAGTTGGAGCGGCAATAGTAACACCAGAACCTGATAGTGTTAGTGCTTGTGTACTACCATTAAAAACAAAATCTTTACCTAAGCTAAAATTACTAGTTGAATCTATATAAAATCCAGTATTTGCATTTCCGTGTGTTCCTGTTCCAGTATACAATTTACTAGATTCCATATTAATTCCACCAATAGATCCAGACGTTGCAACTATTTTACCCTGTAAAAATACGTTTTTACTAAATAATCCAAAGCCTGCATCTGCAGGTGCAGTACCGTGTAATAATGCCTGGCTTAATCCACTCAAATCACCAAGTCTAACTTCTAAACTAACATCATTAACATCGGATCCGGTTCTTTCAGATATATCAATATACGGTGTAGCTGCGTCACTTGGATTTGCATTGAAATTTATGTATCCTCTATCCTTTGCACCCTGAGAAACTAAAGTTTGACCTTCTGACATAGTAGGAATAAAGTTACCATCCCTATTTCTATAAAGTGTTAACGCTCCACCACCTGTTGAATTTTGACTTCCAGTAGCATATATGTAGAAATACTCTCTAGTAAACCCAGTACTACCGGTAGCTTTCGCAACCAAATATTCTCCAGGTATAAATCCACCTATATTATCAACCACTATAGACTGTGTTGCTGCGTAATCGTAATCACTACCGGATACATTCGCTGCATTCGCTATTATAACTTGTCCACCAACTGCGCTAATAGTATTTTTTTCGAATGTAGCCGTTCTAAGTGTTCCACGAATTACTGCATTTTCAAACTCAGCCAATCCATCTGAATTAATTCTCCAACCCTTTCCTTGACCAAGCTGACTACTTACAAAATTAGCAGACTCAATTCTTCCTTCTGAAGATAAAATTAAATTAGAACTTGATATTATACTTGGACCAACCTGAAACCCACCTATTGAAGCAGATACAAATCTTGCAAACCCTTCTGAATTTATAGTTGCTAAATACGGCCCAGCTGCAGGAGTATTAATAGTGTTAGCCGATAAATCTCCTAAAATTGTTGCACTAGTTCCGATTGTTACTGAACCGGTAATCGTTCCACTACCATCAAATAAATAATTAGAAGCAGATAAAGAACCATCAGATTTAACATTAAAGGCACCGCTACCAGATTCAGTTAACGAATCTGCCCCTGCAAAAAATCTAGTATCACCAGTAGTGGACATACCAGTAACTTTTCCACCAGCAGTTTTATGTAGTGCTCCTTGTGCTATTGTCCAATCTGCTATATATCCTTCGCTTGCAGTAAGTATACCTTCTATTTTTGCTCCACTTGCAATTAGCTGACCGGAAGATGACACTGCAAAATCAGTTCCAAATCTTACATAATACCCACCAGGAGTAAAATCTATATAGTAACCATTATTCGCATGGGTTTCTGGAGGAGTATCTGATTTGTATATTGCGGCTCCACCGGCATCTAATGTTGCATTACTACCACTTAGTTTTCCATCTACTATTTGCCATCCGCCGATATTACCTGAAGCAGCCGTAACAGAACCAGATATAGAAACATCACCACTAGATGATAGGTGAAATGCAGATGAACTTATCTCTATTATTCCCTCTGAACCAGAAATGTATTGGGAGCCAGTTGCTCCGACAAAAAAGGAATCTGCTATAACTTCAAACCTAGACGGATTAGTACCAAATCTAAAACTTCCGGACTCTCCTCGTAATTCTAAACCTACGCCAGCATAATCATCACCACTATTTGGTAATACAGAACCACTATAAATCATCCACCCAGTATTTAATCCATTTTCTGCACTAGCACTTATAAATCCTTGATACCCAATTGATCTAATAAATCCTGATCCGCCGGCTGGCCCTCCAGTTTCTGGCAATTGAGATGAAGCTCCACCCATTTGAATACCAGAACCTATAGTATCACCACCAATAAATAACGATCCTCCAATTAGATTATCCTCACCAAGGATATTCATATTTTCGCCCTCAAATCTAATACCATCTACATTATCGGGTTGAGATGATATTACTGTTTGGGCTTTATTGTTGTTTATATCATAAAATTCAAATGCAAAATCTAAAAAATCAGGTCTAGTTTGAAGTGCAGGAATTGGAGCAATTAATCTAATATACTCTGGAGAAAAATTTGTATCTGAGTTCGGTTTTATTGACAAATTAGATACGTGCCAATGACCGCCAGTAAACCTTAATTGTAATACTCCATCACCAGTAAAATCTGGAGTAAAAACTATTTCAAAATCAGGAGCACTTGTACCCATAACCTTATTTGCTGCGTCCTTATGTTCAACCTTTCCAACTGCTCTACCGTATCCGTAACCTTGATTGTCCGGAGACATTGCAAATCCGGATCCTGACATGTGAAAAACGGCCTTCAAATCACTTACTGATCCAGAAACATTATCTAAAATTAATTTACCCTTTAAACTATACTCAGTTTTTTCAATAAAATCCATTTTATAATCAGACTTTAATTGAAGTTTAACCCATCCATGTTCATCAGACGTTTCTAGTGAATTGGATGCTGAAACAAATAATGAATTAGACAAATAATCTACATCTGAAAAGGTTTGTAATGTTTTTGCATGTCCTGTTCCATAAGATCCAGATTTAGCCGTCCAATAATTAGTAAAAACATCATCTCCCTTAAAAAAACCAATTCTAGTAGTACTAGTCATTGACAGTGGATCTACTAATAATTCTGGAGACTCAACTGGAGTATCTATTATTTTTGACCAATTACCAAATGGCCCATTATTCTTTACGTATCCAGCTACTCTATGTACATCTCCAGAAAATGTTCGTAATTGTGAAAGTCTTACATCTGCAAATGATTTAAAATTTATACTACTTGAAACATATTCATGTACAGTTGGCCAATTTATTTGATATGAACTTGGATTCATTCCAGCAATAAAATAATCTGCACTTCCAGAATCATACAATCCAAACGGTTTTTGTACTTCTATGGTTTTCTTATTTATAACTTTAGTAATTCTAGCAGTATATGAAGGAATTACAAATTGTGAACCGGTTGTAAAATTTTCATTAGAATCTGGAGAAGTTACATTTAACGTTCCACCGACCATTGAAGCTGAAAAATCGGCACCTTCCAATGTAAACGTGTATGATTGTTGAGGTATTTCATAATCATTTGTTGTTCCAATTGGATTAAACCCGTATACTTCATTCGTATACGTCGGAACCTCGCCATAATTGGCAGAATCGATTTGAAATTTATTCCCTTCAGTACTTGGAGCAGGTATACCAGTTAGTGTACCAATACTTTGACTTTCAGAACCAGTAGTTGCGGCTAATGCTGTAACTTGACCCTTTATTATTTCATAAACATTTAAATACGGTCTTTTATGAAACCTAATTGGCCTAGAGTTCGGAATAGTCGTATTAATAGTAATCGCTCTAGTATACTTTACATTGTAAACTCCCTGTACCTCGCTAGGAATATCAAAATTAACTTGTTCAGGGTCTAATTCAGCCAGTATTGTTAACGTTGCGGCTCCAGGTGAAACATCCGGATAAACTTCAATTCCAACTCGTATACCATTACTTTCAGTATAGTCATACACCGGTTCAATATAGATCGGCTGATCATTATTGTCGAGAAGCTCCATTTTAAGTACAACATCTTCTTTGAGATACTTAGATCCCATAATAAGAATAGAGGACTTACCTAATGGTAATTCTTCTGGTATATCTGTTATGTTAAAGTATTTTGATACCGCGGCTTCTTCTGTAACAAATGTGTTGACTTGGGATAATCCGGCAGCAAAAACTTGCTTTTTCTTAACGGCCATTTATAATTCCAGATAGTAATGCATTAATTCATAGATAAATATTAAACGCAGTAAAAAGAATGATAGTTTTTCTATTAGAGTTATATGTATATTATATAATAATTATATAACTTTAAACAATGAGGTAAAATGTGAATAGAGCGCGAATGTGTGTATATCTGGATGTAGAACTTAGCGACTGGGTAAAGAAACATGCGATGGAGGAGTATAGAAGTTTTTCAAGCTTCTTAAATAAGTTAATGCTTGATCATAAAGCCATACTCGAGGGTCAAAAAACAGTAACCATATTAAAAAGCGAAACTAAAAATTAAGCTTACTGTTATTTTCTTCTCTTCTTATTTCTAATAAATCATCTGTGAAGTCTCTCATAGCATCAATATGAGATATGATCAAACTGAATTGATATTGATTTTTTAGATATTCGAATAATTTATAAACTGAATTTATATTATCTGAATCCATAGTTCCCCAACCTTCATCAATTGCAATAAAGTTTGGTCTTGGCAAATTAGATACATTAGTCAGTGCAATTCTGATTGCTAGAGACGAAATAAATCTCTCCATACCAGATGCCAATTCTAATGGCCACTGTTTATCATCACCGTAGCAAATATAGTTATTAACATTTTTACCATCCATTTCAAATAAGATAGTAAAATCAACAACTTGTGCCAATATATCATTTACTTCTACTTCTACTGTAGATAAAATCTTAGATATTAAATCGTATGAAACACCGTCTTTTCCAACTGCCATCAAATAGTACTTATACGCATCATATTTTTTCTCTAATTCTCGTACTTTAGCAATAGTAGTCATTATTTCAGATTTTCTAGTTTCTAATGATACTTGTTTTCCCATAATATTTTGTAAATCAGTATTCATATTTTTAAGCTGTAGACCTAAAGTATCCTTTTCAGTATTTTTTAAACCTAATTCTGCTTGAACCTTGCCATTAAATTTTATGTCCGATTGGTATCTCTTACTTTTTGTAATATTTTGAGTAGTAACCAGTATGTCATTTTCTTTTCTATCTAAATCTGATTGGACGGCTTTTATTTCTACCGCTATTCGTCTAACATGATCTGAATTTTCAGTTAATTCTAAAGCTAAGCTCTTGTGCTCCTTTCCTATTCCAGGAATATCATCATCTATTAGTATTTGATTATCTACTGTTTTTAACAATCCAACTAATTTTCCAGCTCTATCCTTATCCAATTCTAATTCTTCTTTTGTATTAATGGCATCTTTAACAAAAACATTATTAACACAATAATCACAATTAGGATCATATTGTAAATTTCCCAATCTTTCTATTTTATCTAATTTAGACTTTACCTCTGCCTTTAACAAATCAATTTCTGTCTTAGTCTTATTTCTTTTATCCAATAAAAAATTAAAATCAACTACCTTTTTATCAATATTGGAAAATTTATCAGATCTAATTCTATGTTCTAATAACGCTGAATCTTCTTTAACTGATTTTAATTCATCTTCTAACGATTCTTTTGTTTCTTTAAGTTCGTCTATTTGTTTTTCAGTATTACCCAAATTCAAATTTAATGCATCAATATCTCCAACATCAGAATCTACTGGTTTCATAGATTTCATTAATGCATATATTTCATCTTCTATATTTTTAAGTTCTAATTCTGACGACTCTAGATTTAATCGTAAATCTTCTGCTTGTGTAATTTGTTTTTTTAATCCATTTTCTATATCTGATATTTGAGTATCGTAGTCTACATCTAAAAAATTTTTTAACATAGATTGTAAACCGCTTGAATCCCGTTTAGCTAATTCATATAACTGATCAAAAACTGACAATCCTAAAAATTTAGATAGGATGTCTTTTCGTTCAGTTTGATTGTGATCTAAAAATACTGCACTATTTGTTTGTGATGAAAAGCTAGTTAGAACAAAATCCTCATACGTACCAATTATATTTCTAATGTTTTTATTGGTAGAAGCACGCTGATCTCCATTTAAAGATTCTTTTGTACCGTTTTCATCAATCCTATAAAAATCAACATCAACTCTAGTTGCTCCACGTCTCGTAACATGACCAAAACGTTCAATAAAATACGTATCTTGACCGATTTCAAATTCTACTTTACAACTAAATTCATCTTTTGCATGGTTCATAACATTTTCTGCTCGCCATGCTCTAGTGCTTTTATCAAATAAACAAAATGTTAATGCATCTAACAAACTAGATTTTCCAGATGCATTGGCAGCAAACAATCCAACTATACCATTCATTCTAGTAAAATCAACCGAATTATCTTCTCCGTAACTAAACATATTTGAAAATTCAAATTTCTTTAATTTCCAATTTACATTTCGTTGAACACTTTCCTCTACAATCATAGAACTTAATTCACTATTAATTGTTTTAATTTGTTCTAAAACTTCATCACTAACCGTGGTCTTTGTTTGTAAATAATCTCGTATTAATGAAGATTGAACATTAGGATCACTAATATCACCAAAGTGTACAACGCTTTTTCCACCATCAACACTAAAGTCATCTAAATTTTGTATAATAACTTCTTTTAAGTTGTGTCTATGACGAATTACTGTTAAAGCTTTCTTCAAATCAGTAGGAGAAGTATTCTTAACTCTAACTCTTAACCTTGCCTTTTCTGGCAAATCATCAACCATCGGAACTAATCCATCGGTAATATACATCGTGTAATATCCGTATATGTTTTCTATTTCTTGATGTATAAATGTTCTATTTTTCACATCCCAAACAGATACTCCATGACCCTTTAACGTTTCCCCATGATTTTGCTGAACTAACGAACCACAATATCTAACTGCTGGTTTTGTTATCTTTCCAGGTTTATACTCTTGCATTGTTTGAAACTTATGAATATCACCCAACATAACCATATCATAACCATTAAAATCCTTTATCTTAACGTCACTAGGTAACATAAACCCTAAATCTGTTTTGGCCTTATCTACCGTACCGTGATAAAATAGAATCTTGTTTGGTAAATCAATTTTCTTTGGATTTGGCATATTCTTTTCATTATCCCATACATCTAAAACTGCCAAAGCCGTATCTGCACACTTATACACGCCGGTGTCTTTTAAATAATACAAATCTGGATGATCTATATTGTTCACAATGGGAGTTAGTACGTCTAACCTTGATCTATTATTTAAATTGCAATCATGATTTCCAGCAATAAGAAAAGTTGGGCAAAGATCTGCTAAATTAATAAACAACCTTGATAATTGATCGATTAATTCTGGAGACATATCAGTTTTACTATGTGCAATATCTCCACCAATATAGATTATAGCATTTTCAGTATCTTGTTTTATGAACTTATATAAATTATCAAATACTCTTTCGTATTCTGTATGTCGTTTTACGTTTCTTATTTGAATATCAGATACATGATAAACCTTTTTTAATACTCTAAATTTTGTTTTTATTTTCATATACTTCCTGAGGCTATTCTTTGTAATATTAATTCATAATGATTAACTGGAACTCTATTAAAAACTTCTTTACGCATTTTTTTAAATCCAAGTTCTGACGGATCTTTATCTGCTAAAACAATTCTAGAAACGTTGAATCCATATCGCATCAATCTCTGAGAAATTTTAACTGAAGTATCTATTGCATCAGCATCTAAAGCTAATATTATTTCTGGTACTTTATTGTGTACCAATTTCTGTAATAATGTTTGTGATATTGTTTTTCCAAGTAGAGGTATTGCATTCCTTTTAATTGCAATAGCGTCAAAAACTCCTTCACATAATACAACCGGTTCGTTCCAATTTATGTACAATTCAAATGCAATTATATCTTTAGATACTGGTGGATTTTTATACTTTAATTTTCCTGAATATATTGATCTACCTACGAAATAATTTAAATTAGAATTTGCATCGTAAGACGGAACTATTATTCTGCCACCATATTCACCATCAATGCAATATCCAATGTTGTACTTTATAATATCGTCTTCCGTAATTCCTCTAGATAAAAGATATTTCTTTGCATGTAAAAAAACAACAGATCCATCATCACCAATTAAAGTTTTAAATTGCTTTGGTAAATTTCCAATTATTGTCTTAGAAACTTCACCATAGGTTTCCGTATACGTACTGTATATTTGAGATAATTCTGTAAAGACAGATTTTGGAACACCAATTTTTTTTACTAATGAAAATACTGAACGACCTTTAGCATCACAAACCCAACAATGCCAGTTCTGAGAATCGACATTAACTTGTAATTTTCTCTTATGATGATCACAGAATGGACAATAAAATATAAGTTCAGGACCTTTAGCTTCTATCCCTCCCCTAGAGATTACCTGATTAAGTATTGAATAAACTCTACTTTTCTTTTCCATCTATTAGGTCCAAAAAATCTTCTAGTTCTAAGCATGCATAGATTTTTGATTTATTTCTTTTGAATATTAATAAGGGTTTTAAATTTTCATCTAGGCCAGCATCTTCTGCTTGTTTAAGGCACTTCCATATAGAGATTGCTTCTTGATTTTTACATTCTATACCCCATGGAAATAATTTCCTAGCAGCCGGAGATAGCTGAACATCTATTCCAGATTCTCCCATTGTAGTAGACTTAAAATCTCCAGGTTCTAATAGTTTTTCATACTTTTCAACTAAAAGATCTCGGACTTTATTTTGTAGTCTTTTACCTTTGTTTTTGGCACTTCTACTTTTCATATAATTTCTTTAGAAGAGTATTTTTTTTAGTTTTAATTCTATAACACTTTTTATTAGCATTTTCTTTAGCTTTAGTTGCGATTTCAAAATGAACAAAAACCTAATCTGGGACAATAGGATAAGGATTCGAAATTCGAACTAAAACCTGTGAATGCATTCTATAATATATATAACGTCAACTAGTTAAAATTCAATTTTTTTATATATTTTTTAACATTTCTTTCTGCATATTTTTCGGCTTGCTTTTCAAACGGATTATCCCAATAAAAATCCTTTCCTTTATCAACCATTATCTGACCAGCACGAGTATACGCTTGTTCGTACTTATCTGATCCTAACTTTTTTCTCATCTTTGCATGATCTATTTCATGAAGTACAGATTCTATGAAATCCTGTACATTATCTATATAGGGATCTATTGAAATTGTATCAGACACCCATTCATAATCTCCTTTATTGTTACTTTTTTCAATAACAACTTTAGATCTTAATCCATGCATCTTTACCAATTGTTTTGCAACATCTAATAATTCTGATTTTTTCATTTTAAAACCTTCCTGTTGAATTTCTTGACTATATTTGGCAATCTTAACCGGTACATTGTATCCTAATGAAACTCCAACCATTAATCTAGAATTTCCGGACATTAACCACAAATTATTATTTTTATCTCTTATAACAAGTGGTGGTGGTAATTTTTCTAACATCTTAAACCCTTGCAAAAGACGTACATAATCTTTACCATAGTGCTTCATGAGCTTAACAGACATAGCTAGCCTTTCACGCTTAGTATCATACGATAAAATTTCCGGAACATCTGAATTTTTTAAATTACGTAACTCATTTATGTCTAAAAGCTCTAACCTAGAATCTTTAATCCATCGAGTAATATCATCTCGATCCTTAAATAATCCAGGTACAGCATTCTTTGTATAATCGTTATCGAAATATTCGTCTTGTTCAGACCTGATTTCTTCGTCGGTGTATTTTCTAAAACTTCTATATGGTTTTAAGCTACCATCCACCACGCCGCTCCTATTTCTACAAGTAGATCAGCTCCGGTGTTATACGCCCATTTTTTCTTTGTACCATAGGTTTCTTCTGTGCCTTCAACATATACTTCGAAGATTTCCCATGCTACTCCAATTATAGCTACCCATAAAACGGCCCATAAATCAGAGGCACCTAACCACTGTGCAACCTTTGCTATAAATAGACCGGCTGCTATATGATATGAAGTCCAATGGTCTAATTGACCAGTTGATAATTGCCAAGTTACGAATTTTGCTATTGGATTATTCATTACTTACTTCCAAACACTTTTGAAAAGAAACCTTTTTTCTTCTTTTTACCTTTACTAACTTTCTTCTTCTTTGATTTCTTCTTTTTCTTTACTTCTTCCATCCCAGCCATATTCATATCGGTTGCTTGTACTGTTGGAACAGCTCCGAAAAATATAACAGCAGAAAGAAGTAGTTTGAGTAGATGTTTCATTTGCACGTCTCCGTGTTGGTTAAAAAAAATTTATCTATCGTAATAATCGTTAAAACGTTTATACGCAGCTCGTTCATCAAACTTACCCTGACGCTTTAGTGCAATTCTAAGTGCATCCGTAAAAGCATGTTTTAAACCAGGAGAATTGAATGATGATAACTTTTTATTAATACTATCCATCGATCTTGCAATTTCTGCAATAGCATTTGTTAATGGTTTCTTAAGTTGTTCAGCTTCCTTTGCATCATCCTCTGCAGGAGATTCATTAATTTTTTCCCAGGGAGCTTTATCCCTAATTGGAAATGGGTTATTAATTGGTCTTAAGCTAACTATTCCACCAATGGCTTCGTTTAATATGTCTTTTAATTTTATCATGATCTATCCTTTTTGCGACGTTACTTCCACGCCTTTACATAATCTTTCAGAAGGCTATCTAAAGTTTTCTTAACTTTCTTTTCCCAAGCAGATAATTGTTTATGTCTTTTTCCGTAGAGTTTATCATCTCCACCCTCAAAACCATGATACTCACCTGAATCAGCATCGAATGATCCAAGTCTTTTATTGTCCATGTCTTTAGAAAATTTTTCAAAATGATCTCTTACATCATTTACTGGATCAGATAAATCAATATATTCATTAATTTGTTCTTTTGTAACTGGTTTTCCAAACGCTCTAGCCGGATGATGATTAGAAATGTGACCCTTCTGATCCTTTAATAAATCTCCAAGTTTAGTCCAATGTTTTTTCATAATCAGTTTCCTTAAAATCGTTGTAATTCTTTATCGCATTTTTTCATCAACACTGCTAATAACTTATCATACTTTTTTAATACTTTATATGCATACGATTCTTCCATTATACGATCATTTTTTAACCACGACTTAGTATAACCATTAACTTCATCTTGCATCTCTTCTATGACCATTTCATTATAATCAAAAACGTCTGTAGATTCTTTTAACATATCTTTTAATTTAATCATTAGTTAACATCCCATTTTTTAGCGGCAGATTTATCTATTTTATACATAGAAACTCCAGAAGCTCCACTACCAATAGCTAAAGATCCGTTCCATTCATACGCTCCAAACATGTAAACTCTGTCAACTTTACCCTGTCCTCGTTTTACTGAAACGCCTTTAAAATAATAGTAATCCCCGTATTCCATATCCTTTATCTTTTTATTCTTTTCTGCACCAAACCAATCATATTTTGTCTTTTTCAAAAGTTTATCCCATTTTTCTCTACCGCCTCCAAGAAATATCACAGGAAATCTATCCATACTATAATTGAAATGACCAGCTGTACTTCTTTCCCTCATCATATAAATTTGATTTTTCTTTAAGCTTGTTGGTCTAACACTTCCGCCAGTAAGTTCAACAGCAGCGTCCCATTCTTCATTCTTATCTCCTGACCCAAGTTTTACTGCTATCTTAGTTAAACTATGATCAGCTACTTCTGTCATTAAAACTGCTTCTGTTACCATTGATAATGGATAACGACCTTCATCAACATTCATTCCTCGTTTAATTTTTTTAATAATCTGCATTAATTTTGAAGGATCAATACCCATACTATCAACGACTCCACCCAATACAGCTATCTGTCTTTTTCTATTTAAATTAGAACCCTTTAAAGCTGAAATAAATTTTAACATAAACCTTCTTACTCCAGCAGGCAACGTCACATCAGCTTCTTTTATATTGGCAATTTCCTCTCGTACCATCCGCGTTAGTTCAGATTTTTTCATTTCACTTTCCTTAGCAATTTTGTTGCGGCTATTAATAGCTTTGCAGATTTTTTCCAAGATTGGTATGCATCTGGTCCGTGCTCTTTATCTTTAGCAACATCCAACAAATGACCTACATCATTTAAGGCATGATCCAAATACGAATTTAATGGACTACCAACCTCATAAATTTTTCTTTCATTAACTTCATCCAAATCGGATGCTTTAAAATCTTTTAATCTTTTAACCACTGTTGAAAACTGATTCAATCTTCCAAGATCAAACCCTTGAGCCGAAACTCCCAATTCAATATTTCCCCGTTTATCTATATAAACTGGTAATACATCGTTTCCACTAGCAGATTTTACATGATAAAATGCACCGAATACGGCTCGAGTAGATCCGCGTTTCATTTCTTTAAATTTCCTAACACGAATTCCAGCTTTTTTAAATGCTTTATCCATAAACATTTTTAATACTTCAAATTTTTCAGGATCTTCAGCTTTTAATCCTGCAGACTCGTTTGCTTCTTCTGCATCTTCTGCACTACACTGCTCTTTTGCAAAGAACGATCGTTGAATCATTTTTAGCGCTTTTAATGCAACTTTAGCTTTTTTCTTAAGTCCTAACTTTTCTAAAGTACTAACATAAGAATCTAGAGCTTCTAATCCTTTTTGATATGCATCAACTTTTACACTGAAATCCGATTCTATTACTTCATCCTTAGCCTTCCAATTCGTGTCAACATAATTAAAAAACGCTCGCTTTTTACTATCATCTAATTCAGTCGGACTTTTAACTCCAAACTTTTTTAAAGCAGAATCAAAAAACTTTCTATATTCTTCTGAACCTTCATTAATGTGGGTCATAATATGTTTAATAATTGCTTCGTTATAATAAGACACTAGTTCTTCCTATTTAAGAATAAATATCATTAATTAGAGTTATGTTGAACAGATTGTTTCCTGTATTCTGTTACAAGCTTCTTTATTTCGCCAAGAGCTTTTCTAGCACGTGCACCTGCAGATTTATTTCCTTTATCTACATTTTTACCATGCTCTGCTTGAAATTCTTCAAACAATGATTGTATTTGATCAAATATATCTTCCATTACGGAACCTCCTATTTTATGTAATCGCTATCTTTTACGAACCCGAACCAGCCACCGTAAGTTCTACTCACTTCACGAGTTAATTGTTCCCAATCCTTAGACGTATCATACAATACAGAATTACGGGTATCAACACTGTGAGCCTTTTTGAACTGACTGTTTAGCTTTTCCATGGTTTTGACAATTTTATTTGCTGTCATTTCCATGGACTTTATGTCTCGTTTGGTTGCGGCGTACTCGTCTTCTTCATTTAGCCGTTGAACATTATCAACTAAAAAATCTTTAAGTTTCATTTTGCTACCTGCTTTACTTTTTCTATTGAACGACCTGCAAAATATGCTGCGTAAACGGTCATCAACAACGTTTGATAAACTGGTACGTACGCTGCACCAATAGTAAAATCTTCTCCACCAATTTGTAAATTACCGTCAAAAACGCTTAATACAGTAAATACTGCAGTTAAGAAAATTAGTGTTAGCGGTCTAATATTTTTTGATAGCCAGCTACCATGTTTCATGTCAGCTTCCCATCTTGCAGATACTTGAGCTTGAGCAGCTTGTTCTGCTTTAGCTAAAATTTCTGTAATTCTTTCCTTCGCGGCGGCTTTCTCTTCACCTGAAGTGTGTAGGTTATCAATAATTCCACCTACATCTTTTAAGGTGTCTCCTCCCAATAAACTTCCTGCTGCGCTTGTTAATGTACTTAATAATCCCATAACATTCTCCTATAACGTTTCAACATTATTTTCTTTCATCCAGGCTTCGACTTTAGTTACTACATAATCAAAAACTACATTACGATCTTTATGTTGTCCAAAAGCATTGTAATAAGACTTTGCTAAGTAGTAAGCTGGTTCGACGTCTTTTTGTCCTTTTCTTAAATCAGCTACTATTTGAGCTGCTTGTAAATCTGATGTAACATGCCAACGCATGTACGAATAATCAAAATATTTGTGATAACCATGTTTATACATCCAATTCAAAATAGGATCAAACTTTACACCCTTTAAAAACCAATCCGCGGGTCCTTTAAATTTTCCGTGTCCCCATCCCTGTATGTACGCATAATATCTGTACATAAGACCAGTTACATTCCGTTTTTTGCCCTTCTTTCCTCGATAATCATACTTGTTTATTCCAAGTTTTCCAACTTCTTTACACAATGAATCAGTCTTACTCGGTATAGAATGGTTAACACCAGTATCTTTCTTAGCCTGTTTTATGACCTTATCAAATTCTGATGAAGTAACTATTTCTGTTAATAGGTGTTTCAGCTTAATCATCAGTATAGCTTATTGCACCCCCAAAAACTAATTTTGTTTTTCCTAATACATCTTTATTTGTATCCGGATCCAACGATCTTGTTGCAACTCTTACACCTAAACTGGGGAAACCTTCATGATCTACACTATCAATCCATACTTCCAGTATTCTCCATCTGTTATAATCGGTGCTTATCACGTCTAATCCCTTGAGCTTCTTTAGGAGTGGATCTTTTGATAATTTTATAGCCACTTCTTTTGAAGAAACGGTACGTGCATCATCTTCATGATACTTACGAAGATTTTTCTTCATCAATTTTGCATGTATGCTCATACCCTTTTTTTCTAATTTTTCAGTATACATTTCCCACTTATCGCGAGCTTCTGTTAATAAAATTTCTTTAAGCTTTACCATTAGAATACATCTCCAGCTATTTCATCTTCTATTTTAGACTTAATTTCTTTTGCTGAAACATCGAGTACACCGTCCATGTCTCCCTTCCAAACCTTTACTTTGCTTCCATTCATAAAAAGTGCAACTGACGGATAATTTCTTATTCTAAGTTTCTTTGCAACTTTTTTAACATCATCACTCAAAGCAACATGAATAACAGCTCCTTCATGTCCCTTAACATCGTTTCCTATAATATCTGCTGCTTCTTCGCTTTTCTTTTCCATCCACTTGGATTTAAAGATTATAACATGAACTCCCTTACTTACGGTTGAAGAAAAGCTCTTATCGTTAACCTGTCCAAATAGGAATGAAAATAAAAAAATTGATAATATCATTATTTTTCTCATAATATAACTCCTACTTATCCCTTTTTCTCCGCTCTAGAGATTTAATCTCTGCGGCTAATTCTTTTAATAGTTCTTTCATTTCTTCTATTTCATCATAGACTTCATCCATATCTTCCTGCAAAGAACCAACCTGATCTTTATATTGTTCGTAAGATCTTGGCCAGTTATAACCTTCCGGTCGAGATGGATATTCTGCTTGATATAATGTTTCTAAATTGGGTAAATTTTTTGCTTCTTCAATTTCACCTATTAACATCCAATAAAGTCCAACTATTGAAGCAATACCAGATGCAATTCCTATCATTGTTCCAATTGACATACTAAATTTTGTATTTTCACTCAATTCTTTTGGTTTTTCGGGTGTATTTTTTTCTACTTTCTTTGGTGCTATCTTTTCAACAATCTTTTCATGATGTTCTTCATGACCATTCTCTTCAGTACTTCTCATTATAACTTCTGTTATATCATCAAGAGAGCAGTATCCTTTATCTACAAGAATCTCGCCAAGTGATCGCTTGTCACCCTTGACTTGATCTTGCAAAGCTACGTTCAACTGTCTCTTTGTGATTATGTCTTCGTCACAAAGCAATCTTCCTATTTTAAGTCCACCATTCATAATATGTTCTAATGCCCTCCGTAATCAGCATAAGGTGTTGTGTCATCCTCATCTATTTCAATTTTTAAATTTTCAAATTCTATTACACCATGCATATTAGCTTCTGCATACGGATTATAAAATGTACCTTCACCGTCACCACTTATTATCCAAGTATCTCCACTTTCGCGTATTGTTTCTATATGTGCCGCTCCACCAATACTATAATCTTCTTCACCTATAATTTCCATTCTTACCCATTTACTTGGTGCTCCATGCATACAAGCTCTTGGGCATACTGGACAAACACTTGGCCATTTATATTCACCTTCATCAATCGGTAATCCATTTGTTGTATCACCTTCCCAATCTGTAAAAACTACAGCATAGTGTTCTTTGCTTAATTCAAGTCTACCTGCATCTTTTTGAAAGTGAATGATTAATATCTTTTTAAGAAATGTTTTTGTAGTATCAAATCCAACATATTCTGTTTGCTCAGCGAACGTTGTAATTCGTTGATATTCTGCCGCTACGTCTACTTCTTCGCCGTTCAACCACAATTTCATTGACATTGGTTCTTCTACTTTTGCATCTTCACAGCTAAACGTGAACAATAATATTGATAAAAATAAAAGGAATTTTTTCATTACTTAATCCTTCCCATATCTATACCTGCTTTTTTGAGATGTCCATGTAAACCCATCATCCAACTACGAAACGCAGCATCCAAATCTGCTTTACCCTCAAACTTGTTTATGAGCCTAAAAATATCGTTATTGACTCCGTTAAGTTTTTGGAAAAGTTCATGATCAGGAGAACGTTCCTGTAAATTTGAAATTTCTTTTCTAATTAATTGTCTTAGCTCTTCTTTTTTCATTTATATTTCCTAATCTGCACATCATATTAATTGTATGATGTTTATGAATATGTTTTTTTCTTAGTAAAGGTGTATGACGAAATTTCTTATGTTTCTTGTGTTTGTGAACAACTACTATTTGTTCATTATGATTACATTTGTGCTTACCGCTAATATTACCAACAGAGAAAGCAATTACACCAACTAAAATATATTCTAATATCATTTTTTTCTCCTAAAATCCTACAAACTGATAATTTAATCCAATTTTAAAATCATAAGCTGGGCGTTCCCAATAATATAAATATTTGCCTTCTGCAAATACGCCTAAATTGTCTTGAATTTTCACACCAACAATTGTACCAATATCATAATCATTCCAAGCCATTATCATTGGTTCCATATACATAAACTCATGTGGTTCTTTTCCATCTTCTAAATGTTTTTCGTATGCAGCCCCATTATGATAAGAGTATTTATCGTGCCCATAGTGATAAGGTAACCAATTACCCCATGCGTGAACCCACCAATTCTCAGCATAATGATACCAATCAATTCCCAACACAAGTGATGTTTCTCTTTGAAAACCAAGACCCCTCTTTAAATCATTTATATAAGTTTCTAACATTCCTGGAAAATGATATACAAAAAACTCCCTATCAGTATATGCGAATACATTACCATCAGAATCTCTCCATAACCAATCATGTCCCCAGTATTCACCACCGCCATTCCAAAAAGGACCATCGCCCTCAACAGGAACCCATTCACCATTTCTATATTCTAATAGTTCTTGATGAATCCAGTCACCATTTTCATCAATAGCATTTCCATCGCCCCACATATTATCATCAACACCAAAAGCATCTTCAGCAAAATCCCACCAAGAACCCCTGTACCATGTGGTATCTAATACCATAGCATCAAATCCGTATACAGGATGTTGTCTATGTTTTGCACCAACACTAAATGTAACACCGCTGCCTAAAAATTCTGGAGACCATTTAAATCTTAAATCACCTTGACCATAATTAAGATCTTCTAATCCCAATTCTGTCCAACCAACTTTAGCCATCCAAAAACTACCAGTGTACCTTAACCAATACTCTTGATTTAAATATTCTTGGCCCCATTGACGACCCTCTGTCCATTTAAGTAAATATTCCCAACCACTAACTGGGGCTATTGTCGCATTTTCATTAGCATTATTTTCTGAACCATCATACCAAGTTCCACCAACTCCAGCATTTTTAACACCTCGTTTTGGTTCGTATTTAAACCTACCAATCTTTCTCAACCCGAATGATTTTTGAAAATCTGGTTTTAAATCTCTTTCATCTCTACCAACCTCCAACGTTCCTGTACTCAAACCACCGATAATACTAAATCTATCGTTTTGGTACCGTGGAGCATTCAAGCTAAAACTCGCGTAAGCCGTAGAATACTTAAAAAATTTCCAAAGTTCTGTTTCTGCAAACAAAGATGAGGTCAATAATAGACCCAATACAATCTTCTTTAACATCTGTTTTCTCCAATTAATACTTAATACGTTAATCATCCGCATGTTCTAACAACTTAACATCATCCTCGGCATTGTTAAACCAAAAATCTATTACCTTTGCAAATGATCCAACAAAACCGCCCAACATTAGTAGTAATATTTCCTTCCAACCACCAGTAACATCTTTTCCTTGACTCATAAAATAAATCATAAGTGCTAATATTACTGAAAATAAACCAACAACGGCTATACTAATTAACCATTTCTTAGCTTGTCTAAATTTTATAATTCCAATCAATTCTTGATTAATAGAATGTTTTTGATCTTGTACATGAAATTCTACCCCTCCGGATGAATTTGTTTTTTTAATATCATTCATTACGTACTCCTACTATTTCTATAATATTAAATATCAAACCTTACAATAAAATTCAATGCTAACTCTGGATCGTTGCGGACTGGTCGAGTTGTTTTAGCAACCGCTAATAAATCTCCATGATCATTATACAAACCTATAGTAGTAACATAGGGAGCAAACATTGAATGCGTTGTAAAATTTTCAGTATAAAGTGTAGCGGCATATCCACTTGTATTATCATATTGTCCTTCTGCTGGCGAAGACAATAGTTGTCTTAAATTGTTATTATCTAAACCTCCTGGAATATCCATACTTCCGCTTCTTCCTAAAGATACACTAATATTTGTACTATTATTAAATGTTCCTTCTGGAATTAAGCATGTATATTCATGTTCATAAAGTGTTTTTGTAGCTTCGAATTCTAATTTCCACCCACCAGAACCACTAGATTGTCCAGCTACTGTTCCATAACTTCCAGTATCCGTAAGTATAATTAATCCGTGATTATACGATACAGTTCCAACTGCAGATCCGGAACCTTTACCTGTTAAACTTGCTGATACAAATTGTGTTTCATAAGTCGTATCATATAAATTTCCGTACCCATCATCCTTAATAATAAACGTATTTTCAGTTGAATAATCTGTTAATTCAACTGATCCAGTTTTAATTTGTTCTCCGAATATTTTTTGTGGTACGCTTATAACATTTGCTTGATTATGTAGTTTTCTTAAACCTAGTACTTCCCAATGTTGTCTAGTACCATCGTAGGCTTTTCCATGCCCAAATGGTAAAAAATTAAGATCTAATTGGTGTTGAGGTTGGGGTACAGTAGCACTGTGTCTATTACCTGGTAAGGCAAATTCAAAAAAATTTAATTTTAGTTGAGTGTATAACGGTCTTTTATAGTAATGATAATCTGCTCCACCACTAGTAAAGGTAATTTTATCCGCGGACCCGCTAGTAAACCCAGGATTTCCGTTCAAACTGCCAGATACAGCTTGTAATGGAATGACCCCAAGTCGTGTTGCGGTATCTACTCCGTTATAATAATCAATTCTAAATCGTTTATGGATCTTATATGGAGTAACGCGTCTGTCTTCATCACCTATTTGACCAAACATAGTTGTCCCTCACTGGTTTGTTATAAATATTAGCAACCCACATATAGCTTTCGCTAAAATTAACAGTTACTAAAAGTCTAATCTTACCTTTATGAGAGCTTCCCTACTTGTAGATTTCAAGATTGGTTTAGATAACTTAGCCACAGCTAACAATTCATTATTATTGTTATACAAACCTACTGTCGTAATGTATGACTTAGGATCTGTTCTAAAGGAAGGAACAGCTAATACTGAATCTGAACCAGAATAATATGTTGGATTCTGACTATGATTATATTTGCCGTGTTTTACCCTACAAAAGTAATGAGTTGACTTAATCTGTTCTTCACGTCTTGCAGCGAAATATGCTCCGCCCTTGATGTGATCGAAAAAGTCACCTGCGTTGTTATTTTGCGCGTTTGATTCTGTTCCGTATCCAGCTATTGTAGCTTGTCCGCCAAGTCCATCGGCGTCAAGTATTATTATGCCAGTTTCTGGATAGAATTTTCCGAAATGTACTGTTGAGGATCCTGTCACTGCAACACCTGTTGAAATTGAACCAGATATTACATTAAATTCTCGTACTGTAGATTTAACGTTAGGGTCATTCGTTGCTCCAGAATCATCGATCAACTTAATAACATTTGATGTTGAACTAGATACATGAATTTCCCAGTTACCCGGATCCATCTTCTCTTTAAGTCGTGATCTGTTCAACGATATTGCAAAGGTTGAATACGATGAACTTGCTTCTGCGGGACCCCATTTGAAAACCGTTTGGTTTTGAGGTAATAACAGATTTCTCAACTGTCTATAAACTGCTTTAGAAGCTTGATAATTGCTGTTTCCGCTTAATGAACCAGACCCGTAATAATTTCCGTAGGTAACAGAAAACTGTACTGATGCTGTTGCGTTTGTTCCAACAACTCCGTTATACGCGTCATAATAATGTTCACCGGTACTTCCACTTTGTACAGAAGAGGTGTAAAACGCTGTTAACGTTCCTAACCCACCTGACCACATACCAGACGAAACAGTATTGACCTGACCTGGTATTACGTCGTCTTGTTGATTAAACTCTGTGAATATGCTCATAAATTAACTCCTAATCACCAATAAATATTGGCAATGTTTACTTTTCTTCTATATGTTTTATGCCTTTGGTTGTATAGTTACCGTAACAAGCTTCATAACCCCGGATTTAACACCGGTTATTCTTAAAGTTACTTGTCTTGCTGAGTTAACTTGTTTTGCCACCAAACTAATTGTTTTTCCAGTAACGGTTTTAACCATTAAAATCCTCCCTTTGAACCACCTTTTGAGCCGCCGCTTTTGCTACCACCTGAACTACCTTTTGTACCACCAAAATCCTTCTTTGTTTCAGGTTCGAATTTCTTTTCATCGTCCATGCTTTTATCTTTTGTATCCTTCATTTCTCCAGTATCTTTTCCATCTGGATCTTTAGGCGTGAATGGACTTTTATCTTCTCCAGTCTTATCTGGAATATCATCTTGAAATTCTTTATCTGCTGGTGCAGAAGTAGAAACTGTTACTGATGCTGGAATAGAAGCTGATAATGCTTTCTTCAATGTTATAACGGTTTTCTGTGCATTTATTGATTGTGCATACATAGTAATGCTTTGTACTTTACCTTTAGTTGTATACGTTACAATTACTTTACTATTTGCTGCGATTCCTAATGCTTTAAATCCGCCCTTTTCTTTTTCAACTAATATTTTTCTATTCTCTTTTAAAATTGTAGCAAATACTATTTCACCTTCGGAAGCTGGTACATCGCCTTCATCTGTTGTACCCTTTCCACTGGAATCAGTTAAACCAAGAGAAATTATACCAGCACCTTCAACACTAACTACAATTCCTGCTTCTGAATAGATTAAATTTTCTGATGTTATAAGCTGTGTTGGACCGGAAACTCCTTTAAAATAAAGTTCACCTTCTGCTCTAACTGCTGAAACTGTTATATCACCAAATTTATTTGGTGGAATATAAAATTTATATAAATCTGCAAATAAATCTTGCTCACTTCTTTTCAGTGGTAGAGGAGTTTTCTTAGCCCCAAATAAAATGCTTTGATAAGCATCTTTAGGAACAGGATCACCATCAATAGTTAATTGTTCAAATATTACTTTATGAGCAACTTTTTTAACTTGATCTGCGTAATCACCAAGTATTAAATCAACAAATGAATCATCTTGAAGTTCAAACATATATTCTTCATCTTCATCAAACCTTAAAGTTGATGGAGAAATCATAGCATAATCTGCACTAACTGCTCCATCTCCAGTTAACGATATAGTCAATGGAACACTAGCTCCCATTTCTGGAAGTTGCTTTGTTGTTGGTTTTAAGGTTGTTAACTTATACTTTAACGCAGTATCTGAATATGTAGATGATTCTAATATTGGCATATTCTCAATTGATATACCATAAAAATTGGGTCCATTAGAGTTGGACTCATCGTACATTGTATAATCAATTTCATCATCACCCAAAGCAAACTTAACGATGCTGAACGAATTACTAGCTAACATTTCTCGTCCCTTATCTGTTAGCACCGCATCTACTATGAGTGAAGTATTATCTAGAAACGCCATCGGCAAGTTTCCTTATATTATGATTCGTCTACGTAGCCTATAGTGATAGTTGAAGCAAACGTTGCTCCATAACTAAGGCCAGTGACGATCAGTGTTGTGGTTGGATCGGCAGCCGCACCTGGATCATTAATTGCTTTTGGATGAATAGTAACACTATTACCAAAAACAGTTTGACTAATATTTTGTGTAGAAGCTGTATAATCAATGCTTCCGCCACCACCTACTCCACCATCATTACTTGGAGATGTCAAGTAAGATATCGATGAATTAAGAACAGTAAACGAATATCCAGCTGGATCTGTTGTTCCATCATTTGGAACATTCGTTGTAGTTGGTGATATCGGACCAGCAGTTGATGCTTCATTACCCGCTGAACTCCATTCCACAGTATAAGAAGATTCTATACCAAGAAGTGTCGACATTTTTCGTGTACCAACAGCTCTTGTTACTAGCTTATATCGCATAATGGTATTCGTATCCGGAGTAGGCTCCAGAAGTGGTAGGTTTTCTATAACCTGACCATAGTAGTCAGATCCTAATGGATGTCCGGGATCCCAAAGGCTGTAGTCAACTTCGTCATCAGCCAAAGCAAATTTAGTGATACTAAACTCGTTTTGTCCGCGAGCTAGTAACTCTCGACCTTTTTTCGTGAGGATCGCGTCCAAGACAGTTGTTGCATTATTGAGGTATCCCATTTTAATATTCTCCTAAAATTATTACGTAGAACTCATTTGTTTATAAATATTACTCTAAGTATTTTATTCACCTTTTAATTCAGTGTCTAGATATGTGCCACCAGTAGAATCAGTCTTAACTTGATACGGATTAGTTTCGAAAATTTCAACACTTAATTGTTCTCCAAACGGTACAGTTGAACCATCCTCTTTACATCCATTATACGCTAAATTTTCTAATGCTGTATGAGAATCATACACGGATTCATATTCACTCTGTTCTAAAGAAGATGAATACGATAAATTATAAGATGCTGATAAACTGGATGAAAAATACGGAATAGTATCTTGATTGTATCTCGCCAATCTTGAACCCGTTACATTTGGCGGTAATACTTCAAAGAAAATAGTATCCCCGCCACCAGTTGATATTGACGAACCACTATAATCATTGTACGAATCTACTGGTTCCTGTAAAGTTTGAAAATTAAAGCTAGAAATATTTGTTGCTATTACTCCATCCGAACCGGAAGTTTCGAAATCAATACGTTCTGAAGATGCAGTCACTGCAGTTCCAGGAAGTGGTATTGTTCCGTATTCCAATAAATTACTACCGGTAGGTTGAGTAGAATCCCAATGAAATAAAGCCTCTCTTATTTCTTTAGTACTTGTTATTTCACCACCAAGATCTGTATCTAAAATTCCATTTCTTTGTAATACATCAGATCCACTTACTTGATACGATTCTATATAATCTAATATTCCTCTATATCTTTGCTGAGAACCTGAAACAGGAAAACGATGTGTCAGATCTAATATGGCTCTTTTCTTTAAATCTTCCATGGATGGAGGAGCACCCACAACAACTTTAGATCGTTCTAATATTGTTGGTTCAATAAGAAGACCAATATTTTTCTTAGCTCTAGCTGGCGCAGCTCTTCTAAGATGATCGAATAAACTTAAATCATAATATTTGATCAATTTAATATAATCCCAGAATCCCTGCTTTGTTGTCCATTTTTGCCAATATGTATCTGCTACTCGTTTAAATCTTCCATAATAGTAATCTTCTTCAAAATCATCTCGAGGATCTCCAAGATAAGAACCAAAATCCATATCTGCTAATGATAATATAATATCTTCGTTTATAACATCGCTCGGTGCAAAGAATATTCCCAACTTATTAGAATCATTTGCTGCTAAGTCGTAAGAACCAAGTTCAACTCTTTCTGTAGGACTTAAAACTGCTGGTAATCCATCGGGAGTTTTTAATATACTACCTTCAATTCTTATCTTATTAGATTTCTTTCCCAATCCAATTGCCGGAGTAAATGCTTTCTGTCTATCTGATACATTACTAAAATTAATTTCATTTGCAAATCCAGATCCAGTTGCATATAATTGACCATCTGTAAGTGAATAATCTTTTAAACCATACGGAGTAGTACTCAAATTAATGTAATCATCTAATGAAAGTCTATATGACATATCATAATACGATGAACTAATATGATTTCCATTTACTGCTTTTGGAGCCGCTACATGGTTATAAAATGCAGATGATGTTAACGGTGTTCCCCAATATCTTATTTCCATCATCGAACCAGAAAATCTAGACCCTCTTCTAGCATCGTTTCGCTTACCACCAAAATACCAATTATCATCTCCGGCAACACTACTTGTTCTATAATAATTTGCTAATAAACTTCCTGATATATCCATGCTAGCAGATTTTGCAACTACAACTTCATCTATTCCTGAATCATAATAACCCAAGAATAAATCAAAACTTTGAGTTAACGGATCAGCATCAGTTAGAACATGCATACTATCATAAGAACTTGATATTGACGATGATATTGTACTTCTACGTCTTAACATTAATGACCAATATTCATCGTTATATACAGAGTATTCCCCTAAACTCATACTGTATTCACCATGACCACTACTACTCATTACAAATTCAACTCTACCTTTAGCATCCGATGCTGTTACGTTTGTAATATAAATCGAAGCATCTATTCCATCCGTAGAATTAACCTTTTGCGCTAGCACAGTATCAACTTCATACGGTGTTTTAAATCTCATTTCAATTGTATCTGGTGTTCGTCCAAATCCAGTATGATACCACGGTGCTTCAAGATATTGACCACCCTGAAAGTCTAATGCTTTTGTAAATCTTTGTTTTATTTCGTAATCTTTTTCTCCAGCGATCTTAGGTCCACCGTATTCTTGCGTTCTCAATATTGATGTTGGTATACCATACGCTGCAATTATTGCTTTTAATCCCTGTTTGGTACCTTTAGATTTTAATATGTAAGGCATCGATGCAAGAATTCTATTCCATATTTCTCTTGTTACATCTTTTTGAGATTTCTTACTCCATCTAACATTGAATACTCCAGTTTGAGAACCGGACTCTTGTAATCCTAAATAATATTGAGGTAATCTAACAAGATCTCTTCCTTCTTGCATTTCAAAACCAAATCCCTTTGCAACCGGTTCTACTAGAGCTTGAGAAATTCCTTTAGTTACATCTTCTGTTCTATCATGTACATCAGTTAATGCAACAACATGGGACCAAATATTATCGTAATGATGACCAATCATATCCATAAATGTTAAGAATTGATTATTTGTTTGATCATAAGAAATATGCTCTGGTAATAAGTTAACCAATCTATTTGCATTATTTCTATCATAAACTTTAGCAGTTACTTGAGAAGCACTGTACCACGTAGTAAATACAGAACTAGAAACTGAATACAGCTGATACGGATTGGTTAGTGTACCATCACCGGATAATTTAGGAGCAGCGTTATCATAAAATTCTCCTATTGAACTGGTAATATATGAAGAACTTTGAACGTACATGTATTCTTCAAAATCATCAAAAGCATTAATAACCTCTCTAGCTGAATCCTCCCATTTTTGAATATCAACTGCAGATCCACTAACTGAAGTCCCTTGTGAACTTCCTAAATATCCTGATCCACTTAAATCTCCAGTTAATGATGAACTATAATTTTGATACAATTCTAAATTAGTAAGCTTTGTTTTCATATTGTACAATCGTTTTTCGGCTGAACCAAAATGTACAAAGTTTTTATATTGCCTGTAATCTACATTAATTTTTGCTGTTTCAAGACTTCCACTTAATAATTTATTTTCTAATTGTTCTCTAACCCATTTACCGTTTCCAACAATATCAGTATGAGATAAATATTCTGTTTGTCGTTCTCTAATTGGAGACTCTAAATCTTGAAATCTAGGTAACCTTAATACTGTATCTGATATTTTTTCATCTAAAAACGGTATTAAATCTACAGTTTCTGTTAACGACGGTGTAACTTCTTTTGCAATATAAACCATGTCTAGTGGTTCAAAATCATCAGAAAGTGGTTCTAATAATTTATATGCTATTGATCCCGGATAATTTTCAGAATTTACCGGTTTAAAATTTGTAATCAGCGTTTTAGAATCAGGACCAGTAATCATATATGTGTATAAATTATCTGGATCATTTATTCGATATCTAACAAAATAATCTTCAAATGCAGTAGTTGCGTTAACTGCTTCCGATCCTGACATTATTGCATTTATTTCTTGTCCAAATTCTTGATATGTTTTATCAACTACAATCTTTTTTGGTGCATCATCGTTAACAACATCTAAAACTTTTCCCTCGTATCTTGCGTAGACATTATCTTCACTAGCTGGAACACTAACATAATCGACTTCAAATCCTCTATCAAATGTAGAATATTTATTAACTCTAAAATTAGAAAGAACAGATCCTTGTTGTTCCGCTGCTTCCTCGTAAGTGTTCTGTACTCTAATAGTATTAGAATCAACAACTTCATCAATTACTAGTTCTAATGGTGCCAATAATGCTGTATCATCAACTGATGCTCTCATTTCTGAAGTCATAAGTAAATCTATTCGTATACTATCAACATAAAGTGTTCCGTAATCACCTTTATGTCCGTATACTCGTAAACACGTGTTATCTTCTAAACTAAACTCTTCACTTACTACAAAATCAAACGATACTTCTTCCCATTCATTGTATAGACTACATGGAAGATAGTGCATAGTGGTTCCATCTCCCTCATTATCACCACCACTAATGTGCGCTCTATCCAATCTCATCGTTTTAACTCTTACAATATGTCTTCCATCAGCCGTTTCTTCTGTTTCAACACTATCATCTAAAACCCATCCATCAATTCCTTTCCAAGTCCAATTTTCATCTGCTGAAATATTTTTTGTTGAAACCCAATCATCCCTACTTGGATAAAAACTTACATTAGAAGCTTCAAATAAAAATCCATCGTGTGAAACTATTCTAAAAAGACCCGTTGTAGTGGAACCCAAATTTCCTAAGTAAACATAGTTTGATTCCCATGAACTACCATTCCATCTCCAACCAAACGCCTCACTTTCAACCAATGCACCATTTATATTAACAAAACCTGGTCTAACCTCACCCACCATTCGATTCTCTACACCTACTCTTAAAATCCACTGATTCTGACTCTGATTCCACTCAAAATCACTTGATACTTCGCCATCTAATGTCCAAGATTTTCTGGCACTTCCACCCTGATTCATGCTATTTAATCTTTGTTGTAATTTTGCTCTTTGAGCTATGTACGCACCTTCTTTAAAATGTCCGGATTCATAATCTTCCCGTTCTAGTTCTTCTATTTCATCTAATATTCCCCTACGTTCTTGCTCATCTAAATCCGTTACTAGCCATATTCCGCTTGGACTTCTTGCTCCTGGAGAGTTATGAGCGGGTGGTGGAGGTTTTGCTTCTGGATAATCTGAAGGTGATACTACATAGAAACCCTCTGGTGTATCACCCGAATCTGGTCTTATATTAACGTATTCACCCTCTACAATTTCTTCCGGATCGAACCAATCAGTAGCTATATCAAACACATTTACTTCACTCATCGCTTCGTAAATTGCTTTATCCATTTCGTACACTTCACTTGCTTCAACTACTGGAGGCTCTGGAGGTGTTAATTCATCAAGTAAAAAGTGATCTAGTCCAATCATTGCACCTTTTCTACCACCCTGATCAAAATTTACCGGAGCCGATTTTTGCATCCAACTTACTTTAATAGTATCTCCTGGTTTTACACCATACGCAGCCAATGCTCCAATAGTATTCCATCCACATGCAATTCCCATCCATCTATGTGGCCACCAACTAGCCAACTGTGTATTGTTATCAAAACGAGGATCAGCCAATCCCCGAGTAAGATACCAACTCTTAGCTGGATTTGACCACTCCTCTAAAGCAGCCGCTCTCATAGCTTCTAAAATATAACTTTGATAATTTAAATCTGGGAAAAACATAGCTGGACCACCATCGACTCCCTTACCCTTTCTCCATTGGGCTTGGTATCCATGTTTTGCGGTACCAGCATTAGACCATTTGTTTCCAGATCCAAATGCGTTATATCCACTACTCCATATAAAATCACCATTTTCATCTCTTACAGCTATAGCTTGTCCATTTAATTCTTGATCCCATCCTTCTGGTGAGAAACCACCTGGTTTTCCTTCGTCACCATCTTTCGGAATAACTGTTGGTTCGAATATTGTTTCTATGTCTGCATCGCTAAACATTGTAACTTCAGATAAATCATCAATCGCAATTGCATCATGAATTTTTAAAGTTCCTCCAGTCATAATTGGAGTAAACGTATCATCACCGTCTGCAAAAACTGCATTCATTAAAACCCCATCCGGATCTTGAAATTTAATAGTACCGTTTATTGCAACTTCTACTGTTCCATCTTCAAAACCTTGTGATCGAGTAAACGGTGTCATAGAAGAACCCTGTTCTAACTGAGCTCCAGCCCACGTAGCATATTGACCCAAACTTGATTCTTGAGAGGGATCTATTCCTGCATTTCTTGGATCCCATTGACATCTTATTTGTAAAGCCCTAGTTGATGTATTTGTTAGAGTAAAAGTATGAGAAATTCTTTGCCATTCACCAGTAGCAGTATATGGTCCGGACACTGCATCATTTCCACTTATTCCCCATGGACCAGAGTGAGCTCTTAATCGTACAATACTTCCAGACGGTGCATTTACATACGCGCTAGTTGTAAAGGTTACTCCTTCTAGATCAACTGGACAATCGAATGATTTTAAATTAAAAGATAAGTTAGTTCCAACAAGAGAACTTGGATGGCGACTCTCATAATCTAAGTGGATAGTATTCTGTATAATTGCTCTGATTGCCAATTGACCTGCTGGATTTGGTTCGGCTACGGCATCTAAAAACAATGCTCTGTGTCCGAAACCGTTATCGCTTAGCAGTACTCCAGCATTTGGCCATGATCCATGAGCTGCCCATCCAAATAAACTATCCATATTCATATCGCCAAGCAAATTTGGTCTTCTGCTTTCTATATCAATTTCTGGTTCTACTACTAAAACATCAGTTTCTTCAGGGGTTATTCTTTTTCCCATAAAATAAGCATCATTAATTCTTATTGTTCCATTGACCCAATTTCTTGGTAAATTTGTTCCAGTATTGAATGTTATAAAATTTGATGTTATTCCAGGAAACCCAGCCGTCATTCCTTCTTCTGGAAACCAATTAAGACAGTTATATGCTGCCATTCTAAATCGTTCCCTATAACTCTCATCGTTAATAAACGCCGGAGATACTATAACTTCATCCTTACCAGATGATATTTCTTGAAGAATAAATTTATTTTCTTTTACATATAGTGGATCGCCTTCATTTGTTTCAGAATCAATATGCGGTTCCGCTGCAAAAATACTGCCTTCAGTTTCTTCAAAAGAACCTTTAAATATCCTTTCTGCTCCATTAACCAATAACGGAAATGGTCCTCCAGCTTCTATCCTCATAAAATCAAAAGTCAAATGAAATCTTCCTCTACGATAGCCGAGATCTCTTAAAATTTTACCAGCATCCAAACTAACAATAGCTGGATGACTCGGAATACTTGAATTTATAAACGATTCGAATTTATCATGGGTAACATATTCTGTAGCAATTAATTCGTTATTGTTTCCATAAATGTTTATTCTAATAATATCATTAGGATCTAAACCGAATAGAGCATCAGGCCACTTTACGGACGTATAACCTTCTCCTGAAAATTGAGGATATTGTACACCATCCCTATATGTTGTATAATCATTTGCATCTGGTAATGCTATTAGATCATATAACTTTTTAGGAATATCTGTTGACCTGCGTGTTTTTGAGCTAGGCATTAGAACTCCTTAAATTCTCTATCCAGTATATCCTTAGTGGCTGCGTTGGTTCTATATCTTACTTGGTATAACCAAATCCGTAAATGTTGATTTGGTGTAGGAAATGAGTCACCCGTTTCTGGATCTTCATACAATTGAATAACGTCATCTTCATTTCTAAATGAATCATGTGCTTCACCACCTTTAGCAAGCCACTTATCTCTGGAAAATACGTATTCTTGATTATATTTTATTTCATCTCGAACTTTTAAGGAAGTATAATGTTCGTTTGCTTCTAATTCTTCTTGACTATATGGCATTATCTATTTTCCTTTAAAGTAATTGTCTATCCAACATTTTCCAAAATACATCACACCCATCCAAAAAGACATTTCTATAACTTCAAAATATCCAAGACTATTTAACCAATCGAAATCCATTATTTTACTACCAAGAATTGATGATTTCCATCAAAATATTGTACAGTTTTATTAATACCCGAACCGCTTTCTATTTTAAACTGTATTTCGTAAACTCTTTCTACTTCTAATGCTTCAGTTCTTAAATTAATATAATTCCCATTAGAATCACAACTAATAATAGATCCTGATCCGAATGGTATAATTGTAGTACTTGTTCTGTTATCAACTATAGAATAATAGCTAGATCCGCTTGGCAAATATTTTACATCCATATACGATGATGTTACAGAATGTGTTTTGGCAGGATATTTTTCTCTTCCCTTAATTCTAATTGTTGATAGTGTACCTTTCTTATATTTTGGTTTAAAATTTTCTATGTTTATAGTTAGTCTTTCTATTTGTGTAGAAGTCAATCCACTCAATGAACCAGTATCATAAACAGAATCATTCCATACTGCTTCTAATCTGGGTTGAAAAACTGTATGAGTATCAGATGAAAAGAATTTAAAATTTCCACTATGTACACTACTAGTTTCTTCACTCAACCCTCGTCGTACTAAAAAACCTTCATTGCTAATACTTCCACTAATCCAATGGTTTACAATGTTGGTAACATTCATTCTCATATCAACTGAATCATTCTTGTTAAATGTTTGAGAACCTGTGTATTCTGATCCTGAATAGTAAGTTCCGCCCCAACTACCACTATCAACGTGTCCCCATTCAGAACCAGTATCTGCAGTTCTATATCTCCAACTTACTCCATTTTCTGTTTGTGGAAGATCAGTTGCTTTTCCATCACCTTCGTCCCAACTTTGTGAAACAGCATACGTATACAGTGTGTTATCTCGATTTAATTCCGTGGCACCAGCATCATACATGTTTAAATAAAATGTAACACCTGCTCCAATAGTTCCATCAGCAACAGATTGAGACAATATAGTTGTCGAAAATTTAATGAGTGATCTATTAACTTGATTAAACGATGTAGTACCAGATGTAAAATTTTTACCAACTTCTAATATTTCATCCATTCCGGTATTTTTCCAACTACCAGTTGCAACTTCCGTTGCACCTCTCAATATAGTTGCATCTTTATCGGCATATTCAAAATAATGAGCCATTAATAATCTCCTAGAACTTTACCAACAATATCAATTGATGGGAATTTTAATTCAAATATGGCTGGATCTAAAGACGGATAAACTATTCCATTCTTAGTAGCAGATTGAATGTCATAAATATTTCCCGAATAACCTAAAGCCTGAGAAAATTTATTTTCCAAAACAATTAAATTCCCAGAAGGATTGTTGTTTATTGGAGGAACTACATTGTTAACTCCTTCAACCAAAGATATTTCGTATGCAATATCAGCTAATATTATGGGTTGATTTATTTGCCATAGATCTGGATCAAAATAGTTTCTAACATTATCAATACATTTTAATATAATTTCTTGCTTATTAAATCCTTTCTTGACATAAATCGAAAACCTAATACCAACATTAATAACGTACGCATCTTTTAAATTAACTGCATCTGTTAAAATTCTGTATGGCCCCAAATACGTTTTAATATTTTTCTTTGTAGCTTGATTAACCGTTGTTAATTGTTTATTTTGATCATATCCAAGAACATAAAAATTCAAAGCCATTGGATTAGGCATTCTTTGCTGAACCTTTGATATTGGTATTTCTCCACCAAAATCATCTAATGTTTCTTGAGTAATTGTTTGTTCTTGAATTACTCCTTCTCCAGAATTGATCTGATCATCTTGCGTTATATAAACCTTTGCAATATTACCATACTTTGGAGGTAAATTATAAACTCTTGTAATATAATCTTCTTTAGAAACTGCTCTATTTTGTGCTTGAAAATACTGTCTAGTATTCTCTTTGATTTCTGCTAAAGATTCTTCTCCTCTCCCACCGGTTGCTGGAACAGGATTATTAACAGCAATAGATCTAAAAGATTCTTGAACCAGTGCAGTGTCTAACCCAGAAGAATTAATAACAGTTATTAGGCTTCTTTTGGTTGTTATACTATTAGAAGGAACATTAGATTCTACACCTCCACCAACTGAATACTTAATTGTAAGAGTTGTATTAGACGGCGCTGCTCCGTATACTGCCGTAGTCAAAAAATTTGCTGGATCCAGTGCACTATTATTGTTTAGGTAATTACTATTAGTAAAAGAATTTCCTACTGTTGTTGGATTTGGTATTACTTCTTCATCTGCAGAAGTAGCTGTTCCAGATCCAAACTGTAATATAGTTTTTCCATCAACATCTAATTTAGTTTTAAATCTCTTTTGTGTTCGTATTAATTTTAAAATATATGGAACTGTTTCATTATACGCCGCTAAATTTTCATCAAACTCTGCAGTATTTTCAACATCATCGTAAATTATATCTTGTGCTAAAGATTCTACCTCGTACCAGTTATTGCCATCTGCATCTTCAACGGATAATACTTCTAATACTGGACCATTTCCCAATTTAATTTGATCATAAGCAACAGCAGTTCCAAATTCAAACGTTTCTGTTTTTTCTGTTCCGCTAACTGCTTTACACGATTTTTTTAATAAATATTTTGTTGGAGTAACACCATCGTCATCTAGCTCGTAAATAGATGTAGTAGTAAGATCCATAGAACTTGAATGTTTAAAATCAACTTCGTTTAACGTTCTAAAAGTTCTAGCATATTCTTCGCTTTCTACTACTGACCCAACTTTAATAATATGACCATAATCATAATTTGGTTTTATATTTGCACCAGTACCAGTTGTTGGAACAGTTTGAAAAAAATCTAGATTGGCTACAGACGGCGTTGACATTATTGGTTTATACCCATACGATTGAGCAATATCAAAAATAGTTTTTCTTTCTTCTGCGTATACCAGTAACGACTCTCTAAACTGTTCGTCTATATAAAATGAAAGAACATCACCAACATACGATGCCATTTCAATAAACATCATTCCAGGAGACGTCTCATTAAAATCTGCATACGAAGTTGGAAAGTAAGTTTTAGCAAACTCCATCAAATCGGATTTGAATCCTGTAAAATTTTTACTTAAATAGTTTACCTCTTTAGGCCTAGTTTTTACACTCGCCATATTAATCTCCAGCTCGTATTAAATTTAAAGACAATGATTCTAATGCTGACGCATCATTAACTAACGAATATTGTACAGATATATTCACAGTATTTGTATTATGTGAAGCATCTATAATTACTGCATTTAGAATAACATGCGGCAACCATTTTGCTACCGCTTCTCTAATAGAATCTTCTATTTTTTTAGAAAAACCTGTATCCATATTTTCAAATAAAATATTATAAATATTACTTCCAAATTCTGGTTGAGCTAATCTTTCGCCCTTAACCGTTAATAATAAATTTTTTAAATTACTTTTTGTTTGTTCTAGCAGTGTACTTGATTGTTGAAAAAACCCGTTTTGTCCCCGTTGAATAGGTAATGTTATTCCTATTTTCGAATCCGGATCTTTATCTCTTAACCTAACTGTTGTTGTTCTTGGATTTTCTAATGCCATTATTTAAGTGTTCCTTTTCCGCCACTAAGCACGTTAGCAAGGGTTGAATTCATTTCTGTAAACGAAGCTCCAAGTTCAGTTGCTCGTGCCCTTGTAGTTAAATATCGTTGACCACTATTTGTAACAGCAATACCTATATCCAACGATGATTCAAGAGAAGCAACTAACGCTATTCTTTGCGTTGAAGTCAATGATGTATTGGACACTAAAGTAGTTAATGTTTCAACAAGAGGGTTAAATGAATTTTTTTCCATTGGAGGAATAACTCCAGCAGGATCCATTCCAACTTCTGCCCTTTTAACATAATCATGAAATGCAATCGCTTCTTCATTAGCCTTTTCAACATTTTGTTTCATTTCTTGAATTTTAGGCTTAGTCTTCAAAAACTTATTTTTCAAAGTTTGTCTATGCTTTAAGTTTGCTAAATTTTTTATTAATCGTTTAAGTTCTAGTGCCATGCTTATTATCTATTGCCTTAACTACTTTTGCTGAATGTCCGCTAAAAGCTTTTTTCATAAAATCTGGCATATTAGCCGTGTCTTGTACTGGTTGCATAGAAGATTGCATTCCTGCTAATTTTTCTACACTGTCAACAGCACCACCGCCCAAAGTTGGATATTCTTCAAATCCAGCTGGAGCACCATTAGATATACCACCCTCTGTATTATTTAAAACTTCGTTTAAAATAGGATCATCAGTATATTTTTTAGTTTCAGTATACTTTGGTTGATGCTCTTCTTTACCAATTGCATCAACTGGTGTTGGATCAGTTAATTCCTTTATAACATATTTTATTTGTTTAGAAACTTCCTCTGACACCATCTTTTTTATTATGCCCCTTAATGCTTTAGTTGTATCTTTTTTCATGGTAATACCCTTCATTCTTAATAATATATATGACTAAACAAAATTGTTTGCTTTATCCATATCATCTAATTCTGTCATACAATCATTTAAATCTATTAATTGAGAATCTAACAGTGCTTCTAATTCCTCTTCTGATAATACTGCATTATCTGATAATCCAGCGGCTCCTTCATCTCCGGCACTATAATCTAATTCATCATCTGGAACTATAAATGGTGCTTGGACCGATGTTCCACTTCCATCACCACTTCCATCTCCACTTCCATCACCACTTCCATCTCCACTTCCATCACCAGCTGAACCATAAATATTGATTATTACTGGTGGATTCGAATGTCGAACAACAGATCCACTATTAACTTGATCTCCTACATTTAATCCAAGTCCTGGTCTCATGTAATCATCATCGCCATACTCATCACCAAGACCATCAGCCAATTCATCTAATGCATTCGCTAATCTTCCACCGGTGGTGGGTCCCATATCGCCTGCTCTTCTATCTACCAAAACTCCACCCAATTTTGCACATTCTTCTGCACTTAATCCTGCTTCGGCTCCTCTGTTTGTTGCACATTGTGCTAAAAGTTTTTTCAACAAAGAAATCAATTGTGGAAGTAATTTGCTTGTATCTGTTAAATTTTTGTATGCTTGATCTAACATTATTGCCATTCCTTCTATTATTTGTAAACAAAATAGGAATGCTTCTACCAATCTAATTGGAGCAAACAGCCACTTAATAAGTTTAATAGCCTTTTTCATTTTTTTAATTAATTTATTAACTGCTCTCAATATTTTTTTAATTTTGCTAATGGTTCTTTGAACTTTTTGCATGAGCTCTAATAATTTACTAATATCAGGAACATACTTGCATGCATCTTCAGGGTCTAATTCTATTAACGAAACCAAATTCTTTGTTTTAGCAAGAAATTTTCCTTGTAATGCAGTTAACTCATTTATTTTTTTCTGTATTTTTACCCACCATGCAAAGTCTAAACCAGGAATGTCTAAATCAATATCTAAATCCTGAGCCAAATCATCTAAAAACGAACCTTCTTCTGGTCTTCCAGCCAATTCTTGTAGTGAACAGTATTCATCCGCTTCAGGATCTGCACCACCTGGAGAAACTACGGCACCTTCATCTGATACTGTACTTCCATTTGATGCGACAGCCGGTGCTTCTATTAAATTACCATCTGCATCTCTAAATTTACCATTTATAACAATATCTCCATCACGTAAATGTGTTCCAGGTGCAAAAGCTCGAGCTTCACCACCATAACCAGAGTGAATAACATCTACTCCATCCGAACCTGCGATAAATCCATCCTCTGAAACAAAATCTCCAGGACCCAATACACTGCCAAGTGGAAACAGTTCTACCATATTTCCGCTAAGACCATAAATGGAAGAAGCAATCTTATTTTTTTCTAACTCCGCATCACTTATTCCTGAAGCCGATTTATCACCATGACTTTCTTTAATTGCAGAACCTCCAGTAATCTGATCTCCCAATAGAAGTTTAGCATTTTGAGGAAGATGTCTTTTTAATGACGTAATATTTTTACAATATAAATCAGCCATTACCAATTCCTTCTCTTAATCCTCTTTTTAAATTTCTTTTTCTTCTTGACAATTTAATGTTACCACTCAATAATCGTTTTTGTAACGACTCTTTCGTATGTTCTGAAATATATGCTTGTAATCCTGATCCCGCACCCATTAATGCTGGAATTGGAACGGTTATTCCGATATTCCCAATACCCGTTGCTCCACTAACCTTTCCTGCAAATCTATTAATTTCTTGTAAAAGTTCTGCTAAAAATTCACAAAGAAGTTCTCCCATAACTGCACTTTGCATTTTATCAACATTTACATCTCCAATCCTAATATATTCGCCAACAAGATTAACTGTATTCCTTGCTACAAAATTAAAATTCTTTCCTGAAAAAATGTTTATGTTTCCACCTAATTTTGAATTAAAAATTAACTTTTTTGAATCTATTAAAATTTGTTCTCCACTAAAATTAACTGGAGTAGTTTCATCATCTACCTTTGGAATTACATTTAACTCAAGATCTTCATTTCTCATCATGTATATTGAAGCTACATCTTCATTCGGATTTTCTTCAAGTGGAAGAAATAAATTCTTTGCTTTCTTTTCTTCTTTTGCAATTCTAAATTTCATAACAGAATATGATGTACCGTCTTGCTCTGCTGCTTTTCCTATTCGTATAGATTGATCGTTACGACCGTTAATAGCCCAATCACCTGGATATTGTTTAACTGGACGAGGAAATTCAGAAACTTCAAATGCATCCTTATCTCTTCCTCCACTTAGAAATGCCTTTATTTTAGACTTATCATATTTTCCAGTTCCGCTCTTAGCAGTAATTTTTGCCATTGCATTGTGATTAACATTATTCTTTGAATTTATTGGAGGATAATAATATGACTGTCCACCAAAAGTTACAACGGGAACCAGTTCACCAATTATTGGATAATATTTTATATGAGGATCTACTGGAAAAACCCATCCGGATCCACCTCTACCAAGTTCATGTGCAGAATATATTGGAGTACATTTAATACCACCAATAAATGCTGAACTTTTCAATCCAAATTTATCTAAATCATCTTCGTTATAAAGTACTGCATCTACTTCACACGGAACTGCTTGAATAGATACCGTTTGTGATGCGGCAATCATCTGAGAGGCAATGTCTCTAGCACCCTTCTCAGTTGCTAACGCATCTGAAAGGTTTAATTCTGGATTGCTACTATCTGCAATGTTATCTACAAAGATACCAGCGATTGTTTTTGATTGCATGTTGTCCCCTATTTGGACTTGCTTGTAATATCCAATTGAATATCGTCTATTTCACCTTGAATATTTTGTGCTGCTTCTTCTATTTTTCCTAAAATTTGATCTTTCTCTTTATCTGATAGACCATATTCACCCTCTTGGTTTTTGGATTCTGCTTGCATAACTCGTTGAACTACTGCTCCTAACTTAACTAGTAGCTCATCATTTCTGATGTTAGCTTCCATGAAATCGCTAATCATTGGAAATAATGTTTGAGCGCTTTGTGGATCTTTAATATAGACCATCATCTCTTGAATAAGAGATTCTATTTGAATTTTATTGCGTTTGGAATTGTCGTCTATCTTCTTAAATAGATCGGCAATTGTTTTCCCTTTGTATATTTCATAATCAGCAGACATCTTAGAACATCCTTTTGATTATAAATATACTAGTCTATGAAAAACGACGTAGGGTAGATATTGTATTAATAGAGCCTGTTGTGATCCATTGCTTATGTAAATTGGCAAAGTGACCCTTCATTACATTTAAAACTTTAGTTATATGTTGGGTTTTGGCTCCAGAAATTTCTCTTAATAGAATATAAAGTGCTTTTTTATTGAATATTTCAATAGAGTCAACTTTATCCATTAATTCAAGAATAGAATATGCAATCTTTTTATCACGATCTTTTTTAAATACTTTATCAATATTATTTTCCCAGTAATCTTTAACCGAAGAAAAAAAGTAAGATTCGGCCTGTCTAGATTCTGAATCGTCTACGTATGTAACTTTCTTAACATCCTTATGTTTAAGATCTAATACATCGCTGTGTGTTTTTAATTTTTTATAATTGCCGTTATTATGACATATTAACCAGTTTTTTACAACTACACTAAAATAACTAAATGCCTTTCCCTTACCTTGTTTATATTTTCCCAATCTAGTAATCATAAACGATATGACTTCGTGTTTAACATCTTCTGTTGGAACATCAAAATAATAAAACTTAAACGTGTGTATGATACTTTCAACTAATTTTTCAAACGGAGCGCGTAAGTGTTCGTTATATATTAAATTTCTTTCTCTCCAAGATGTTGCATTGTTATAATCAATAATTCCCTGTTCTGTACCTTCGTGAAAATACATTCGTGTTTTGCTTGGTTTTCTGGGCATTTCTATTCCTCTGTAATTTTTTCTAGGTTTTCTAGTGTTTCTTTTAATTGTGTGAAAATTACACCTATCTCATCATCTGCTTCGAAATGACCAGTAGAGTCTATTTTTCTAAATTCAGCTAATGTTTCTTGTATATTTATATACGTAGAATCCACCCATTGTTCCAAGCTATCTGTCTTCTGATACAAATTGTATATGACATATAGTTGTACAATTAATATTATACCGAATACTATTGTAATTATTTCAAGTATCATTTGAATAAATCTCCTAATTTATCTACATCGAGAGATTTCAAAACCTCGTCGTCTTTGGTTATTCCCTTCATAATTTTTGGAAAATCTACTGCACTTTCTCCGGACAACATGTATTGTTCCTTTTCCCATCGAGTTGCAGAAGAATCTCCATAATGTATTATGAAACCAATATTAGTCTTAATTGCTTTCCATTCTTGACCTTCAAAAAAATACGGTTTATTTGCCTCATCATATAATCCATCTGCCATCTTTATACCATAAAATTCCTGTTGAGAATACTTTATTCCAAATTGATTTAATATCATAAACGATCTATCAGCTATATTCATCCAATGCAATTCTGGATTATGATCATAAGGTCGACCCCATTTTTTTGCTTTCCAATCATCTGGCTGTGTAATATAATAATCATTATCCATATCACCTATCTTACCAAGATCATGAAACATTGCACAAAAAACAATCGTCTCTTTATCTAAGTCATCCACATGCATTCCCATCTTTTCAAATAATTTCCAGTATTCTAAAGACCACTTTATCACATTTAAAACGTGAGAAGTATATCCACCTGGAAATGCGTTGTGAAACCATTTTGTAGCAGAAGCAGGTGCTATCTGCATTCTATCTTCAAAATGATTGTGTAACTTTTTTATATTTTCTAAACGTTCATCTTTAAACGTTGTATCTATAACTTCATGTAGTAGTCGCCAATTTTCTACTATCTGTTCAGCACCTAATTTCATGCATTTTCCTCTTCTTTTTTTAACCAGGGTAATTTAAAAATATCACAATTTTCATACTTGTATTGTTTAACACCCTTTGATTCTAAAATATCTACCACATTAACCCATTTTGGATTCATGGTATCTCTAACTTGATATACTCCATCTTTACTACCAGTACCCTTAATTAAAATAAAATCACCGTAATCAAATGGTCCACCCCACCGTTTCAATAGATTTCTAGAAAGAGCAACGAACTTATAATCTGATGCACTATTAATACGAATTTTAGTTCCATCAGCTGTAATATTCGGTGTACTATCTGTTTGATATCGCGTTGGTTGATACATTGTTACATCAACCTTTATACCATAAGCATAAAATTCATCCAGTTCCCGTCCTAATTGTTGATTCTCATACATCAATTCATCGTAATAACCCTTGTATGTTTCTCTATTACTCTTCATGAACTGAACACTAATGTATCCATTTATCATTGTAACGGCTATTATTGATAGAATGTACTTGTTTAACATATTCACTACGAACTCCTGTTTTATTTAGTTAGAATATACACATAAAATACTATACATGTACATGCTTTTTTTCACTTTTTTATAACTTTTTTCATATATCTTGTGGACCCGGGGAGATTCGAACTCCCGTCCGGCCTGCTATTAACAATGAGTCGTTACAGCTTAGCTAGTTTCCATTGGTAGCAACTAGCAAACAACCATGTGGATTTCTTTTGCAGAACATATCCATTAACTGGTGTGTTTATACTCTCACACATAGAGTTGTTTGTCTAACTTATTTTATACTCGGGTGTCAGACAACCCAAGGACCTAAGCGTAAGCGTAAGTCGGTTGGTAAGCCAGCTCAGCTCCAACAAGTGGTGCTGAATCAGTATCGGCTAAATGCCAATCTATTACCAACCCGTCTAGCGAAAATTCGCCAATTTGGTTAGTGAACCTTTTGTCTCGAGTCTTGTTCAAACTCTGCTGCACTCAATTGTCAAAAAACACCCGTCGATACCCAGCGGGCCCATATCTTTTAGTATTCTTCGTCTCCACCGAATTGATCATATCCTCTATCATAATCACCGTCTAATCTTAAATCTTCTAATAGTAACTCAACAGCTTCCCAATCTTTATCTTCTATGGCTGCTTCTAGTCTCAATATAATATCTTTAGTACTCATCTCGTAGCTCTCCATGGTTGAAGTTATATATGGTACTTTTACAGAAAAATCTAGTATTGGTGTAATAGAAATTACATCAGAATCCACACCATTAAGGTAAGGAATATTCACTTGCATATTTACGCCTCAGCTAATTTGTAACTTAATTTAAAACCAGGATTATCCGACTTAGACAGCGCATAATCATATATTAATGCTTGAAAAATTTCTAATGCCGTCTCATCTAAGTTTAACTCCCCATCGCTAACAGTTTCTAACACGGCCTTATTATTCTTATACAACCATCGTACTTCTCTACATAGTGTGTCCCAATCTAAGATTGGAGACGAATCTTCTATCATTTCTTGAAATCTATTCATACTAATAATTATACCTTCACAGTTTCGTAAAACTTATTTATTATCTGGCAAGCCCATATCCTTAAGCATTGCTTCAACTTTATCCTTAGTTCTGTACATATCACCGGCCCGATTTTTTCTAAAAGTAACCACTGAACGACCATTAATTGTCGGCATGCCGTGATCGTCTTCACCAATCTCTTTAACTACGATTGATTTGTTTTTAAATCTTCCTACTTTAATTGTATCGCCAACGCTAACATCTATTTTAATCATTTTAATTCTCTCTCTGCATACGGAATTGCACTTGGTTGCCAGATATAATCGTGACCATCTTTCCAACCAATCATCTCTCCGGTCATACCATTAATAATATCATACTTTGGTGTTTTACCCTGTAATATTTCTTTCATACTTTTTGCTATGGCCGCTTTAAGTTCTCTTTTTGTTTTAGCGTGAACTTCATCGCGTACTATATCTTCATTTACCGATTCGTTTGCAAGCTGAAGAGCATCCCTTACTTTTTTATCTTTAGATAAACCTTTTTTAATTTTTTCAATCTTCTTGGTAGCTCCAGTCATATTACCACTCATCTCTATAGCTATCAATATTGCTTTCTTTTGTTGAGAACTTAATTTCCTCTCATTTACGGATTCGGCCCATGGAGCATTTCTAATTATTGCTTTCATCCAATCTATTATCTTACGTTGCTTATCAAGTCTTCCTATGTTTACAGATTTGTTTCCAGCATGATAAAATACAAAACCAAACTTATTAACGCTCATTTGAAGTATCGCGTTTTTAGTTTTAAATTTTCCAGCCCAAATTTCATTGTGACCCTTTTTAGTAGCCTTAAAACTCTTTACTCGTAAGCCAGCTTTTTTCCACATACCCACAAGTCCAGCATTAATTTTTAAATCTTGATTTGGTTCTAGCTCTTTCGGCATTATCCCATATCCCATTTCTTTTTACTGTATGAATAAATATGTCTAGCTCTATGACCGTTTTGTCCACCATTCCAAAATTTCCAATCATACTGTAAAGAAATTGCCGCACCTAATTTATCATGTCCAACTGAAATCTGAACTTTCATTACTTTAAATATTGCATCAAGTCCAGCTCCAACCTTACTTAAATCTATTTCTACAGCTTTTCTATCTAAGGAATGGAGTTTTCCAATTGGCGGTAATGCTTTTATTGAAATACCACGTAAAGCTAAGTCTTTAAATTTTTGATTAATGGCCTTTAAAATATCTTTTTCTTCCATCTTATTTTCTCTTTTTCAAATCACCCAACATTACGGATGTATTGTTTTTAATTTCTTCAATGTCAGCATCAATACTTTTCATCATCTTTTTAAGATCTACTACTTGAACGTTCTTAGTAACGCTATACACAGCTTTAACACCTTTCCCATAAATATGATCTGCTACAGGAAATTCTACCTGTTCAAATTCCAGCTGATGAAACCATGATTCCGGTTTTCCGGATTCAAAGCCTAACATTCTAACTTCTCCACCTGGAACCCAACCAGTATCCGGTTCACCCGGGTCGGCTGAATAACTAGTAGTATTCGAGGATTGTTCAAGTATTCTATTCATCAATAATAAATATCACTCATCTGTAGATTCATGAATAGTATCTGACATCTTTAATATCTTCGTTCTTTCTTCTTCTAATTTTGCTATCCAATCTGAAAGTAAATCTACTATTTTATTTTTTGTTACTTCATGATCGTCATTATCCAAAATCTTATCAACCCATTTTTTATACGTTCCTAAAAAGCCAGACAACCAAATAGCTATCTCAGACCGCTCTTCGGGCCATGATTTTTGTGCCATTATTATCTCCTTTACTTGTTGAAAAATAAAAAGATCTTGTACTTTAAAGATCTTATTCGAAATGAACAAAACAAAAATGCATGAAGGAAAGCGTCTCGTATTTTATTTTTAGACGTAAATGCTAATTCATCTCTTATAACCGTATTGTCCTCATATCGTTCAATGAAATGCCTATGCGACCAAAACTTTGCATTAAAGATGTCTCCTTTGGTAATAATATAGTTGAACGATGTTTTATTTTTATTTGTAGAATATGTTATCACTTTAAATTCACATGGTTTATCGAACAGTTTCAATTTAATTACGGCGCCTCGACGAATCCCTTTGTAATGAGTTACTTCACAAAACGAAGGAATTAAAAACTTAAATAGTTTTCCTTCACGATCTAAAAATAATTTCTTTACGATTTCGTATGGAGCACGAACTTCTGTTCTACTTTTAATTACACCCATATTAGATAAATATTAAGATTTAGAAGATTTTCTAGGCGGGTATGATCCTAAATCCAAGAACCATCCGCCACTACTATTTCTCATTTTGTTTATAATCGCTAAGGCTATACTTTCTCTAGCCGCTATAGAATCCATGTTGATTTGTTTATTGCAACACTCTTCTTCTAATACGGTCATTATTAATTTTTTCATTATACTTTCCTTAAACTAAAATCTTTTGGGAATATCCATTCGTACGGAATCCTTTTTGTTGGTTTTTTAACACCATGAGAGATAGCAATATGCTTATAAAAAAAGCACGTTTTATCTTCTACGTTTAAAAACTTTTGTTCCCTCATTGGATTACGATTATCATCCATTAATTCGTACATTTGATCTAACCATAATTCTCCATATTTATTTTTTGCAATAAATTCACCATCTTCTATATCGTACTTAACTTTATTCATTAAGTTTTTACCACCAAATATCTGATGCATTCCATCAAAATGTCCAGTTCCACCAAATAAAACAGATTCTGGATTGTAGTCTTGTGGCCAAGTCATAGCCATATATCGTGCAAAGTTTTTACACGGATACATTGGAGCTCTAAATCCCTGATTTTCTTTGAAATAATTACAAAATACTTTTGCTAATTCCATCATCGTCCATTGTTTATGTCTTCCTTCTAACACGTGCACCATATCATCAGCACATTTTTTTGGACCTTCTAATAACCACTCTTTTACATTCGTTCCCTTTGGATAATAAATTTGAAACAAATCATTTCTAGCATGACGCTCAGTTACAAATCTCTCCTTTAACCCATTGATTCCATGATTTCTAAGAGTTTTATGTGTTAACCAATGTTCATTAGAAAATGAAAATATCATAGTGTACATTATACGTGCATGTAAATCATCTACATCTTTCATATCTTCACAATACGGATGTTCATGCCAATGTAGCCTGTGAGAAAATATTTGATAATCATCCCTAAGCAATTCATCTTCACGTTTATCAAATGCTTTACACCACTCAAAAAACTTCGCCTTACGATGATTTAAAGTCCAGTCTTCCATCCACGAAGTAATAGGTTTACCCCTAGAATTTAACTCTGGATTAATTGTATTTTTATATGTTATATTCATTTTCTTTTAGATTCCATATACAGAACTATAAAAAGACTCAAAAAGAATACAAACATAATTGTAAATTCTACCATGTCCACCCCATTGCTATAAAATGAAAATAAGCATAACCTAATACCAACCAAATAACGATTTTAAATTGTTCCCATCTAATATCCGATTGTGTAAACTTTGATTTTGATGTATACCTATCTTCCTTTCTTATTACTTTATTTCCCCAAATATTTCTTGCCATTATAAAATCCTAAATTCCCATACACGTTCTTTTGGTGGTCCTGCCATTTCGTCCCATTGTGTTTGCAAATTTTCTGACATACTCAAATAAAAATGTAATTTTTTCCATACACATATTAGTGTAACAGATCTATTAAAAACAATTGCAGATATAACTCTATAGTTATCTTCATCTGGATATTGTTCATCCGGACCATAATATTTATTCCAAAAAACATCTATAAATCTATTCATCTGGTTCGTACTTCTCTTTTAATTTTGTTTCATGATATAATCCATCATAGTACCATCTATTGTTACATTTAGGATGACATGTCATATCGCAAGAGCAAACTAATGCTACAGCTCTAGTATTAAAGCAACTAACTTGAGCCGTTTTCCCACAATTATCGCACTCCCATAATACATTTCCATTTTCTAATCTCGGGAATAAAATCAATTTCATTCGTCATCTTCTATCCAAATATTTCTCTGAAATCTCTCTGACCATTCTGAATGACCTGCGCAACCTCTTGTCTTAAACTGTTGAAAGAAAAAATTAATTGTACTTTCATCTAAATCATTCCTTGTTAGATTTTCTTCCTTCAACCTTTGATGAATGTATCGACCTAGATTCCGTTCTTTCCAACTTCTCTTTCGATCTAAAAACCTTTTCCCACTTTTCTCCCCACTCATCTTGAGTTATTCCTCGTCTAAGTTTATCACCCTTTCCGGATGAAGAAGATTTGACAGCAGCTTTTTTGGGTACAGCTTTTGTTTCATTTTTTTTCTTACTCATTTTGAGTATTACTTGTAGCCCATCCGCCTTCTTCTAATGGAGCATTTCTGGCTCCTTCATATTCAATATCTTGCCAGTGTCTATCTTGATGATCTGTAGCTTTTGGTTTATTGAGACAACACTTTTTATATTTCTTACCACTACCACACGGACACTTTTCATTACGACCAGGTTTCTTTTCTGCAATTATTGGTTGTAATGGTGTTGCATTGTCATGAATAGTTATTCCGTTTAAATGATCTATTTCGTGTTGAACTGCCACTGCTTCTAATAATCTCAACTCATTATCTTTATCAACCTTAGATTTTTCCCAACTTCCCTTTCCATCATGACTCTGTTCATTACCACTAAAGTACCATCCACTTTCTTCTTGAGCAGTCTTAACAACAACATTTCTATAACGTTTAGTATAGACGCCCTTTTTTGGAAACGATAAGCATCCTTCATAAAATGTTATTTCATCAAACTCTTCAGTAATTTCTGGATTAATTAAGATAAGAGGTTCTCTAACATTAACAACGGCCACACGAGCATCAATACCAACCTGATTAGCCGCTAAACCAATAGCGTCTTTTCTCGTGGCCATAATTTCAAGAAGTTCTTTAGCAATTTCTAATCCTTCTTCAACTGTAACCTCTTTTAGTTTTTTATTGATGAGATGATTATCTTCAATAAAACAATTTGGAATTGGTCTCAAGACTTCACCTCTGCGAAACCACTACCAAGATGATCCATCTTTTTAAGATACAATTTTGCATCATCCTTGTCTCTCGCAAAAAATGTGTAACCTTCATCGGATTTCCATTTCTTGTAATTTGAGAATTGACCTTTAGTCTTCTTCTTAGGCATTACTTATCTCCTACTTTATGGTTTAAAAAATCCTTTTGTTTTTTCAAAGCGTCAGCAGCAGACTTTGCTTCTTTAACTTTCTTCGCGTGGGCTAAAAGAGCCTTATGTTCCTTTTTTTGCAACGCTTCTTTGTTCTTCTTACGCTTTTTATATAAAGCGTCTATGTCTGTAATTGGACGCGTGCCCTTTAGATCAGGCTGCTCAACACCTTTATGGTAAACAGTACCATCGGCCAAAACAAATTCAGTCATCCATCTCCATCCACGTGGTTTAGTAGATCTATTTTCGGGCGAAACACCAAATAATTTATCTCGATCAGAATCAGACATTAAACCTATACATCGTCTGTGCGTACATGTTGAACAGGTACCACCGGTGGCAGTATCTGAAACGGTCATAAACCTACCGCAATCATTACATTCAACTGTTATTCCAGAAGTATTCATTATTTTACTCCTACATGTTTTAGAAGAGTTGGCGTAACGTTATAGGTAACAAATCCTTTGTCAGCTTTTACCTGAACGTTCTTACGCATAATTTTTATAACTGTTCCAGGAATATCTCCACGACCGTTATTATCAATTACAACTTTATCACCAGCTTTAAAGTTAAAGCGATAGTTTGATGTAAGTTCATTGATACGACTAATAGCTAATTTATTTAGCATCCTTAGATCGTCTATATTCATGTTGTTAACTTGTTCGATTAGTGTCATTTAGTAACCTCTATTGTTTATTTATTATTCATTTATTATGGTTGAATCTACACGATAAAACCGGTACTTGTACATGCTTTTTTTAAAAAATTTTCGATGTGGATTTACGCCCTTTCCCACTTGTTTCAGCACTATCGCTACGTCTAATAAGACACGGGCTATTTATATTCAAGTTCATTATTTATTTCTCATTTATTATATTAGAATATACAAACAAAAACCGGTTAATGTACATGTTTATTTTCACTTTTTTTAAAGTTTTTTATCTTCTCTATCTACTCGTTTAACTTCGAATTCTGATTTTGTAGCATCATCTGGATTTTTATCCTTATAAATCTCCCAGAATTTCCAGTTACTCTTCTTTTTAGGTTCTGATAATTCTTCTTTACGAGACGTATACGCCAACTCAAATGCTATATTTGCTGCGATAACAAGAGATACGGCTAACGGATCAAACACAAATATTAATATGAATATGAACCACTTTACAACCGTATCAATTTCTGTATTAAATATTCTAGCCAAGTAAATTGCAGGTCCGACATCTACACCCGTATCAACTAACTTTGTTTTTAAATCTCCTATTTCCTGTTTAGTATTGAGAATAGTTTGATTTATTTCTGATATTTGTGGTTGATACTCATCTCTCAATTTTGACTTTGCTGTTCTATAATTCTCTGGTAGTTCAGAGATTGCAGTTTCTAATTCTTGTTTAAGAAATATCTTATCTTCCTTTAACTGCTCTAACTGATCTTCTTTAAACATCAGTACAGTAGATTGCTTTTCAAATTCTGTAGTTGCACCCTGATACGCATTAGACAGAAAACCAAATATTCCTGCTGATGTTATTAAAATTAGAACAAGTGTGCCGATGAGTAAATAGTTCTTTAAGAATACTGGTACTCTTGTCCAATATCTATAAAGAAAAGACGCCGCAACCAGTTTCGCGAATTCAAGGCTTCCAGCCATAATAACTACTGACGTCTGTGCACCGGCAAATAATTTTGATAATCCAAATACAGAAAAGAAAGCCGCACTAAAAGCAACTAACACTGCACTCAATGCAACTATATAAGGAAACACTTTACTCTTAATAAATTCCATTATCGATCCTTTTAGTATTATTCCAAACTTCTATATATTTTGGTATGTGTAATATAAAAGACACAGCCATAATAACCATTATCAACAGCACAAATAACTTTTCTCTTGTACTGTCGTTCAACATTATAGATCCTCAAATTCTGCGTCAATGACTTCGTTACACATATAAATACCGTCCGGTCCTCTCAAAATAGTATTGCAACCCCATTGTTTCTTTGCAACTTCATTAGTAAGACCATCAGGTAATCCATTATGATATACATATAATACTAAATATAATTTGCCGTTAGATGCTCTTATTATTTTCATTTAATTATATTATGTAGTCCGTTAGTATCAAGAAGTGATATTAACTGCATTTGGAATATCCCGTTGAGCGAGTAGACAGAATCGAACTGACGTCACCAGCTTGGAAGGCTGGGGTATTACCGCTATACGATACTCGCAAATCAAAATAGAGCGGCAGAATAATCCACCGCTCCATCTTTTTTTGTAACCGTAATGTTAAACTAGCTATGAGATTTTAACAAAGGATTTTTTTGGCTCTTTGATTTCCGTCTTAGGAATATCAATAGACAAAATACCATCTTTAAACCGTGCTTTTATATTATCACCGTCTAAAGATTCTCCTAACGTAAACCTACGTTCAAAGGATGAATGCTTTAACTCTCTACGAAGTACTGTAGCATTTTCTTCCATCGCTCGTCCTATAGCTCCATGTTTTGAACCCTTTATTGTTAGCACATTATCTTCTACATCAACTGCAAGATCTTCTTTAGAAATACCAGGTATTTCCGCAACTACACCAACTTTATCCTCGTGTTCATATACATTAACCTTTGGATATGCTGTACCTTCGAACGGTCTTACGCCGACAGTATCAACAATTTCTGGAAAGTTAGATTCGAACATCGTATCAAACAGACGATCGAATGGTGTTAGAAAGTTATCTCTTGAAATCCCGGGAAAGGTGGGATGTTTTAAAACTAAACTCATTTTAGTTCTCCTTTTTTGTTATTATTTTAATCAACTATGGGGTACCTAAATCATTAGCGTACCCAGGGTATATAGTGCAAATAGTATGCCAAACTTTTTTATATGCCATCATGACATACTAAAAGCCATATATGGCAAACTAATATGACACTATGACTATCGTAATTCTATATTTAATTTGTTTGCAACTATTCTGAATAACGGATTCCACCGGATATTATCGAAATCATCTAGCATTTTTTGTGCATCGATTCTTGTTACGGGTTTTACCGTAACTTTTCCATTCCAAGTAAAATCATCAGAATCACTTTTACTACATTCTTGACATGCTTTTAAAACTTCTTTAAAACCTATAAAGGCCTGCATGCCTCCTGTAAAACTTCCACGAACATTATCTGCCATAACTATAAATTTTTCATAGTCAGATAATCTATTTCTCTCCATTAACATATTTCCTCGCTTGCTATTAATTACTTTAAATTGGCAAATTGTAACATAATGATAACGACTGCCAAAATTATCGATATTATTGAATGCCAACCAGGAAGCTCCTTTAATATAGCCATGGTTAACACTGCAAATATTGCAGTTCCAACACCAAACCCAATAAGTCTAATGTTCCAAACTGCACCAAAATATTCATAAGATAACGTTGCTGATCTCCAAAATAACCAACCAATCGGTACACCTAAAATAATAACTGTCCAATCTTGTTTCATCAATTCTGATATTTTACCATTCATAAACTGACCTTGTAATTGAAACCATGCTAAGAAATTTCCTAGTATCATGTACGTAAACATTAACGATAATTTAGTCATACTCCTAAAAATTCCTCGTCTTCTTCTAATTCAATATCTGACCAATCCATCGGTTTGTCAGTATCCGTCTCATCTACATCATCAATGTATGGAGCCGGCTCATCATTTTTTAATTTTTCTGGTAACTTATCGACTATCACAGTATGATAAATAGTAGTTAACAGTTCTTGTATAGATTGGCCCAATGAGGCCCAACTTGATCGTGGCATAACTATTCCTTATGTGTATGCATAAATTTCTTTTTATTCATTGTCTTTAATAATTTTTTGATGTCATCAATCTCATCTTGTATATTATCTAATTGTTGATGAATCTTTTTATTTGTCTTATCCAGCTTGTCATCAATATCCATCATATCTTCATACGTTTGATCTAAAGCTCCTACGGTTCGATCTGATAAATCTTCAATATCATCTCTAGTTTTATTATGAGCTTTCAGTGTTACCATCTCTAGAATCTTCTTATTCATTTTGACTTGTTCATTTAGTATCTTTGTCAATCCTTCATCTGCTAATTGCCCACTCTCAACCATTCTACTTAAGAAGTGTATTTCATCTAGTATCTTATTTAATTCCTTGACATACAGACGAATAGTTTTTGGATCAGATACTTTAACAAACGTCGACACATCTTTATGTATTACGTCATACGCTTCTTCCCATTCGCTTATCTTATTGTTTACCTTTGACATGTGTATCATAGAGTATGTTAAAAACATGGTGACAGCTGCACACATCATTCCTGTTATCATTGTGGATGCAAATTTTTTCATAAAGAAACCTCAATTCCTATTTTAGCTTTATAGTACTCTTTACCTTTGAGTTTTGCTACCTCACCCATATTATAGAGTCTAACTTTTTCTGTTAACTTCCAAGATATTTTAAACTTATCTTCGTATTCAAATGTAGTATTTTCTCCACTCTCGTCTGGTGGCATATAACCATCGAATGATACTTCTACTTCTATCTTATCATCTTTATATTTTTTCTTCTTGCTTATACCAACAGAAGCAAATGTATCATACACATCTAGTGCATCGGTTGTTGAACGAGTAGTAAATCCAAGCGATATATCCTTCCACGATCTACGCCAATCCATCTTCATATACTTAATTTTCTGACTCTCTTTATTCATGTACTCAGGCTTAAAGTAATATCCTACGTGATCTAACTTTGCCCAAACTAAATCATCAATATATTTTCCGCCAAGTTCTCGTTCCCATTGACGATTAATATAGAAATTACTATGACTTAATCCAATACTAAATTCATAGTCATCTGGATTTGGCTGTACATTTGGTGATCGCATGGCAAAAGAACTAAAGAGCATAACTCCTGCCAGTAAACTATCTAAAATCATTATTTTCTCCTTTGACTTCGACTAAGTTTCTTTTCGACTTTTTTTATTCTGCGTTCTAATTTTTGTATGTATTCATAAATCTCAAACAGATTCATTGTAGTTGGTGACTTCATATTCCTCCATAATCCCTAGGCCCTTCAAAGTCTGTTTTGGTATACCAGTCCAATCGGCACTGAGATTAGCAGAATCTCCACTCATCAACTTATTCATTGGCATACACTTTTGTAGAACAGTATTATAATCTAGTATAGATACTATCTCAGCTTCCTTATCGTTTACAAAAACAAATGCAACCCTATCACATCCTCGTTTTTGTTCCCATTCCCATTTGGTTAATTCATATCCTACAAATTTTTTGTAATAATCTGAACTCAATACACACTTAACTTGAACACCGGTTCCGTCCACTAAATAGACATCCGGTCCTCTAACACCATCAAACGGTTGCCATTCTACACCGTAATATTTTGCTACGGCTATTTCAGAAAGGTTTGGGTAATACGATTGCCTAAGTGGATCGTTAAATTTCTTACGACCTTTAAATCCCTTTCTAGTATGTTTTTTAGCAAGCGCTCGATCATTATCTGTTAACGGTATTTTCATGACAGAGCTCCAATGGTTTTAATCATCGTTTGTAACTCTACCATTTGATCCTTTGCCTCATACAAATAAGACTCTGCTTGACTAACATAATCTTTAGCACTAGATACTTCATCTAAACCCTCAATACTTGACAGATTAGATTCAGCACTGTAAACTTCACTTAGTCCATATTCTATATTATCAGATGCATCTTGCAATTTATCCAATACTTCTTTTACTTGTTTATCTTTAAACACTACGAAATCCCCCATACACTTCCTCTTTAAATAATTTATTTATTTTTTTATTATCAAATTTTTGTTTTTTAAATGATTCGCTCCGTGTCATGTAAGTCATTGGAACATCTGATAGATTATACGGTCTACCAAACTCATCTACCCAGACAGTTTCATTTAACCATTCTTTTTTTGTTAACGGCATATTTTCTCCCCTATTAATATCCAGCACCATACACAGTACTCATTAAATAACTTTCTATATCAGCCCACATTAGTATTCCATTAATGAGAATTTCATCATCCTCAGTCCAATCCTCAGTATGGTCTTCAAAGTAAACTTCGCCTGTATCATTATTGTAAATCTGCTCAATCATTACATCTTCTCCATCCAACCACCAAACGACACAAACTTCTTTAACTTCACCTTCAGTTGCTTCAACTCCAGCCTCAATATGTTTAGTCTTTCTCATGAGATCTATAAATGGAATATCAATAATGCGGGTTCTTTCACCCGAGTAATCAGTCCAAGCGATGATATTTTTATTTGTATATGTTGTTTCGTTTAAATTTTTCATTGGTAACCTCTATTGCTTATTTTTTAATCATTTGTTATAGTAGAATATACACGTAAAAACCGGTTAATGTACATGTTTATTTTCACTTGAACC